>Ga0172376_10000727_pt1 | contig 42382 bp, 35 predicted proteins | sample Lak35m_FD_121114 | JGI IMG/M metagenome (GOLD analysis project Ga0172376, IMG submission 121114) | Freshwater microbial communities from Kabuno Bay, South-Kivu, Congo - kab_092012_35m | ecosystem: Environmental > Aquatic > Freshwater > Lake | place: Democratic Republic of the Congo: South-Kivu...
CGTAAGACGCGAAGCAGCCGGACCACCCGCTATGAACTGCGCCAGGGCGGGGCCATCCTCCGCATCTCCCTGTCGGAACAAGCCTGCAGGGACAACATGTCCGGACAGGAATTCCCACTGACCGCCACCATCGAATGGATGGGCCCGGATGGTGCCCTGCAGACCCTCCGCGGCTGCGCCACCCGCACCCGCTGACCCCTTTCCACCCAACCACCCTGGACAGGTTCTCTAAACCCCGGTGGGGCTGAGGACATGGGGGGTCTCAGAACAGGGTGGGGTTCTCAAAACCGGGGGGATGCTGAGGACATGGGGTCCGAGAACCGGGGGGAGTTCTCAAAATCCACGGGGAGGTCTGAGGACATGGGTGGCCGCAAGGCCTTGTACTTTTCACGGGCCGTTTCAATTTTGACTAATTTGCCCCTCTCAAAGCGAGAGACATGCCCAGATCGAGAATTGCCGGCATCGGGATGTACGTCCCCGAGAATGTCGTCACCAACCAGGACCTCACGCGCTGGATGGAGACGAGCGACGAATGGATCCAGGAACGCACGGGCATCCGCGAGCGACGCTACGCCCACCGGACGGAGGAGACGACGACAACAATGGCCGTCGAGGCGTCCCGCCGGGCCATCGAAGCGGCGGGCACCACGCCGTCGGAGATCGACTTCATCGTCTTCGCGACACTGAGCCCCGACTATTACTTCCCCGGCTGCGGGGTGCTGCTGCAGCGGGCGATGAAGATGCGGGAGATCGGGGCCCTCGACATCCGCAACCAGTGCAGCGGCTTCGTGTACGCGCTGAGCGTGGCCGACCAGTTCATCCGCAGCGGGATGTACCGCAACATCCTCGTGGTCGGCAGCGAGAAGCATTCCTTCGGCCTCGACTTCACCACCCGCGGGCGGAACGTGAGCGTCATCTTCGGCGACGGCGCCGGCGCCGTGGTGCTGCAGCCCACCGAGGCGGCCGGACAGGGCATCCTCAGCACCCATCTCCACAGCGACGGCGAGAGCGCCGAGATCCTGGCCATGTACAACCCCGGCACACACGCCAACCACTGGAAGGAAGAGGCCTACGCGGCCTTCGACGAGGCCGAGATCGGCCAGATGTTCTTCAGTCACGCCATGATCGAACAGGGGCAGACCTTCCCCTTCATGGACGGCCCCGCCGTCTTCAAGAAGGCCGTCGTCAAATTCCCCGAGGTCATCCTCGAGGCCCTTCACGCCAACGGACTGCGCCCATCCGACCTCGACATGCTCATCCCCCACCAGGCCAACCTCCGCATCTCGCAGTTCGTGCAGCAGAAACTCGGGCTGCGCGACGACCAGGTGCACAATAACATCCAATCGTACGGCAATACCACCGCCGCCTCCGTGCCCATCGCCCTCTGCGAGGCCGTGCAGACGGGGAAGGTGAAGCCGGGCGACCTCGTCTGCCTGGCCGCCTTCGGCAGCGGCTTCACCTGGGCCAGCGCCCTGCTCCGCTGGTGACCCCCGTCGCGGACACGCGAAGGCCCCGCCCCCAACGCCAGCCGGCGCACGGGACGGGGCCTTTCCCTGCCAGGCCAGCGTCAGAGATGACGGCGGATCTCGGCGACCAGTTCCGTCTTCGTGATGGGCACGCCCTTGATCTTGTTGTAGGGGATGGCGTCGATCAGGAACCTGTCGCGCAGGATGCGCACCAGCTGACCATTGTTGATCTCTGGCACCAGCACCTTCCGGAACCTTCCGATGACATCGCCCAGGTTGCGGGGGAAGGGTCGGACATAACGGATATGGGCATGCGAGACGGAGCGGCCTTCGCGCTGGAGTTCGGCACAGGCGCTCTTGATGGCGCCGTAGGTGGACCCCCAGCCGACGATCAGCAGGTCGCCCTCGTCGGCGCCGCTGTCGAGATGCTGCAGGGGGATGTGGTCGGCGATCTTCTCGACCTTGGCCTCCCGGACCTTCACCATGTGCTCGTGGTTGTCGGCATCGTAGCTGACATTGCCCGTGCCGTCCTGCTTCTCGAGGCCGCCGATGCGGTGCTCCAGGCCGGGCGTGCCGGGGACGGCCCAGGGACGGACCAGCTTCTCGTCGCGCTCGTAGGGCCGGAAGCGGGTCTCCCCTTCGGCGAGCGACTTCTTGAACGATACCTGTATGGGCGGCAGGTCCTCCGACTTGGGGAACTTCCAGGGCTCGGCGCCGTTGGCGATGTAGCCGTCGCTCAGCAGCATGACGGGCGTCATGTGCTGTACGGCGATGCGGGCGGCCTCGTAGGCCACTTCGAAGCAGTCGCTCGGCGTGGCCGAGGCGATGATGGGCATCGGACACTCTCCGTTGCGGCCCCAATAGGCCTGCATGAGGTCGCTCTGCTCGGTCTTGGTGGGCAGACCGGTGGAAGGGCCGCCGCGCTGGATGTTGCAGACGATCAGCGGGATCTCCTGCATGACGGCCAGTCCCATGGCCTCGCCCTTCAGGGCGAGGCCCGGGCCGGAGGTGGTGGTGACGGCCAGGGCCCCGCCATAGCTGGCGCCGATGGCGGAGGTGATGCCGGCGATCTCGTCCTCCGCCTGGAAGGTCTTGACGCCGAAGGCCTTGTATTTGCTCAGGTCGTGGAGGATGTCCGAGGCGGGCGTGATCGGATAGGAGCCGAGGAACAGGGGGAGGCCGCTCTGCTGCGAGGCCGCGATCAGACCGTACGAGAGGGCCTGGTTGCCCATGATGGAGCGATAGGTGCCGGGCTCCATGCGGGCCCGCTCGACCTTGTAGCGGGTGGTGAAGGTCTCGGTGGTGTCGCCGAAGTTGTAACCGGCCTGCAGGGCCTTGATGTTGCTGTTCAGGATATCGTCCTTGCGGCCGAACTTCTCGCGGAGGAAGCCGAGGGTGCTCTCCATGTCGCGGTTGTACATCCAATAGAGGAAGCCCAGCACGAACATGTTCTTCGCGCGGTCCTTCTCCTTGGTGCCCATGGTGAACTCCTTCAGCGCCTCCCGCGTCATCTTGGTGACATCCATGCGGGTGACATCGTAGCCCGAGAGGCTGTCGTCGTCGAGCGGATTGACGCCGTCCGGGTAGTTGGCGAGACGCAGATTCTTGGCGTCGAAGCCGTCCGTGTTGGCGATGATGCGCCCGCCCTTCTTGAGCGACCTGAGGTTCGACTTCAGCGCGGCGGCGTTCATGGCGACCAGCACGTCGCACTCGTCCCCCGGCGTGAAGACCGGCTGGCTGGAGAACCGCAGCTGGTAGCCGCTGACGCCCGGCAGCGTGCCCTGCGGCGCGCGGATCTCGGCCGGAAAGTCGGGGAAAGTGGCCAGGTCGATGCCCAGCAGGGCCGTGTTGTTCGTGAACTGGCTGCCGGTGAGCTGCATGCCGTCGCCCGAATCACCGGCGAACTTGATGACGACGTCCTGGAGTACCTCTTCCTTCCTGGCCATGGCTAGATCGGGGTTTGTGGGGCTTTGCGAGTTAGGATCTGATCAGGACCGCATGTTACGATTTTCCCTCGGAGGGAACAAACGAAGAACCTGGATTCAAGGCGGTAAAAGAGACATTTTCCCTATTTTCACATCAGAGGCGGCCTGTCGGCCAGCCCCGATCCCAAGACCCAAAACACTCCCCATGGCCCTGTTCGACTCCGGCAACCCCGCCCTTACCGAGAAAGCCCTGCAGAGATCCCTCACCGGCATCGGTGAAAGCATGACCTTCCGAGGCACCCTCAACAAGTTCGGGTTCCTCCTCCTCATGCTCATCGGAACCGCCTTCTACACCTGGAATGCCTACTACGGCGGACAGGAGCCGCAGGGATACATCCTCACCGGGGCCCTCGGAGGACTTGCCATCGGCTTCATCATCGCCTTCAAACAGTCATGGGCACCCTATCTCGCCCCCGCCTACGCCCTCTTCGAAGGGCTCCTCCTCGGCGCCCTCTCGGCCGTGATGGAACATGCATACAATGGCATCGTCATGCAGGCCGTGGTGCTGACCTTCGGAACGGTGATCGCCATGTACCTGCTCCATGCCTTCCGGATCATCCAGGCCACGGAACGGTTCCGCACCGTCCTCATCACCGCCACCATGGGCATCGCCTTCTTCTACCTCATCGCCTTCATCATGGGCTTCTTCGGCATCCGCATCCCCTTCCTCCATGAAGGGTCCGTGTGGGGCATCCTCTTCTCCCTCTTCGTCGTCTGCATCGCCGCGCTGAACCTCATCCTCGACTTCGACCGCGTGGAACAGGGCGTCAGCCTCGGCGCACCCAGGCACATGGAATGGTACTGCGCCTTCGGACTCCTGGTCACCATCGTCTGGCTCTATATCGAGATCCTCCGCCTGCTCGCCAAGGTATCCAGCCGCCGCTGATCCGAACCACCCGGTCGGAAGAAGGGCCGTTTCGATGAAACGCCGCCGGCAGTCGACGGATGATTTCGAAAAACGTAAAGTCCCTGTTAATTTTACGTCATCGAAACGGGAAACCCAGACGACACACAACGAAGAACAACCCCCCTCAGGGATAAGATACAACCACGGATGGTTTGAGCATCGGACCGGCACCCACCAGGGGCCGGTCCTTCTCTTTTCATAAGGCCCTGAAAACCGCATCCACCCGCGTTTCCTCCATACCCTCCCTGTTCATGACAGGGGATATCGTAGATACACGACCGATATCTTCGGGTTTCGACGAAAGGCCATACTACGTCGACGGACGATTTCGAAAAACGTAAAGTCCCTGTTAATTTTACGTCATCGAAACGGGAAACCCCGACGACACACAACGAAGAACAACCCCCCTCAGGGATAAGATATAACCACGGATGGTTTGAGCATCGGACCGGCACCCACCAGGGGCCGGTCCTTGCATTTCAGCAACAGGCCGCCCCGGTGGCATCACGAAGACGGATCGACCCTCCTGGCCCGGATACCCGCCTCGATCGTTCATTTTCCCGTTACAACATCCAAAATGATCCGCGAGGGTTCCTCAACAGGAAGGCTTACCCTCCAAGGGTGGAGTTTGGGGGAACGGGATGCAGGTCCGTCGCGAATGGAGAAGGCCCCTGCGATGGTTCCGCAGGGGCCTTCGGGCTGGCGTGTGTGGGTTCAAGAGGACCTGCGCGACTTGAGGGTTCCGTTCCACACGGACCGTCCCTGCAGCCGGCGCACGCCGTAGACGACGGCGGTGAGCAGGAAGAAGAGGGGGCCCAGCAGGCCGAGGATGGACACCCAGCGGCCTCGGAAGAACGCCATCATGGGGCGTTTCAGCCTTTCGGCCATGATGTACATGCCCGGCACCATGAGCAGGGTCATGAAGAAGGCGAACATGAGCCCCCAGATGATGGTCCAAGAGAGCGGCTTCCAGAAGAGGGCGTTGTCACCTCCGAAGAAGATATGGGGGTTCCAGTCGGTGAACAGCGTCACGAAGTCGATGTTGAGGCCGACAGCGAGCGGGATAAGGGCGAGGATGGCGGCGAGGGCGGTGAGGAGTACGGGTACGATACGGGTCTTGCCGGCCTCGATGACGGCGTCGCGGGTGCGCATGCCGCGGCTGCGCAGCTCGTCGGCGAACTCGATGACGAGGATGCCGTTCTTGACGACGATGCCTGCGAGACCCACGACACCGATGCCCGTCATCACCACCGAGGCCGTGCTGCGGGTGATGGCATAGCCGAGGAGTACGCCGATGAGGCTGAAGACGATCTCGGACATAACGATGACGGTCTTGCTGAAGGAGTTGAACTGGAGGACGAGGATGAGGAGGATGAGTCCCATGGCGGTCCACATGGCGGTGCCGAGGAAGGCGGCCGTCTCGGCGGTCTGCTCGCTCTCGCCGGTCTGGGCGATCTCGACATCTTCGGGTTTGCCCTTGAAGTCGGCGATGGCGGCGCGGATCTCTTCGTTGACGGCCTGTGGGGTGAAGCCCTGGGAGGTGAGGACGTTGGAGAAGAGGGTGATGACGCGTTTCTGGTCCTTGCGCTTGATGCTGCCGTAGGTGCTGCCGAGGTCGGGCTGGACGACCGTCGACAGGGGCACCTGCCGGATCTGGCCGGTGGTGAAGTCGCGGTACGTGATGCGCATATTGAGGAGTTCCGAGAGGGTGCGGCGCTGGTCTTCGCGGTTCCGGAGCTGGATCTTGTATTCGTCCTCTCCGATCTTGAGTTTGGATATCTCCTTGCCGAAGAGTCCGGTGCGGATCTCCATGCCGATCTGGGCGGTGGAGAGGCCCATCATGAGGGCCCTTTCGCGGTCAATGCGAAGGTTGACCTCCGGGTTGCTGAGGTCGATGTCGAGCTTGAGTTCTTCGACGCCGGGGATGTTGCGGCTGCCGAGGTAGTTCTTGAGGGCGACGGCGGTGGTGGTGAGGCTCTCGAAGTCGTCGCCGGACACTTCGATGTTGACAGGCGACTGGGTGGGGGGGCCGTTGCGTTCCTGGTCGACGGATATCTCGGCGCCGGGGTTGTCGCGGATCACGGCGCGGATGGCGTCGAGGTAGGGGGCCGTACTCCGTCCGCCGCGCTCCTCGTAGGGTACGAAGGACACCTGGATGCGGCCGAGTTCCGGGCGGGTGCTGCGGTCGTCGCTGTTGGGATCGCTGGCACCGACGGCCACGTTGGCGATCACGCTTTCCACGACGGGGTTGGACTTGCCGCCCTCCATGCCGAGCACGCGGGTGACCTTGCCTTCGAGCGCCTGGGTGAGCGAGTCGGTCTGTCGGACGTCGGTGCCGGCGGGGAGGCGCATGTAGACGTAGATGGCGTTGGGGTCGCCGACGGGGAAGAGGACCACCGGCACCTGCCGGGCGCCGAAGAGGACGAAGGAGATGACGAGCAGGCCGAAGGTGCCCGTGAGCATCCATGCCGGCCGCCAGCCCCGGAGCATCCAGCGGAGCAGCGTCTCGTAGCGGGCCATGAGCCGGGGCAGCAGGTCTGTCTGGAAGCCGCGGATCAGGTCGTTGAGCACGAAGCGGTTGAACAGGACGAGGGCCGTCAGCAGCAGGAGGAGGTTGCCGAGGAAACGGTAGGCCGGGAGGTCCTGCGCATAGCCGACGGCATCGCAGAGGCCGGCCACGAGCAGGGTCGCCCAGAAGAGGGGTCTGCGGAAGATGTCGGACCGGCGGCCCCTGGCCTCGGCTTCGGGGTGCCCCATGAAGTCGACCGCGAAGACGGGGTTCATGATATAGGCCACCAGCAGCGAGGCGGTGAGGGTGAAGATGAGCATCGTCGGCAGGTAGATCATGAACTTGCCGATGATGCCCGGCCAGAAGAGGAGCGGCACGAAGGGCGCAAGCGTGGTCAGGGTGCCCGCCAGCACGGGGATGAAGACCTCCCCGGCGGCATAGCGCGCCGAGTCGAGCGCCGAGATGCGGCCCATGCCCAGCATGTGGATGCGATGGGTGTTCTCGACAACGACGATGGCGTCGTCCACCACGATGCCCAGCCCGAAGAGGAGGGCGAAGAGGACGATGAAGTTGAGCGTCACGCCGGAGCCCGTGAGGAACTCGGCGCTGGGCAGGAAGATGAAGGCGAGGAACATGCTGAGCGGCACCGACAGGGCCACGAAGAACGCGTTGGTGACGCCCATGAAGAACATCAGCACGAGGAGCACGAGGATGAAACCGATCACGATCGAGTTCACGAGCTCGGTGAAGGCGGCGCCGGCCTTGATGCTCTGGTCGCCGGTGACGGTGACCGAGAGGTCCTTCGGGAAGCCCTCGCGCCTGAGTTCCTCCACGATGCCGCGGATCTTCTGCGAGGCCTCAATGAGGTTCTCGCCCGTGCGCTTGATGATGTTGAGCGTCACCACGTTCTTGCCGTTGAGGCGGGCGTAGCTCTCCTTCTCGCGGACGGTGTCGACCACGCGCGCGATGTCGCGGAGGTAGACGGCGCTGCCATAGATGTTCTTGACTATGACCTGCTCCAGCTCGAGGGCGGAGCGGAACTGCCCGTTGACGCGCAGGGCCCGCTTCTGGTCGCCGACGGCCAGCAGGCCGCCCGAAATGTCGGCGTTCTCGCGCTGGATGGCGGCCTCGATGTCGGAATAGCCGACCTTGGCGGCCTCCATCTTCAGCTTGTCGACGTTGACCTGTATCTCGCGTTCGGGGGCGCCGACCAGGTCGATGCGGTTGATCTCGGTGAGCTCCTCGATGCGGTCCTTCAGCGTCTCGGCAAAGGCGCCGAGCCGTACGGCGTCGTAGTCGCCACTCACGTTGACGGACATGATGGGGAATTCACCCAGGCTGATCTCCTGGACGGTGGGCTCCTGGGTGAGGTCGTTGGGCAGGTCCTTCCGGGCCTTGTCGACGGCATCCTTGATCTTCTGCAGGGCGATGTCGGTCTTGACGGAGGTGCCGAATTCGATGACGACGGCGGAGAAGTCCTGCAGCGAGGTGCTGCTGATCTTGTCTATCTTGACGCCCGTGATCCCGCGGAGCTGTTTCTCGATGGGGCGGGTCACGAGGTTCTCCATGTCCTTGGGGGAATTGCCCACGTAGACGGTCTGCACGTAGATCGTGGGGATCACCACGTCGGGGAACTGCTCCTTGGGGAGGTTGACGAAGAGGTTGATGCCCCAGATCGTCACGAAGATGGTGATCAGGTACACGGCCGTCTTGTTCCGCACGGCCCAGTCGGTGGCGAAGAAGGTCTTGCCCTTCCTTAGCTGCTCGGGGTCAAGTCCCCGGTTGGGTGCTGTCGGCATGCGCTGGGATTTGTCGTTTCCGGCCATGGCACCCCGGGGGGTGGCGCGGCCGGTCTCGGGATGTTCACTTGGCGGCCTCGACGGGCTGTCCGTCGTAGAGCCCCTGGAAGCCGCGGGTGATGAGGCGCTCGCCGCCGGTCAGCCCGCTGAGCACCTCTATCTCCTCATCGTAGAAGCGGCCCACGCCGACGGGCACCTTGCGGGCCAGCCGGCGGCCACCCTCCTCCCGCAGGACAAAGACGAACTTGCCCTTCTCGTCGGCCTGCACGGTCTGCACCGGCACCACGACGGCATCCTTCGTGGCGTGGTCGAGGATGCGGACGACGGCGAGCTGGTTGGGCTTGAGACCGCCGCCCGACGGCAGTCGGCACTCGGCCTCGAAGCTGCGCGAGTTGGTGTTGATGGTCTCGCTGAGGAGCTGTATGCTGGTCTCGAAACGCCTGCCCAGGTCGGGCACTTCGACGCTCACGGCCATGCCCCGGCCCACGCGGGGGACGTAGTTCTCCGGGACGTCGACCACGGCCTTGAGACTGCCGGGGTCGATGATGGTGATGCCCGCCATGGGATTGCCGGTGAAGAACTCGCCGACGCGGATGTTCACCGTCTCGGCAATGCCCGAGACCTCGGCGACGACGTCCGACATGGCGGCCTGCTCGCGCACCAGCGCCAGTTGCTTCTCAAGCCCCTCGACGTTGTTGCGCGCACCCAGCAGCTGCACCTCGGTGCCGATGCCCTCGCTCCAGAGGTTCTGCTGCCGGCGCAGCAGGTCGCGGGCGAAGGCCAGCTGCGACTCCACCTGGCGGAGGTTCTGCCGGACCAGCGCATCGTCGAGCTTCAACAGCAGCTGCCCCTTGCGGACCCTGTCGCCCGGACGCACATGGACGGACTTCACCTGTCCACCCATGCCTCGCGGAGCCACGCTGTACACCCCGTCGGTGGCGATGCGGCCCTGCAGGTCGATGTAGTGGTTGAAGTCGCGCCGCTGCACGGGTGCCACGGCCACGAGCTTGGCCTTCTCGGCCACGGCGGCGGGGTCAGCCGCAGCGATCTCGCGCTCGAGGCCGGCGATGCGCGCGGCGATGTCCGACTGCTGCCGCTTCAGCTCCGCGAGTTCCGCCTTGCGGCGCTCGAGCGGCGAGCCCTCCCGGCCGCCCCCGCAGGAGGCCAGCAGCAGGGCGGCGATGATGGTTGCATGCGTTCTCATGTATTCGTCTTTGGTCGTTGATCGGTGGAATTGGGTGGGCGGGTCTCAGAGCCGGCCGACGGCCCGCAGATAGCCGATGCGGGCGTTGAGGGCGTCATAGAGGGCCTGGTAGTAGTTGCCCTGCGCGGTCTGGAAGTCCTGGTCGGCCTGCAGCACCTCGAAGCTGGAGCCGACGCCCTGCTCGTACTTGCGCCTTGTCGTCTGGAAGACCTTCTCCGCCAGGCGCATGTTGCGCTCCTGCACGTCGAGGGCTGTCAGGGCGTTGCCGAGCACCACCAGCGCCGCCTCGCGCTGGAAGTCGATCGCGCCCTCCAGGAGCCGCTTCTCGTTGAGGGTCTTGTCGAGCCGCAGGCGCGCCTGACGCGTGCGCTGCTGCCGCTGGAATCCGTCGAAGACGGGCAGGCTCACACTCAGTCCGGCGACGTTCGACTTGAACCACTTGAGGTCCTTGTTGAAGAAGTTGAACTCCTGCCGAAGGGCATTGCGGTTGTAACTCCAGAAGGCGGCCACGGTCGGCAGGAAGGCCATGCGGGTGCGCGTCAGGTCGAGCCGCTGCAGGTCGGCCGCCGTGTTGAGGAGCTGCACCTCGCTGCGGTCCTCGTAGCGGAAGTCGGACGCCTCCAGCAAGGCCCCCTTCACGGCCTCCGCCGAGAGGGTGTCGCGCAGCTCCAGCGTGTCGCGCTGGTCCAGGCCCATGGCGAACTTCAGCGATGCCTTGCCCAGCCTCGCGAAACCCGCGAGCTGCGACTCTGCCGTGACGAGGTTGTTGAGGCCCACCTGCGTCTTCTCCAGGTCCAGCCGCTCCACGAAACCGTTGGCATACAGCTTCTCCTGGTCCGACAACAGCTTCCGAAAACGGGCGACGCTCTCCGAGAGCAGCGCCCTGCGCTTCTCGGCGATCAGCACGGCATAGTAGCCGCGGAGGACGTTGCTGCGGACACTGTCCTCCATGACCTTCACGTTCAGGTCGGCCAGCCGCATCGCCCCCGAACGCGCTTGCAGGCCCACGAAGACGTCGGGCTGGAACAGCAGCTGCTGGACGGAGAAGCCGGCGTTCGACTGCCAGGGCACGCCGAACTGCGCGGGGAAGAACTGCGGCTCGGTGCGCGGCGCCTGTATCGGATTCCCGCTGCCGTCCTTCACCCCCTTCTCCTCCAGCACGCCGTAGACCTGCGGCGTGATGAAGTCGGGCAACAGCGTCACCGGGATCGCGAAGAACTTCTGCATGTTGAACGACCCGCTCAGCTGCGGATACGCCTGTCCGGTGATCTCGCGGTTCTGCGACTCGCGCAGGTCCCTGTCGATCCGCAGGTTGCGGAGCACCAGGGTGTTCCGGACCGCATGGTCGGCGGCCTCCCGCGCCGTGAACACATGGCGCTGCTGCGCATGCAGACCCGGAAGGGCGGTGCCCAGCAGCAGGGCGATGCAACATGTCCTTGTCAACTTGTACATATGTCTCGTCAGATTGTCTTCGAAACCTCGGCCAAAACCTTCCTGTGCCGCTCGATCAGATCACGCCCCAGCGGCGTGGCCAGACCGTAGAGGAAATGCTCCAGCACCTCCTGCGAGGCCCTCACGAGGCTGAACCGGTCGGGCGGGAAGAGGTCCACGTCGAACAGGACCATCATCGACTCCAGCCGGAACCTCGACATCACCTCGACGTCCAACTCCGGTCGATAAAGCCCTTCGGCCTTGCCCCGCTCCATGTTGCCCCGGATGACGCCCAGGAGGAACTCCTCCTTGTGCACCTCCAGCCGGGCATAGGCCGTCGGATGGAACTTGCGCAGGTCGTGCAGTACGATCGGGTTCAGGTGGCGGAACTGCACCTCCACCATCCGCATCGTCAGCACGATCTCCTGCACGGCATCCTCCGAACGGAGATGGATCTCACCTACCAGCGTCTCGGCCTCCCGCAGGTGCTCGGCGATGATCGAGTCCACCAGGGCGTCCTTGTCCTCGAAACTGCCGTAGATGGTCTTCTTCGAGATGCCCAACCCACCCGCGATGTCGTCCATCGACACCGTCCGGATGCCATATCGCATGAACATCTCCTTCGCCTTGGCCGATATGCGTTGCCGGGTCTCCATCTCGAAAGCGGGCGCAAAACTACGGAAACTATTTACGTTGCACGGGTTTCCGTCCTCGAAAAACGCCGGCGGTCCCGAAAAGTTCGGCCGGCGGGGTGTATCTTTCATCCATGGGCGGGCGGAGCAGTGTCGTTCGGGCGTCGGGATGGCTGGGGGTGGTCCTGCTTTGCGGACTGACCGGCTGCGCCACCCTGTTCACCGGCACCCGCGACACGATCCGGTTCGACAGCGACCCGCGGGGGGCCGAGGTGTACATCAACGGCGAGCGCATCTGCCGTACGCCCTGCCAGACGCCGGTACGGCGTTCGATGGGCATACGGGAGGCGAGCCTTCGGCTCGACGGCTACGAGACGCGCGTCTTCCGGCTGGAGACCGACTTCAACTACGTCAGTCTCCTCAACCTCAGCTTCCTGGTCGGCTGGGCGGTCGACATCGCCACGGGCGCCATCATCCGCTACGACCGGCGCGACTACCGCTTCGACCTGGTCCCGGCCCCGGTGAGCGCCTGGCGGCGGGCCGACACCATCCGGATCGACACGGTCCGGCGGCGGGTCGACATCCTCGTCCGGACCGATTGACGCCCGCCGCCTGGACCGACGGCCGACCCCGCGGCGTTTGCCTATTTTTACCGCCCCAACCCCCTTCCGATGAAACCGTCCTCCCCGATACGCCGGCTGGTACAGACCTTCTTCCAGGGCCTCATCATCCTCGCACCCATCGCCATCACCGCATGGGCCGTCCTCTCCCTCTTCAACTTCATCGACGGCATCCTCCCCAACCTGATCACCCTGCTCTTCGGGCCCGACATGCTGGGCTATCCGGGCCGTGTCACGGGGCTGGGCTTCCTCCTGGTGATCGTCGTCGTCCTGCTGGTGGGGTACATCTCCTCCACCTTCATCGTCTCCCGCCTGGTCGACCTCTTCGACAAGGTCCTCGAAAGGACCCCCGGCGTGCGGATCATCTACTCGACGGTACGTGACTTCTTCGAAGCCTTCGCCGGCAACAAGCGGCGGTTCGATCGGGCCGTGCTGGTGTCGGTCTTCTCCGAGGATGTCTGGCAGATCGGCTTCATCACCAACGAGCAACTCGGCGAGTTCGGCCTGGGGGAACACCTCGCCGTCTACGTCCCCAACGCCTACTCCTTCGCCGGGATGGTGTACATGGTCCCCCAGCGGAAGGTCCGGCTCCTGACCGACGTCTCGCCGGCCGATGCCATGAAGTTCGCCATCTCTGGCGGCGTCACCGAGATCGACGACGAGGGCGGGGATGCGCCCCCTGCCGACGCGGGTCAATCGCCGCTGACAGGGGGAAAAGAAACGGCCTGACGCGGGTTTTCCCACCGGGAACGGGGCCGGGGCGGGGCTACCTTGCGGACATGACCGGAAACCTTTCCCGATGCATCCTACCGGCCCTGCTCCTGCTCCCGCCCGCCACCGGCGGCGGCTGGGGTTTCGCCGCCCACCGCACCATCAACCGCAACGCCGTCTTCCTCCTGCCACCCGCGATGATCGGGTTCTACAAACGCCACATCGCCTGGCTCGAAGCGCATGCCGTGGACCCCGACAAGCGGCGATATGCCATCCCCGAGGAGGGGCCCAGGCATTACATCGACCTCGACAGGTACGGCCCCGCACCCTACCGCAGCCTGCCCCGCGACTGGCAGCAGGCCGTCCGCACCTTCGGCGAGGACAGCCTCCTCCGCCACGGCATCCTGCCCTGGTGGGTCGACCGGATGCAGTACCGCCTCACCCGGGCCTTCCGCGACGCGGACGCTGCCGCCGTACTCAAACTCTCCGCCGACATCGGGCACTATATCTCCGACGGGCACGTCCCCCTGCACGCCTGCAGCAACCATAACGGACAGTTCACCGGGCAACAGGGCATCCACGGCTTCTGGGAGAGCCGCATCCCGGAACGGCATGGCGCCGGTTTCGACTTCGTCATCCCCCGGGCGAGCCACCTCGCCGACCCGGCAGGCTATTTCTGGAAGCGGCTCCTCGAGAGCGCCGCGGCGGCCGACACCGTCCTCCGCATCGAAAGGGAACTCTCGCACCGCCTGCCACCCGACAGCCGCTACGCCTATGAGACCCGTAACGGCCTCGTCGTCCGCCAATACGCGTCGGGCTATACCGACGCCTACCACCGCGCCCTCGACGGGATGGTCGAACGGCGCATGCGCCAGTCCATCCACACCGTCGCCTCCTTCTGGTACACGGCATGGGTGGACGCGGGCCAGCCCGACCTCGACACACTCCTGACCCCGGGCTTCACGGCCGCCGACCGGGCCGAATGGGACTCGCTCGACCGCCGCTGGCGCCGGGACGCCCTCCAGGGCAGGTCCTGCGACCCACCCTGACGCCACCCTCGGTCAGCCCGGAATACGCTAATTTCGCAGGCATCCGACAGACCATGGTCTACAACTTCAACGCAGGGCCGGGCATCCTCCCGCCGGAGGTGCTCGAAGGGTCCCGACAGGCCATCACCGACTTCGAGGGCACCGGTCTCTCCATCCTCGAGGTCGGTCACCGAACGCCCGCCTTCGAAGCGGTGGTCCGCGAAGGCCAGGACCTGGTCCGCGCACTCATGGACCTGTCCCCATCTCAGGAAGTGCTGTTCCTGCCCGGAGGCGCCACCACCCAGTTCTTCCAGGTGCCCATGAACTTCCTCGCCGCCGACGGGGTCGCCGCCTACCTCGACGCCGGCATCTGGGGCGCCAAGGCCATCAGGGAGGCCCGCCTCTGGGGCGGCGTGCAGGTCGTCGGCAGCTCGCGCGAACAGGGCTACCGGCACATCCCGAAGGACTGGACCGTCCCACCCGGCGCCGCCTACCTGCACTACACCACCAACAACACGGTCGAAGGCACCCAGATGCAGGCCATCCCCGACGCCGACGTCCCCCTGGTGGCCGACATGAGCAGCGACATCCTCTCCCGCCACATCGACCACCGCCGCTTCGCCCTCCTCTATGCCGGCGCGCAGAAGAACCTCGGCGCCGCCGGCGTGACACTCGTCGTCGTCGACCGCGCCCAGCTCGACAGGCAGGTACGCCAGGTGCCGGGCATGGTCGACTACCGCCAGCACGCCCAGCACGGCTCCATGCTCAACACACCCCCCGTCTTCGCCGTCTACGTCTGCCTCCTCACCCTGCGGTGGATACGCGCACAAGGCGGCATCGACGCCATCGCGGCCGCCAACGACCGCAAGGCGGCCCTCCTCTACGCCACCCTCGACGCCCTGCCCACCTTCCGGCCCACCGTGGAACGGGCCGACAGGAGCCGCATGAACGTCGTCTTCGTCATCGACGAGCCCGCCCTCGAAAAGGCCTTCCTCGACCGCTGCCAGGCCGAAGGCATGGTCGGCATCCGCGGCCACCGCAGCTTCGGCGGCTTCCGCATCTCCCTCTACAACGCCCTCCCCACCGGACACGTAGAGGCCTTCACCACACTGATGCGCGACTTCGCCCAACGGCACGGATAGCCGCGCCCTTCACCTGTCCCGATACCGGAACGACCCACCCTCAACCCCGATGACGATGTGCGAGATCGCCCCCTTCAGAGCCCTCAGGCCCATCCCCGGACGCGCCGCCCAGGTGGCCTCCCCGCCCTACGACGTCATGAACGCCCAGGAAGCCCGCCGGACGGCAGAAGGCAACCCCTGGTCCTTCCTGCACGTCACCCGCTCCGAGATCGACCTCCCCGCCGACATCCACCCCTATTCCGCCCTCGTCTACGAAAAGGCCGCCGAGAACATCCGGGGCCTCGACCGGCAGGGCACCCTCATCCGGGAACAGACCCCCGCCTATTATATCTATCGCCTCACGATGGACGGCCGAAGGCAGACGGGTCTCGTATGCCTCTCCGCCGTGCTCGACTACGAAGAGGGCCGCATCCGGCGCCATGAGTTCACCCGGCCCGAAAAGGAACAGGACCGCATCCGACACATCGCCGCCACCGGCGCACAGACAGGCAACGTCTTCCTCGCCTACCCCAAGGACGATGGCGTCGACAGCATCGTCGACGGCATCGTCGAAGCCGCCCCGCCCGTCTACGACTTCACGGCCGACGACGGCATCCGACACGAGGTCTGGGTGGCGGCCGACACCGACACCGTCGACGCCATCACCCGCGCCTTCCGCGAACGCATTCCCTTCACCTACATCGCCGACGGCCACCACCGCGCCGCCAGCGCCGCCAAGGTCCGGACCGCCCTCGGCACAGACGCCACCCCGGCAGCCGACGGGTTCCTCACCACCCTCTTCCCGGCCGACCAGCTCCATATCATGGAGTACAACCGGGTCGTCAGCGACCTCAACGGCCACTCGCCCGAAACACTCCTCGAAGGCCTCCGAGCCGACTTCATCATCGAAGCCGCCAACACCCCCGTCAGACCCGACCGGCCGCATACCTTCGGCATGTACCTCGACAGAAACTGGTACCGGCTCACCGCCCGTCCGGACAAGGTCTCCAACGACCCCGTCGGCGTGCTCGACGTGAGCGTGCTCTCAGCCCTCGTCCTCGAGAAATGGCTGGGCATCGCCGACCAGCGCACCGACAAGCGCATCGACTTCGTCGGCGGCATCCGCGGCCTCGCCGGACTCCAGGCCCGCGTCGACAGCGGCGACATGGCCGTGGCCTTCAGCCTCCACCCCGTCGGCATCGAACAACTCTTCGCCATCGCCGACACCGGGAACGTCATGCCCCCCAAGAGCACCTGGTTCGAACCCAAACTCCGGGACGGACTGCTCACCCACCTCATCCGCGACTGACCCGGCCACCGACACCGCAAGCCCCCCATCCTATGCGAATCCTCCTCCTGGCCCTGCTCCTCGCCTGCCGGCTCCCCGCGACGGCCCAGCCGTCGACAGCCCAGCTGCGCGAGACGGCCTCCGACTTCCTCCGACAGGGCGACGCCTCCAACGCCATCCTCGTCCTCAGCCGCGCCATCCAGCAGGAACCCCGCAGCATGGCCCTGCTCACCGACCTCACCTACGCCTACTACCTCCAGCGCGACTTCGCCAGGGCCATCGAGACCATGAAGCCCCTCCTCGACCGCGATGACGCCGAAGAACGAACCTACCAGATCGCCGGCAACGTCTACCGCTCCATACAGGAAACCTCCGCCTGCGACAGGATGTACCGAAAGGCCATCAAACGCTTCCCCCAGTCGGGCGCCCTTCACAGCGAATACGGCGAAGTCCTCATGGATCAACGCAGACTCACCGACGCCATCGAATACTGGGAAAAGGGGATACAGGCCGACCCCGGCTACCAGGGCAACTACTACCACGCAGCCCGCTACTGGCTCACCGGCCGCGACATGCTCCGCGGCATCCTCTACGCCGAGATATACGTCAACATGGACAGCTACTCGGCACGCACCCCCGAGATCAAGGCCCTCCTCCTCGAAGGCTATAAGAACTTCTTCGTCGAGACCGTCGAGGCCGGCCGGCAAGCCGCCCCCCGCAAACGCAGCGCCTTCGAAGAAGCCTTCCGGACAACCCTCGCCAAACAGGCGACCCTGGCCACCCTCGGACTCGATGTCGACCGCCTCGTCATGATCCGCACCCGCTTCATCCTCGACTGGTACGCCGGCGAAGGCCGACGCTTCCCCCACCGACTCCTCGACCAGCACCGCCAACTCCTCCAGGAAGGGCTCTTCGAAGCCTACAACCACTGGCTCTTCGGCGCCGCCGCCGACGTCCTCCGCTACCAGAACTGGGTGGGCCTCCATGCCGACCTGATGGGGGAATACACGGCCTTCCAACGCAACCGGGTCTTCCGGATGCCGCAGGGACAGTACTACGCCACCGAATGACGACAGGGGCCCAAGCCCCATGCGGGCAAGGACCGGCGACAGCGACGACCCGCCTCAGGCGTAGATGCGGTCCACCGCCTCGCGGTACTTCTCCATGATCACCTTCCGCTTCAACTTGAGCGTGGGCGTGAGCTCGCCGCCGTCGATGTTCCACTCCCTGTCGAGCAACTCGAACTTCTTCACCTGCTCGACATGGTTGAACTGCTGGTTGTAGTTCTCAACGACACCCTTGAAGAGCTCCAGCACGCGCGGGTTGCGCAACATCGACCCGTCGTCGGCCACCTCGATGCCGTTCCGCGCACACCATTCGCGCAGGTTCGGGAAGGCCGGCACGATGAGCGCACCGGCGAACTTGCGGTCGGCCCCCACGACCATCATCTGCTCGATGTAGGGCGACTCCTTCATCTTGTTCTCGATGGGCTGGGGCGCCACATACTTGCCGCCGCTGGTCTTGAAGATCTCCTTCTTGCGGTCGGTGATCTTGAGGAAGCGGTTGTCGACCCAGACGCCGATGTCGCCGGTATGGAACCAGCCCTCCGCGTCGATGCATTCGGCGGTCAGGTCGGGTCGCTTGTAGTAACCCATCATGACGTTATCGCCGCGGCAGCAGATCTCGCCGTCCTCGGCGAGCTTCACCTCGGTGTTGCGGATGACGGGACCCACCGACCCGAAGCAGCGGCTGGGCTCGTCGTAGCGGTTCACGCTGATCACCGGCGACGTCTCCGTCAGGCCGTAGCCCTCCATGATCACGAGGCGGGCGGAGGTGAAGACGCGCAGCAGCCGCACCTGGCAGGCGGCGGCACCGGTGCAGATGGCCTTGACGTTGCCGCCCAGGGCCTCGCGCCATTTCTTGAAGATGAGGCTGTTGGCCAGGCCCAGCTGGAAGCGGTACCAGAAGCCCATGTCCTTGTTGATCTCGAAGCGGGAACCCAGGTCGACGGCCCAGAAGAACAGCTTGCGCTTCAGTCCCGTCAGCTCCTGGCCCTTGCCCATGATGCGCTCGTAGACCTTCTCCAGCAGCCTCGGCACCGTCGAGAAGACGACGGGCTGGACCTCGCGCAGGTTGTCGCCCACCTTCTCCAGACTCTCGGCGTAGTAGATGGACAGCCCCTTGAACATGTACACGTACGACATCATCCGCTCGAAGATGTGGTTCAGCGGCAGGAAGCTCAGCACGCGCTCGCCCTGCCGAACGCCGATGCCCTGGATGACGTCGTCCACGTTGTTGACATTGCTCAGGATGTTGCGGTGGCTCAGCATCACGCCCTTCGGAAAGCCCGTGGTGCCCGAGGTGTAGAGGATGGTGCAGAGGTCTTCGCTGCGGATGGCGGCGCGGATCTCGCGTAGGCGTGCGGCATGGGCCTCCTCGCCCCGCGTCAGGATGTCCTTCCAGTGCAGCGCCTCCTGGAGGTAGTCGAAGGTGTAGACGGCCCCCACGGTGGGGAGCTTGTCGCGGATGCTCTGCACCTTGTAGTACAGGTCGCGGTCGCTCACGAAGACGAGCTTCACCGAGGCGTCGTTGAGGATGAACTCGAGCTCGTAGACGCTGATCGTGGGGTAGATGGGCGTCAGGACGGCGCCCGCCTGCTGCACCGCAAGGTCCAGCATCATCCATTCGGGGCGGTTGTTGCTGAGGACGGCCACCTTGTCGCGGCCCTCGATGCTCCCGTCGTTGGGACCGATGCCCAGGGCCAGGAGCCCGGCGCTGAGCCGGTCGACGGTCTCACGCACCTCCGTCGTCGAATACTTCCGCCAGATGCCGCCTTCCTCCTTGGCGGCGAACATGTCCTCCATCGGGGATTTGGCAAGCTGCCAGTCGATGCAGTCGAACAATCGTGTGGGTTGCATGGCAATCGTTTTGGATGTATGGCAGCGGACAAGTTAATCAAAAAAGGCACATCCCGGACGGGCGTCGGCCACGATGCGGCCGGCCACCCCCTCCCCCCCGCATCGGCAGGGAACGCGCTCCGATTATCGCTACCTTCATCCCCCATAACCCGACCCGAGATGACAGCCACCCGCATCCTCCTCCTCCTCGCCCTCTGCCCGGCGGATCTCGCCGTCCATGCCCAACGCAAACCCCTGCCCCCAGCCGACCTGGCCAAGGGCTTCCTGCCCCCGGGCATCGTAGAGGCCCCACCCCAGGTGCTCGGCTGGATCGACGACGCACGCCTCCTCCTGAACCGCAAACCACACCCCGACTCACCCAGCCGGACCGTCGTGCACGACTGCCGCACCGGCCTCGAAACGCCCGGCTCGCCGGCCCTCCTCCGCAAAACCGGCAACGCCCGACCACAGGTCTACAGCCGCAACGACGACCTCTGGCTGCGCGACACCTCCGGCACCGAGACAAGGCTCACCGACGCGCCAGGCAACGAACGCAACCCCACCCTCTCGCCCGACGGCAGATGGGTGGCCTTCACCCGACACAACGACCTCTACACCGTCGACATCGTCGCTCGCCGCGAATACCGCCTCACCACCGACGGTACCGACCTCGTCCTCAACGGATACGCCAGCTGGGTGTATTTCGAGGAGATCCTCGGCAGGGCCTCCCGCTACCGCTCCTTCTGGTGGAGCCCCGACAGCCGCCGCATCGCCTTCATGCGCATGGACGACACCCGCGTACCCCTCTTCCCCCTCTTCGACGAGAACGGCGCCCACGGCGCCCTCGAAAACACCCGCTACCCCAAACCCGGCGACCCCAACCCCGAAGTCCGCATCGGCATCGTCGCCCCGGAAGGCGGCTCACCCGTATGGGCCGACTTCGACGCCAAGGCCGACCAATATTTCGGACTCCCCTACTGGCGGCCCGACGGCAAGGCGCTCTGGGTGCAATGGATGAACCGCGGCCAGGATGAACTCCGCATCCTCGAGGTCGACCCCGCCACCGGCAGCCGCAAACCCGTCTACGAAGAACGCCAGAAGACCTGGATCGACCTCGACGACCAGGGCAGCCGCATCCGCTTCCTGACCTCAGGCGACGGCTTCCTGCTACACAGCGACAAGGACGGCTGGGAAAACCTCTACCTGCACAACATGGACGGGACCCTGCGGAACGCCGTCACCGCCGACCGCTTCTGGAGCACCACCATCCTCTCCGTCGACGAGGCCCGCCGCATCGTCCACTTCACCGCCCGCAGGGAGAACTCCACCCGGACAGACCTCTACGCCGCATCCCTCGACGGCAAGAAGACCCAACGCCTCAGCTTCGGCGACTACACCCACCGCGTCGACATCTCCCCGGGCGGCTCCTACTTCGTCACCACCTACGGCAACGCCGCCTCGCCCGACCGCATGGCCCTCCTCGACACCAAAGGCAAACGCATCCGCGAACTCGGCGGCGGCCCCGGCATAGCCTTCAACGACTTCGAACTGGCACGCACCGAGATCCTCCGCGTCCGCTCCGACGACGGCCTCTACGACCTGCCCCTCCGCATCACCTGGCCCATCGGCTACGACCCCGCACAACGCTACCCCGTCATGATCAACATCTACGGCGGGCCCAACGCAGGCACCGTGCGCGACGGCTGGCAACTCAACGCCCAACAGCAGGGATGGGCCCGCGAAGGACTCATCCAGGTGGCCATGGACCACCGCGCCAGCGGACACTTCGGGAAACACGGCATCGACTTCATGCACCGCAACCTCGGCAAATGGGAGCTGCGCGACTGGATCACCATCGTCAAATGGCTGCGACAGAACGGCGCCGACTCGACACGCGTCGGCATCAGCGGCTTCAGCTACGGCGGATACATGACCTGCATGGCCCTCACCGCCGGCGCCGGATACTTCACCCACGGCCTCGCAGGCGGCAGCGTGACCGACTGGCGACTCTACGACACCCACTACACCGAACGCTTCATGGACACCCCGGACGAGAACCCCGAAGGCTATCGCGAAGGCTCCGTCATGACCCACGCCGCCAAATACAAAGGCCTCCTGCGCATCTACCACGGCACGATGGACGACAACGTCCACATGCAGAACAGCCTCCAACTCGTCAAGAAACTGCAGGAGGGCAGACGCCACTTCGAGTTCATGCTCTACCCCGGCGGACGCCACGGCTGGGGCGGCCCGCAGTCGGCACACTCGACCAACGAAAACAACCTCTTCATCTACCGGAACCTTCTCGGCAGGGAAATGCCCGAAGCGATGCGGCGCTGAGGCCGTGCCGAAAACACCTGCCAACCGGCAGGCGACGACGAGGCGCCCCGCCCCCACGAGACAACGCGGGGCCGGGGCGCCTTCTTCGTTCGCGCCGGCGGTCAGAAACGAACCACCATGCCCGCATTGACGACATAGTCGGCAAAGGCGGCATCGCCATGGGCATAGACACCCGTCCGCTGCGTCCGGTTGCGGTCGGGCACACTCTGCGTCCGATTGCGCACCAGGGCCACCGGCACAAGGGCGAAGATCATCACACGCCGCCGCTGATAGCTGACACCGGGCTCGGCGGACAGCACGTAGCCGGGCCGCCGAAAGCCGCTGCTGCCCCCGATCAGGTCGAAGACAGGTATGCACTCGCGCCGGATGCCGACAGACCACGACAGGGCCTTGCCCATGTAGTTCACCCCGGCCCGGTACATGTACTGGTCGGGCACACTCATCACCTGACTGCCGGTGGCCACCTGGATGGCCGTCGGCGTTCCACCCCGGGCGGTCGACACGCCGTTGTGGTCGCGCGGGTTCGCCATGTAGAAGCCGTTGGCATAGAGGCTGACACGGGGCGTGAGGAGATAGTATGCATTCAACTCGGCAGTGAAGCCGGTGCCGCCGTCGCCCAGCTGGATCGACTGGTCCACCGGCCCAAGGATGCGCGTCGTGTCGTTGCGGACGAAGAAGTCCTGATAGCGGTAGTCACCCGTGGGAAGCTTCAGTCCCAGTCCGGCCTGTACGTTCCATCTGACCTGCTGCTGAGGGTCCCACAGCCAGGCATAGGCGGCGACCCGCATGTCGCCCAGCCCGAACGAATGCGTGCTGTTGCGGGCCTTGGCGCCTCCCGTGTTGCCGCCGTGCTCGTAGAGGGAGGATCGGGCGTTGCCGACGACCGGGATGTTCAAGGCCAGGGCCCAGCGCCTGTCGAGGGTGCGCTGGATGAAGATGTCGGTGCTGAAGGTCTGGTTGATCACTTCGGTGCCGTTCTCCATCCGTTCCTTCTGTTCGACGGTTCCGACGTAGTGGCGGAACGACTTGAAGTAGCGGTTGTTGATGCTCAGCAGCCAGCCCGAGGAGTCGGGACTGCCGTGGTCGAGGGAGCAGTTGGCACCGCCGGCGCCACGGATGGCGACGCAGCCCTGGGCGGTGGCCCGCTGCGCGGTTGCGACGGCCATGAGGAAGGCCGTCATCAGCAGTATCTTGGACATATGCATCTTGATCTTTTTTTTCACCTCTCGGTGAAGGGTTTTTGAATGGTCACCTGCGAAGGCGGAGGCGTCGGGCGACGAACTCGCCCAGGGCCTTGCCGGACCGGTTCCCCGCCTCGAGGTCGAAGCGGTAGTGGATGCCGCCGTAGAGCCTGGAGATGCTGGCCTCCTGGGCGGCCTCCCGGAAGGAGCGGACCTCGCGGTTGGCGATGCCGAATTCGAGCAGCGAAGTGTCGGTGAACGCCAGCCCATCGCCGAAATGCTCCGTCATCACCTCGGCCGCGGCGGCCGAGATGGTCGAATGACCGCTGGTGTACGAAGGGAAGGGAGGCGTCTGGATGTACGGCCGCCAGTCCTGGTCGATCTCCGCGTTGATGGCCGTCTCGGGACGGACGTAGTTGCTGCGGTACTTCTCATCCCAGCAACTGATGAACCCGTCGAAGAGTGCGATGGCCGTCTCGGCGTAGGCGGCGACGGTGGCGTTCACGTCGGCACCGGCCTTGCGGGCGGCAATGCCCACGATGTTCATCCAGTGGCCGGGCGGGGAGAACTTCTTGGTGGCGAACATGACATGGCCCGAGACGTTCATCTTGAAGGGGTTGTCGTCCCAGAAGTCGGCGATGTGCCGCTGCTCGTCGTCGAGGCTGTCGACCGTACGCTTGACCTCCATCAGCGCCCTGTGATAGGGGCTCCCTGTGTTGCGCAGGTCGACGGCCGGGGGCCGGGGCGGCATGAACTGCGCGGCAGCGTCCATCACCATCGGACGGATCTCGCGCCAGTGGGGCTCCAGGCCCGTGGCATACATGGGCGGCGTCGGCACCCAGCGGCCTGGAGAATCGTTCACCGTATAGCGTGTAGCACCCCGCGTGGCGGCGTACCCGTCGGACCGGCTCCAGCGGAGCACCGCCAGGGCAACACTGTCGGAGAAGGCCCGCGTCTGCTCGAGCATGCGGCGGGGCATCCCCGCGCTGTCGGCCATCCGCAGCAGCGCCGCATGGTGCGTCATCATGCTCCCCTCGGGGAAGGTCACCGCATTGCCCACCTTCACCAACGCCAGACAGGCAGCCAGCGGATAGTCGATGGCATCGCCCTGTGGCAAGGGCATGGCCGGCATGTGGCGGATCTGTCCGGACAGGCTCGCATAGGCCGTGTCACCGGCGGCGATGCATTCATACGCCGCGATCGTGGCATAGGCGTAGTTCCGCGACGCCACCATCGGCGCAAAGTTGTTCTCCAGGACGATGTCGTTCAAGTCCTTGACCGTCCGGCTGAAGAGCAACGGGTCGTGGGTGAGGGAGCGATAGGCTACGTCCGACGCACCGTCGCATGCCTGCAGGCAGAGGAGCGCCGAACCCAGGAGCAGGGTTCTTGTCATGGTCGGGAAGATGGGGTGACGAACTGGGATGAAGGCCCGATGAGGTCAGGCGAGGCATCCCGGCGGACGGAAAGGCGAGGGTTGCCATCCCGCGGATATGTGGCCCAACGGCAACATGAGATGGACGGAAGGCTCCGGACATGGCGCCGCGGAGACCGACGCCAGGTCCGAGGCCGGGTATTCGGATGAAAAGGGCTTCACCGGCTTGGCGGGCGGAGGCGTCGCAGGACCATCCTCCGACAACCGCTCCAGGTCGTTCACCAACGCGTAGAAGGTCTCACGGGCATGGGTGACGCGCATCCGGTCGGTATTGGGGAGGACAAGCAACACCATCGTATCCCTTACCAGGCGACGCTTCACATAACTGTAGTGCACACCACCGATCTCGATATCGCCACTGTAGGGCTCGAAATCGGGCCAGTCTGTCTGGTAGGGAAGGTTCACCGGAACGCGGATCTCGCGCAACAGACGCTCGTCATACCGGCTGTCATCGATACGGGCCGCCATACGACGCTCCGCCCGGTGCTCGAAACCGCGGAACAGCAGCCGATACCCTCCCAGGGTAAACAACTGCACCAACAACAGCGAGGCGGCGACGACCTGTTTCATAACCGGTTGACAGACAAAAATAAGCATTGCCCGCATATCCGTCCATAGGCCCCGCCACAAACCCTGAACCCCGCGCCGTTGCCAAGCCCCTGAACGGATCCAAGAACCGGGAGAGGTTCCCAGAACCTAGGGGGGATATCAGAACCGGGGGGGTCTCGAAACCTGGGGAAGTTCTCAGAACCGGGGGGGGTCTGAGAACTATGGGGGGTTCTCGAAACCTGGAAGGGTCTCAAAACAGCTTTGGAGGGCTGCGGTCCTCGGGTCAGTGGCAGGCGACCATGCTGATCTCGACGTTCACGCCCCGGGGCAACCCCTTCACCGCGACGGTTTCGCGTGCCGGGAAATGGCCGGTGAGGTAGGTGGCATAGACATCGTTAACGGCTGCGAAGAGGGACATATCGATCAGGAAGATGGTCGTCTTGACGACGTTCGGGAAGTCCATGCCGGCCGCCTGCAGGACGGCGCGGAGGTTCCGCATCACCTGGTGGGTCTCCGCCGCGATATCCGCCGTCACAAGGACGCCTGTTGAGGGGTCCAGCGCGATCTGGCCGGAGAGGAAGAGCATGTCGCCGCATTTCACAGCCTGGCTGTAAGGCCCGATAGGGGCGGGCGCGCCTGTCGTCTCGATCGGATTCCTGTCCATGGTGGGGCTCTGTTAAAGGGGATGGCTTGGGAAATGACAAAAGTAATTGCTGTGGCCGAACCTACCTTTGCCACATGCGCATCCTCGTCTTCGGAGACGCCGGACGGCTGGACGACCTCCGCAGCCGCGCCCTGCCCGACGGCATCCGGTGTGACGCCCCCGGCGAAGTGCCGTTCGCCGACGAAGTCCGGACGGCGATGGCGGTCTTCTGGCTGCACGACCGACTGCCCGATGCCGAGACGGGGGTACGACTCGCCGCCGGCCCGCTCACCTTCGTCAACGCCGTCGACCGGACCATTCCTGATATCGACCTGCCGGGGAAGATCGCCCGCCTCAACGCCTGGCCCGGCTTTCTGCGACAGCCGCTGCTCGAAATGGCCGCAGAAGAGACAGTCAGGCCCGTCGCCGATGCCGTACTCCGACAACTGGGATGGGATCGCCGCTGGGTGGCCGATATCCCCGGGATGGTCATCCCCCGCATCCTGTCAATGATCGTCAACGAAGCCTGCCTCACCGTCCAAGAGGGCGTGTCAAACCCCGAAGGCATCGACAGGGCCATGCAACTCGGGGCCGCCTACCCCGGCGGACCCTTTGCCTGGAGCCGCCACATCGGGGCTGACCGCATCAGCGCACTCCTGGACCGTCTTTCCGTCGAAGACCCCCGCTACATCGCCGCCCCGTCACTGGCCAAAACCCTGGGCGCCGCCCGATGAAACACATCCTCGTCATACAGACCGCCCTCGACGAGGCCTTCGCCTGCCTCAGCCGCGAAGGCGCCGTGGCCGCCATCCGCCACTCCATCGAACGGAAAGACCATGCCGCCTTCCTCCACCCCGCCATCGATGCCCTCCTCCATGAGTCCGGCCTCGCACCCGCCGGACTCGACGCCGTCGCCGTCATCGACGGACCCGGATCGTATACCGGCCTCAGGGTCGGCATGGCCTGCGCCAAAGGGCTGTGCCTCGCCCTGTCCATCCCACTGGTCACCATCAACACGCTCGACTGGATGGCCGCCTCCGCACCCCGCGACGACGAAGCCTGGACATGCCCCATGATCGACGCCCGACGCATGGAGGTCTTCACCGCCCTTTACGACGCCGAAGGCCGACGCATTCAAGACCCATTGGCCCTCGTACTCTCCCCGGACAGCTTCTCAGATATCCTCCTCAGTCGCACCGTCCGGTTCTTCGGCAGCGGTGCAGCCAAATGGCAGGGGATCACACCCTACCCATCGGCCCTGTTCCCGGACATCCCCGCCCGCCCCGACGCAGCCGCGGCAGCCGCCTGGACCCGCTACCTGCACTCCGACTTCGCCGACCTCGCCTACGCCGAACCCTTCTACGGCAAAGCCTTCCATTCGACCCTGAAAACCGGTTGACGGACGTCAGGAAACGGCACGCAAGATATGAAAATGTCACATATGTGACAAAAATACTCAATACCGGGTACATCGTTGTGCGATGTTAAGCGTACCTTTCGTCCCCTCAAATTCAATTCCCACAGATGGATTCTGCCTCTCATACCGGGGATGATCAGGAAGCGAACGAAACGGCGGCTAAACCCGCTGAGACGGAATCCATTGCCGATGCCGGCAAGACCCCGCTGAAAATCGACTACCTGAACGTCAAGAAATCGACGCTCGTGCTGCGCGCCCTCAACCACCGCCTCCGGCAGCAGATGATCCAGGTCCTCGACGCCCAGGGGAAGATGACCGTGACCGAGTTGTACGTCCAATTGCGACTCGAACAGTCCGTCGCATCCCAACACCTGGCCATCCTGAGACGTGCCGGCATCGTACGGACGGAACGGGAGGGCAAGTTCGTCTACTACCTCATCGACCCCGACCGGGTCGCCACCATCAACGCCTGCGTCGAACGCCTCATCAGCTGAGGGCCCGCTACCCCACCCTCACAGGGCTCATCCCCTCTATGAAGGTGGACAGATCCTTTCACGAGGCGACCCAATGTCGAAGCCCGCGCCGACCCAGCGCGGTCAGCAGGCCTTCGTCGTGCCGATCCCGACCGCAGTGTCGGGGCCGGATGCCATGTCTATTCGAGTCCTCCCTTTCGTTTGCGAACTTGGAATTTGTGAGACGTTGATAGGCGTAGCAACCGTGACGGTGCCACGCGGAACGCGCTGGTTCGTCGCAGGCATAGCGTCACAGGTAACCGCCCAAGCCAGCGAGCGACTGATACCATAACACACAGCCTCTCCCGATCACGGTCTGGGACACAACCGAGCGTTCCGCGGTTCGATAAGTCAGAAAGAGGTCAGGTGTTGCTGCATCTTTTTGCCACGGATATGTTGGTTGGCCCCACCCTCCAAGAGTACCCCCACCCTCCAAGGGTACCCCCACCCTCCAAGAGTGGGGGGGCATCGCCTGAACCGCGTACCTTTGCATCCTTTCGTTCACTGACACGGGGCCTGCGGGGACGATCGTCATTCCGAAGGCCGGTCACCACCAAATCGATCTCCGATGCGCCCCCTCTCGATAACGGAATGCCAGACGCGGATGGACAGCGGCGAGGTCTCCTGCCTGATCGACCTCCGAAGCCCGGCCGATTTTGCAGAAGGGCATGTGCCCGGTGCGATAGCCTTGTCTGCCGGGGATGCAGGTGCTTCCTGGCCCGTCGAAGTCCTGCCCGCCGAGGGCAGGCTCCTGCTCCTGGGGGATCCGGCATCCGTGCATCGGTTCCTGGAGGGTGTCGATGTCGGGCTGCGGGAGCGGCTGGAGGCCTTTGTCGAGGGAGGGATGGCGGCCTGGGCCGACGCCGGTCGGCCGGTCGACATGCTGGTGACGATCGCGGCGGACGAGCTGGCGATGGACCTGCCGCACGACGACCGCATCCTGCTGTTGGACGTCCGTCCGGAGGCGGCCTTCGACGAAGGCCATGTCCGGGATGCCGTGAGCCTGCCCCTGGCCTCGCTGACCGACCCCGGCAGCATGGCGCTGTTCGAGGACGACAGCAACATCTACCTTTACGGCAGGGATGCGGCCGAGGCCGTGACGGCCGCCTCGCTGATCAAGCGGCAGGGCTACCATAATCTCAGGGCGTTGGAGGACGGCTGGGAGCGCATTCGAGGGCAATCCGGCATCCGCATGGAGCGATCCGCCAGCCTCAACTGATGCCGTTCAGCAGCTCCAGTGCCCTTCCGGCGTATTCGGGCCGATAGCCATGCTTCCACCGGCGATGGCTCCATAGGTAGTTGGCGGGGTCCCGCCGCACATTCGCCTCGATGTATCGGGCGTAGGCCAGCGTGAGTTGCCCCTCCGGCGTGGTGGACGAATCCTCCGTGACGATCTCGATGTCGAAGGAGTACCGCCCCCGCTCGACAGCATAGAAATACCCGAAGATGACGCCCAGCTTCCGGTCGCGCGCGGCCTTCTCGGGCCCGTGGATGAAGCCGGTGGGCACGCCGAAGAAGTTGAGCCACCAGGCGTCCTCCGGACGGCCCGGGCTCTGGTCGGCCACCAGCGCCAGCAGGTAGTTCCTGTCGGCATAGCGGCGTTCCACCTCGGAAAAGCGGTTCTTGAAGTCGGTGGCGGGCAGGAGCACCGTGCCGTACCGCACGCGTACCTTTCGGAAGATCCGTTCGAATGCGCCGTTCTTGATGGGCATGTAGACGCCCAGGAAGGGGATGTCGAGAGCGCGCGAGACGCCCAGGTTCACGATCTCCCAGCCGAAGTTGTGCATCGCATGGATCTGGTAGCTCTTGCCGCTCCGGATGCACCGGTCGAAGGCGGCCTGCAGCTCGGGGCGGATGATGAAGCGCTGCGACAGTTCGCGGTCGCTCATGGTCAGCACCTTGATGCCGTCCATCACCATGTCGGTGAAATTACGATAGAAGCGCACCGCTATCTGTCGACGCTCCGCCTCCGACTTCTCGGGGAAGGCCATGCGCAGGTTCTCGAGCACGACGCGGCGCCGGTAGCGGAGGATCTGGAAGGCGAAGCGGGAGAGCCCGTCGCTCATCAGGTACAGCACGCGCAGCGGCAGCAGCGAGAGCAGGTGGAAGATGCCGTGGATGAGGTGGTACATGATATCTCTTGGCGGGGGATGCCGGCGGCTAGAGCACGATGTCCTGCACGAGGCGGTGGCGGTAGGGGTGGTCGGTGTTGAAATGCAGGCCGCGGCTCTCCTTGCGGAACTGGGCGCCCTTGACGACGAGGTAGGATACGGTGATCATGTTCCGCAGTTCGCAGAGCTGCGGCGAGACGACGGAGCGACGGTACAGTACCTCCGTCTCCTCATGGAGCAGGTCGAGCCGGCGGCTGGCGCGCTGGAGGCGGACGTCGGAGCGGAGGATGCCGACATAGTCGGACATCAGCAGTTGGAGTTCCTTGAGGCTCTGGGTGATGAGGATGCGCTCCTTGGGTTCGGTGGTGCCCGACTCGTTCCATTCGGGGATGTCGGTCCGCAGCGTGGTGCCGCCAAGGTCTGCGACGGCGTCGGCGGCGCTGCGGTGGGCGAGGACCATCGCCTCGAGGAGGGAGTTGCTGGCGAGGCGGTTGGCGCCATGGAGTCCTGTCGACGCGCATTCCCCGACGGCGTAGAGGTGGCGGATGGTGGTGCGGCCCGACAGGTCGGCCTGGATGCCGCCGCAACTGTAGTGCGCCGCGGGTGCGACGGGGATCATGTCCTTCGACACGTCGAGGCCGATGCTGTGGCATTTCTCGAGGATGGTGGGGAAATGCTGCGCGAAGCGGTCCGCGTCGAGATGGCGGCAGTCGAGGTACACGTGTTCGGTGCCGTGGATCTTCATCTCGCTGTCGATGGCGCGGGCGACGATGTCGCGCGGGGCGAGGTCGAGCCGGGGGTCGTAGCGCACCATGAAGGCCTCGCCGGGGGCGTTGCGGAGGATGGCACCCTCGCCACGCACCGCCTCGGTGACGAGGAATGACTGTCCGCGGAGGCCGGGCTCGTAGAGTGCGGTGGGATGGAACTGGATGAATTCCATGTTCTCGACGCGGGCCTTGGCGCGGTAGGCCATCGCGACGCCGTCGCCCGTGGCGATGGCGGGGTTGGTGGTGGTGCGGTAGATGCAGCCGTTGCCGCCCGTGGCCAGCAACGTGACGCGGGCGAGGATGCGTTCGATGCGGCGGGTGCCTAGGTCGAGGGCATAGACGCCGTAGCATTCGATGCCGGGCGTCGACTTCATCACGAGGTAGCCGAGGTGGTGCTGCGTGATCAGGTCGACCACGAAGCAATGGCTGAGGACGCGGATGTTGGGCCTTGCGCGCACGGCCTCCAGCAGGGCGCGCTCCATCTCGCGACCGGTGACATCCTTGTAGTGCAGGATGCGCGACTCGCTGTGGCCGCCCTCCCGGCCGAGCGAGTAATCACCGTCGGCATCCCGGTCGAAGCGGGCGCCGAGGGCGATGAGTTCGCGCACCCGCCCTGGGCCTTCGCGTACGACGGCCTCGACGGTCTCGCGCCGGCATAGTCCGTCGCCGGCCACCAGGGTGTCTTCGATGTGCTTGTCGAAGTCGTCCGCCTCCTCGTCCCACACGGCCGCCACGCCGCCCTGCGCATACTTGGTGTTGGTCTCGTCAGAGACGGTCTTGGTGAGGACGGTCACGGTCCGGTCGGGGCAGGCCTCGGCTACCTTGAGCGCGAAGCTGAGGCCTGCGATGCCGGAGCCGATGACGAGGAAGTCTGTCTCCATGGCCGGTGTCGGATGGGGCTGTCGCTCACACGACTCAGCCGATCTGTCGGTGGCTGCCGTCGCAGAAGGGCGGGTTCTTGGTCTGCTTGCATTGGCAGAGCCACACTTCCTCCTCCTTATCGAAGGTCACCTTGAGGCTCTTGTAGGGCATGCCCTCGATGCGCTTGTGGGCGCCGTCGCAGAAGGGCTGCTTCTCGCTGAGGCCGCAGGTGCACCAGGCGTAGGTCTTGCCGGCCTCTACCTTCACACAGGCGGGCTCGCAGGCGGCCGCCCGGGGGAAACCTTCGTTGGGGATGCTGTCCATGGATCAGTAGTTTTCTATGAATGAGTAGAGGTTGAACGTCCCGTCGGCCTCCAGGGCCGAAATGCGCTCGCGAAGGTCCGCCTTTCGGACGTCTTTCATTCTTTTTTTCACGATCAGGTGCCAGGCCCTGTCGGCCAGCAGGTCGAGGCGCCGGTCGCGGTGGGCGACGTCCCCGGCCAGGCGGTCCATGCACTCGAGCAACTCGCCGACGCCTTCGTCGCGGGAGGCGACCGTGCGGACCACCGGCGTGGGCGGGCCCGCTGCCCGGCGTCCGACCGTCATCATGGCGTGCAGTCCGGCGACGAACCGGTCGGCGTCGGGCCTGTCGCACTTGTTGACCGCGAAGATATCGGCGATCTCCATGAGTCCGGCTTTCAGGGTTTGTATCTCGTCGCCCGATTCGGGCACGAGCACCACCACGGTGACGTCGGCCAGTCCGGTGATCTCGACCTCGCTCTGTCCCACGCCGACGGTCTCCACGAGGATGTCGTCGAAGGGGCAGGCGCTGAGGAACTGGGCGATCTCGAGGATGTTGGGATGGAGTCCGCCGAGGGAGCCCCGGGTCGCCAGGGATCGGATGTAGACACCGGGATGTCGGTACCAGCGGGCCATCCTGACGCGGTCGCCGAGGATGGCGCCCTGGCTGAAGGGGGAGGACGGGTCCACACAGAGCACGGCCACGCGTCTGCCCAGGGCCGTCATGCGGCCGATGAGGGCGTCCACCAGCGTGCTCTTCCCCGCGCCGGGCGGACCGGTGATGCCGGTGATCCTCGCGCCTCCGCCCGCCGGCAGGGCGCTCAGGCAGGCGGCCATGTCGGGGGCCTCCGCTTCGATGAGGGTGATGCATCGGGCGATGCCCCGCAGGTCGCCCCCGACCGCCTTCCGCCACCATTGCTCCGCCGTCATGGGCCGTCTCGGCTTTTGCGGCTAATTTCGTCCAATCGCCGGCCACGGGGAAATTTTGTTTCATGCTCCGACGCATCCCGATCCAGACGGTCGTCATCCCCGCCACCCTGGGCCTCATGTGGGTGGGACTGCTCTGGAGCCGCGCCCTCCTCTCGCTCGCCATGGTCGCCTTCTTCGCCGCCGCCCTCCTCTCGGGGCCGCTGTCGGAGAAGGTACGGCGCCTTCGAGGGTCGCCCTTCCTGCTGTCGATGGCGGTGCTCTTCCTCATCCCCTTCGTGAGCGGCCTCTGGAGTGCCGACCTGCGCTACTGGGTGAAGGTCATGCAGGACAAGACACCCCTGCTCCTCGTCCCCCTCTGCGCCGGCAGCCTGGCCGACATGCCCGCGACCGCCCGCCGCCACCTCTCCCGCTTCGCCCTCGCCACCTTGGCCCTCAGCATGAGCATCGCCCTCGCCCGCTACCTGCTGCATGCCCGAGAGGTGGGGGAGGCCTACCTCCGCGCCAAGGTCATGCGGGTGGACATGCACAGCGACCACATCCGCTACGCCTGGCTGCTGGCCGTCGTGGGCGCCTGGCTCCTCCACGGCCTGCTCGACGAGGCCCGCCCCCTCCGACGTGCCGAACGCCGCGCCGCCTGGGCCCTCCTCGCCGGCATCGGCGCCTTCCTCCACCTGCTGGCCTCCAAGACGGGCCTCCTCGCCTTCTACCTCTGCGCCGCCATCGCCCTCTTCCACTACCGCCATCGGCCCGCCGTACGCCCGATCGCCGCGGCAGCACCCCTGCTGCCCCTGGCCGCCTGGCTCCTCCTGCCCACCTTCCGCAACCGGCTCCGCTTCATCCTGTGGGACTTCCAGAACTACTCCCGCGGCGGCTACACCGAAGGACTGTCCGACACGCCCAGGGTGCTCTCCTTCGACGCGGCATGGGACCTCATCCGGCAGTCGCCCTGGCTCGGGACCGGCTTCGGCGACCTGCGCGGCGCCATGTCCGACTGGTATGCCCGCCACGCCCCCTTCATGCAGCCCTACGAGCACCTCCTGCCCAGCAACGAGGCGGTCCTGCACGCCACGGCGGCCGGCATCCCCATGGCCCTTCTCTTCACGGCCGCGACCCTTACCCCGCTACTCCTGCGCGCCCACCGCGAAAGCTACGCCTCCCTTTCCTTCCACGCCGTCGCCTTCCTGGGCCTGCAGTACGAAGTGGGCCTGGAGACACAGTACGGCGTGTTCATATATGCCGTCATGGGATGCTGGGGACATGTGCGCTTCGCCGCCGAACGACGCAACCTACCTTCGCAGTCATGATGAACTTCATCCCCGTCTTCCCCCTCTCGCTGGTCGTGTACCCCGGAGAAGACCTCAACCTGCACATCTTCGAGCCGCGCTACAAACAGCTCATCACCGAATGCAGCGCCACCGGAAAGCCCTTCGGCATGCCGGCCGTGATGGACAACCGCGTGTCAGAACTCGGCACCCTGATGACCGTCCGCGAGGTCGTCAAGACATATGATAACGGGGAGATGGACATCACCACCCGCGGCCTGCGCGTCTTCCGCATCCTCGAGAAGATGTCCGAAGTGCCCGGAAAGCTCTATTCCGGCGCCATCGTCGAATATCCCGAAGACAGGGACGACGGCGACCCCGTCCTCATGGAGAAGCTTCGCGAGGGCGTGGCGACCCTCCACCGCATGCTCGAGGTCAAGAAACGCTTCGAGCCCCGAGAGACAGGCCTCCGCAGTTACGACCTGAGCCACCACGCCGGCCTCTCCCTCACACAGGAATACGAGCTCCTCGGACTCTTCTCGGAACGTCAGCGTCAGGAATACCTCCGCCGGCATATCCAGACCGTCCTCCCCATCCTGTCGGAGATGGAGGCCCTGAAGGAGAAGATCCGCCTCAACGGGCATTTCAAGAACCTCCCCGGCTTCGAACCCCTGCCCTGACACCCCAGCACCAGCCCAATCTCCCGTCACATGAAGACCCTTTGCCTCGACTTCGGCAACACCCGCCTTAAATACGCCCTCTTCCAGGACGAGACGATCGCCGCAGCCGAGGCGCTGCCCGACGACGCCGACGACACCATCGCCACACTGCTCGACCGGCACGCCCCCGACAGGGCCATCCTTTCCTCCGTCATCCGCCACAACCCCGGCGTCGACACCCTGCTAGCGAAGGCCTGCCGCTACCACCGGCTGTCGCACGAGACCCGCATCGCCTTTTCCGTGGCCGTCGGCAAACCCGAGACGATGGGCGCCGACCGGCTCGCCCTCGCATCGGCCGCCGTCCGCTTCTTCCCCAACCGCAACAACCTCGTCATCGGCCTCGGCTCCGCCATCACCTACAACTTCATCAACGCCTTCCACCAGTTCCTCGGCGGAGGCATCTCCCCCGGCATGGAGATGCGGTTCCGCTCGCTGCACGAACACACGGCCCTGCTGCCCCTGGTCCAAAAGGACTGGAACTTCCCCCTCATCGGCTACGACACCCGCACCAACATCCTCAGCGGCGTCGTCCTCGGCATGGCCGGCGAGATCGACGGCATCATCCGGGCCTACGATGAACGGTACACCGACCTCAACATCGTCCTCACCGGTGGCGATAACGGCTATTTTGCAGGCCTCCTGAAAAGTCGGATATTTGCCGACCCCGACTTCTTATTCAAAGGCCTGTATGCACTCAGCGAAACCAACGACCCGTCCTGACGGTGCCCTCGCCGTCGCGACGGCCCTCCTGCTCTGCACACAGACGGCCACCGCCCAGGAGAACTCCCCCTACTCCCGCTTCGGCCTCGGCGACGTCCTCAACTCGCAGAACATCGTCAGCCGCTCCCTGGGCGGACTCTCCATCGGCTTCACCGACTACCAGGCCGTCAACTTCGTCAACCCCGCCAGCTACGCCAACCTCAAGGTCACCACCCTCGACGTCGGCGTCGAAGTGTCCTCCCGTACCCTCCGCACCACCGAGCCCGTCCGACGCTTCAACTCCAAATACATGATCCCGACCTACGTACAGATCGGGATGCCGCTCTCCAAGACCAGGAACTGGGGCCTCAACTTCGGCATGGTGCCCCTCACGCGCATCAACTACAACCTCAGCACCAGGACACGCGTCGCCGGCGTCGACAGCGTCCTCTACAACTACATGGGCAAGGGCGGCACCTACCAGGCCTTCGCCGGGATGGCCTACGGCGGCAAGCGCCTCAGCGTCGGCCTCAACACCGGCTACCGCTTCGGCAACCGCCTCTACACCACCCGCGTCATCCTCGTCAACGACACCGTCCCCTACCGCAAGGCCAACGCCTCCGACACCACCCGCTACGGCGGCCTCTATGCCGAAGCAGGCCTCCTCTATACCATCCCCTTCGGCAAGACCACCCGCCTCCGCCTCGGCCTCACCGGCAGCCTCCAACAGAACATGCGGGCCGCCCGCGACATCTCCCGCGAGACCTTCGAATACAGCCCCTCCAACGGCATCGACATCCTCGACAGCGTATACCGCGCCCTCGACGAAAAAGGCACCATCGTATACCCCGGCAGCCTCGGCTTCGGCTTCACGGTCGAAAAAGACGCCAAATGGCTCTTCGGCGCCGAATTCCAACGCGTCCAATGGGGCGACTACCGCTACTACGGACAGGCAGACCCCCTCCGCAACAGCTGGACGGCCCGCGCCGGCGGCCAGTACATCCCCGACGTCAACGGCAAAGGCTACTGGTCGCGCGTCATCTACCGCGCCGGCATCTCCTTCGGCACCGACCCCGTCACCGCAGGCCAACCCATGAACCAGATACTCGCCAGCGCCGGCGTCGCCCTGCCCGTACGCAGGAGCTTCTACACCAACCAGTTCACCACCGTCAACCTCGCCTTCGAAGCCGGCACACGCGGCAACAAGTCCAACACCCTCCGCGAAAACCTCTTCCGCGTCGCACTTGGACTCAACCTCTCCGACATCTGGTTCAACCCGCGCAAGTACGACTGACCCACACACAACCCGCGGGATGCACCCGTCCCCATCCATACCCAACCGCGTCCGGGCAGCCCTCGCCGGCTGCCTTTTGCTTGCCGCCTGCGTCAACGACGAAGCGACCGTCCGCAACCTCGTCGCCCGAAAACCCGGCGTCGACGAGGCCTCGGACATCGTCAGCTTCATGAGCCAGTCGGGACGCCTCCGCGCCCGCCTCACCGCACCCGTCATGCTCCGCCACCAGGACACCCTCCCCCGCATGGAGTTCCCCAAGACCCTCCATGTCGACTTCTACGACTCCCTCCTCCAGATCCAGAACACCGTCGACGCCCGCTACGCCCGCTACCTCGAAATGCAGAACAAAGTGCTCCTCAAAGACAGCGTCCGCGTCGCCAACCTCCTCGGCGACACCCTCTTCTGCCAGGAACTCTGGTGGGACCAGCCCTCCGAACGCTTCACCACCGACAAACCCGTCCGCATCCACCGCCCCGGCACCATCATCAACGGCGTCGGCCTCTCCGCCCCGCAAGACTTCTCCACCTTCACCATCTACCGCATCACCAACAGCCGGCTGCGCGTCGAAGGCGGCATCGAAGGAACGGCAACCCCCGCAACCCCGGACACCTCCGCACAACGCTGAACCACTCCGACCCGCAACACGAAAGGGCAGCTCCCCGCTCGACGCTTCTTCAGTATCTTGCGGCAAATCGTCACGCCATGCAATACCGCTACATGGGCCGCACCGGCCTCCAACTCAGCATACTCTCCTACGGCAGCTGGGTGACCTTCCACAAACAGATAGAGGACGGCACCGCCGACCGACTCATGGGCCTCTCCTACGACGCCGGCATCAACTTCTTCGACAACGCCGAAGGATACGCCTTCGGCGAAAGCGAGAAGATGATGGGTCGCGTGCTCAAGACGAAGGACTGGGACCGCAGCTCCTATATCGTCTCCTCCAAGGTGTACTTCGGATGGCGAGACCCCAACAAGCCCAACCAGACGGGCCTCAGCCGCAAACACGTCTTCGAAGCCTGCCATGAGGCACTGAAGCGGCTGCAACTCGACTACCTCGACCTCTACTTCTGCCACCGTCCAGACCCCAACGTGCCCATCGAAGAGGTCGTATGGACCATGCACAACCTCATCCAGCAAGGCAAGGTGCTCTACTGGGGCACCAGCCAGTGGAGCGGCGCCGAGATCATGGAGGCCCACCGCGTGGCCCAGCAGTACGGGATCATCGGCCCCGTCATGGAACAACCCCAGTACAACATGTTCGAGCGCTACAAGGTGGAGCTCGACTACCAACCCGTCTACCGCAACGTCGGCCTCGGCACCACCATCTGGAGCCCACTGGCCGCCGGCTTCCTCACCGGCAAATACATCGATGGCATCCCGGCCGACTCGCGCCTCGCCATCGAAGGGTTCGACTGGCTCAAGAACCGCTGGCTGCAGGAACAGAAGGTCGAGAAACTCAAGAAACTCATCGCCCTGGCCGACCGCATGGGCGTCCCCATCGCCGCCCTCGCCATCGCCTGGACCATCCACAACCCCCATGTGACGACCGCCATCCTGGGCGCCACCCGCGAGTCGCAGCTGACCGAAAACCTCAAGGCCCTCGACGTCCTCCCGCTCCTCACGCCCGAGGTCATGCAGGAGATCGAAGGCATCCTCGGCAACAAACCCACGATGGACCTGTCCTGACCCGGAAAGGGATGCGCCAGGACTTCGGACGAAACGGTGGCAGTCTCCCCGCAGGGGCCCTCTTCGCCCTGCTCTGCCTTTCCCTCTCGTCAGCCGCCCAACGCAAGGCACCCGCCCTCCGCTTCGAGGCCGATAATGACACGGTGGTCTTCGATGGCCTCGCCTCCCTGAAGGGCAGGCCTTACGGACGCCTGCAGGTCCGGATGGAGGCCGTCGCCTGCGATTCCCTGGATGCATGGGATCTGCGATTCCTAAACACCTCTCGCGACACCATCGCCCTGCGCAACGTCCTGCCCTGGCATGCAGACCCACAGTCCGTGCGCCTCACCGGCCTGGGGGAGCATCCCCTCTCCCGCTCGCATCTCTTCCTGCCGGGACGGAGCCCCGTCAACGTCATCCTCCCCGACAATGCCTGGGAGACCAGCTTCAGTTACCGTCCCGTTCCCGGACGACCCGATACGGCCACCCTCTGCCGCCGCGACACTTCCACCCTCCGCAAGGCCCGACGCAGGCGCTTCGAGACAATCCTCTACCCGGGCGGCAGCGTGACCTACCGGCTCTGGAGCCGTCCCATGGAAGGCGGATGGCAGGAAGGACTCCGATACTTCCTCCAGACGCGACACCTCTTCGACACCCCTGTTTTCGACGACAGCCTCTACCGCCGCAACGACCTCCGGTGGATCCGTCGCAGCTTCGTGATGCATCTCCTGATGGCCTGGGACGACCGCGTGTACGACGCCGCCAAAGGGCGGTATACGCTGCCCGACTTCCTCCGCAAAGGCAAGGCGCTGTATGGCGGCGACGATGCCGTCGGCATCTGGCCCACCTGGCCCACCCTCGGCCTCGACAGGCGCAACCAGTTCGACCTGTACCGCGACCTGCCGGGCGGCCTCCCCGCCCTCCGACGCCTCTCCGACAGCCTCCACAGCCTCGGCTCCCGACTGTTCATCGCCTACAACCCCTGGGATGAGGACACACGCCGTGAAGGCCACCTGGCAGGGTTGGAAGCGCTCCTCCGCACCATGAATGCAGACGGCGTCGTCCTCGACACGCGGGGCTCCTCGAGCCGCGAACTGCAGCAGGCGGCCGACCGCGTCCGACCCGGCATCGTCATGTACAGCGAAGGGATGGCCATCCCGAAAGACATGCCAGGCATCGTCGCCGGCAGGGTCCACAACGCCCTCTACCACCCGCCCCTGCTCAACCTCAACAAGCTCATCCGCCCCGACTTCGCCGTCTTCCGCGTAGCGGAACTCTACAAGGAACCCGTCCGCCGCGAGTTCGCCACCGCCCTCTTCAACGGTTACGGGACCGAACTCAACGTCTTCGCCCCCGGCGATCCGCCCTGGGTGCAAGAACAGTACCGCTACCTCGGTCGCAGCTCCAGGATCCTCCGGGAACATGCCGAGACCTTCACCGGAGGAAGGCTCACCCCGCTGATCGCCACCTCCCGCGATGGTATCTGGGTCAACCGCTGGGAAGGCCGCGGCAAGACCCTCTACACCCTCTTCAGCCTGCTGCCCGAAGGCTGTCGCGACACCCTCTTCCCCGTACCGGCCGATACGGGCGTCCATTACGTCGACATCTGGAACCACAGAGAAATTCAGCCCGTCACGCGCGGCAGGGATCTCTGGCTGACCGTGCAGACGGACGCCTTCGACAAATCCCTCCTCGGCAGCAACGAGGAAGGCGCCGCCGGCTGCATCGCCGCCTTCCCGCTGCGACTGAACGTTCGGCGCGATGGGGACAGGCTCCATGTCGCAGCGAACGGCGGAACGCAGATACGCGTCTGGGCCGGGCAGCCCGCCTATGATCGACAGGCCTACGAATGGAAGATCGGGGATCAATGGATATCTCTGTTCCAGACCTTCGACGGCTACGAGGGCGACTTCGTCGTCCAGCTCTTCGATGCTGCGGGCGAACTGATCGACGAACGCATCGAAAGCCTGCCCGCCGGTACGCCCCGAAGGATCAGCCATCCCATCCCCGCACCATCCGGCGCCCTGGCAAACGACAGCATGGTGCGCATCCCCGCGGGTACCTTTCGGTTCCAGACCAGCCACGGCGATGGATTCATCCCCTATCCTGCCGAGGACGAGGACAGCCTCTTCCGGATGCCATCCTTCCTGATGGACCGCTTCCCCGTCACCCATCGGCAGTTCAAAAGATTTCTCGATGCCACCGGCTACAAGCCTTCCGATACGGCCCGGTTCCTGCTGGATTGGAAGGATGGGGACTTCCCGTCCGGAAAGGCCGAGCACCCCGTCGTGCATGTCAGTCTCGAAGATGCCAAGGCCTATGCGGCCTGGGCCGGGAAGCGCCTGCCCACCGAAGTCGAATGGCAGTACGCCGCGCAGACCCGCGAGGGACTCGAATGGCCCTGGCGGCAGGAGCAGCCCGTCAGCCGGACGGAGGAACGCATCACCGAGACACTCACCGTGAAGACGATACAGGGCATCGACCCGTCCCGATGCAACCTGGGCGATGGCATCCCGAAGCCCGTCGGCAGCTATCCGTCGGGTGCCAATCCGTTCGGACTGCAGGACCTCGTCGGCTCCGTCTGGCAGCTCACGCAGGACGAATACCGGGCCGGCCGTTACCGATACTTCATCCTCAAGGGCGGCAGTTTCTTCAAACCCTCCTCGAGCTGGTGGTACATCCAGGGCGGGCCGCGCGAGTTGCACTATAGGCAGCACCTGCTCCGGGTGTCGCAGGGCTTCGAGCGAAACGAGACCGTCGGGTTCCGATGCGTGCGGGACCTGCCCTCCGAAAGGCCGAATGGGTTGCGTTGAGCGGGCCGATGCGGTCAGTTGGCCTCGCGTAGGATGAACCGGTGGAGCGTGCGATGGTCAGCCGGATGGGATGTATTCAGGTCCGCCGAGTTGTGTCTGGCAAAAAACCATCATCTTTTCAGACCCAGCAAGAAAGTGATGGGGATCTCCAGCCGCCCCCGCCAGGAGCGCTCGGAATGGTCCTGCCTCGGCCAAGTGCGGGTCATCCAGTTTTCAGTCCCATATCCTCTCTTCCGCATCACCTCGTCGGCCCTGCGCTGGAGCGGGGGATAGAAGCTGTCGAGGGTTTCCGTGCCGAGGTCGAAATAGATGCGGTGGGTGCGCGGATCGGGTAGTTTGCGGTCCATGTAGCGAAAGAAGGTCTCAGGCACGGGGTTGTCGTCCATCGAAAAGATGCCGGGCCAGTGGGTGGAGAGGCAGGCCGCACCTCCGAAGACCTCTGGGTACTCGCAGATGGCATATAGCGAGATGAGCCCGCCCATGCTGCTGCCGGCGATGAAGGTGGCCTCCCGCTCCCGGCGGGTGGCATAGTGGTTGTCGACGAAGGGTTTGAGTTCTTCCACGATGAACCGGAGATATTCGTTCGAGCAGACGGGAATGCCGGAGAAGACCGAGTGGCCGCCTGTCCGTTGGGCGGCTTCTATCCGGCCGCGCTCATCATTCGTCAGTGATTCGTAGGGCGACTGTGGGAAGTACTCGGCATGCCGGCGGGCACCCGTGTTCCAGATACCCACCACGATGCAGTCCTGGACGCTTCCGTTTCGGATCAGCCGGCCGAGGGTCTCGTCCACGCCCCATTCCTGATGGTTCCAGGTGGCACTGCTGTCGAAGAGCATCTGGCCGTCGTGCATGTACAGCACGGCGTAGCGTTGGTCGGGTCGATAGCCATCCGGAAGCCATACGTCCACATGCCGCGGCGGGACATGCTTCGAGGGGAAATCGGCATGGCGTTCGAGACGGCCCGTGCTTACCGGGAGAGTCTGGGCTGCCATTTCGAAGGCCGTCAGCATGGCGAACGTCAGGGAAAGCATGTTGGCACGCATCAGGATTCCGTTTTCGTGAAGGGATGATCGCATGGCAACTTACTCCAATCCCGGCTGACCGCCATGCCTCACCCCAACCCTTGGAGGGTGGGGATACCCTTGGGAGGTGGGGGTACCCTTGGAGGGTGGGGGCTAAATACCCTCAGAACCACCCCAGGTTCTGAGAACTCCCCCAGGTTTTGAGAACCCCACCCGGTTCGCAGAACCCCCGCATGTCCTCAGAACCACCCCCAGTTCTGAGAA
>Ga0172376_10000729_pt1 | contig 42350 bp, 34 predicted proteins | sample Lak35m_FD_121114 | JGI IMG/M metagenome (GOLD analysis project Ga0172376, IMG submission 121114) | Freshwater microbial communities from Kabuno Bay, South-Kivu, Congo - kab_092012_35m | ecosystem: Environmental > Aquatic > Freshwater > Lake | place: Democratic Republic of the Congo: South-Kivu...
AAAAGCTACAATCGGACCGCAACAGCTTTTTCATGATGTCCGCCCGCTTCAGCAAAGCCCCCGCATGTTGAACTTCCTTAAGTCTCGTTGGTTTCTGATTTCGTTGCTCACGCTGATCACCTCTGGTTTGCTGGTTGGTTATCACGGCAGCGAGGGGTCTTTACTAACGATTCAAAGTGTGATTCGTTCGGGGACCATCACTCCGCTCGTACTGTTCTTGATGGCTTTCTCGTTAGACAGCAGCCAATTGCAGGCCTCGTTTCGTCGACCAGCGCCGGTGTTGTGGGCATGTCTTGTAAATATGGCCGTGCTACCTGCACTGGGATGGGCTCTGATGGATGTGCAATTGGCCGATCACTTCCGTATCGGAGTGATGATCGCCGCGAGCGTTCCCTGCACTGTTGCGGCGGCTTCAGTCATCACTCGCCGAGCTGCGGGTAACGATGCGATCTCGTTGCTCACGACGCTGCTGACGAACGGGCTGTGCTTTGCGACGACGCCGCTATGGCTGCAGTTGGCGACCGGGCAGAAGGTAAATCTAGATTCGGCCGCACTCGCCAAGGATCTCATGCTGACAGTGCTGCTGCCTAGTCTGGCGGGTCAGCTTGTTCGCATCTCGCAGACCGCCGCGAACTTTGCGAAGACTCGCAAGTTGACACTTGGAATTGTTGCTCAGTCGGGCATCTTGTCCTTGGTCTTTGTGAGTGCTTGCAAAGCTGGCCGCGAGTTGCAGGTGTCTGACACCGCCAAAGAGGTACTGGGGTTAATGGTCGCTTGGGTGACGTGCATCATGATCCACAGCGTTGGCCTCGCGATCGCCAGCACAGGCGGGCGACTGTTGAAGTTCAACGCTAGCGATCGCATCGCCGCAGCGTTTGCTGGTAGTCAAAAGACCTTGCCCGTGGGAGTCTTCTTGGCATCGAGCCCGGCGTTCTCAGCCGTTCCCTTCGCGGTCTTTCCGATGTTGATGTTTCACGCGAGCCAGTTGGTGATCGACACATTGGTCGCGGATCGGTTTGCCAAGCGTCAAGAACCATCAGCTTAGGACACGATAGACATCGAAGATCGCACTGTTGTCGGCTTCGCCCAGCCCCGCATTATCAGCCAGTTGGAGCAAGCCGGCGTGGGTGCTTGTGAGAGGCAAGCTCAACCCATGGGCTTCAGCAGTATCGAGCATGAGGTGCAGGTCCTTCAGATGCTGAGAGAGCTTTGCCTGCACGGTGTAGTCGCGTTCGATCATCTTGCGACCTTTGGTATCCATGATACGCGACGCTGCCATGCTGCCTCGTAGGACATCGAGCGTCGCTGCGAGGTCCAGCCCTATCGCTTGCGCAAAGGCGAAGCCTTCGGCGAGTGCTGCGCGGTTCAAGCCGAGTACAAGGTTGCTCACCAGCTTCATCTTGGCTGCGCTGCCACACGGCCCGCAGTGAAATGTCTTCGTACTGAGCACGCTCCATAAGTCGGCGCAGGCCGTGAAGTCATCGTGGCTTCCTCCGACCATCACTGATACTTCGCCGCGTCGCGTTTGCTCACTTGAACCAGAGATCGGTGCGTCGAGATACCTGACTCCCCGAGACAACAACTTCGCCGCCAATGCGGCAGTTTGTTTTGGTTCGCCGGTCGTGGTGTCGATCAGTAACAAACCAGCGTGCAGACCATCGTTCAACTGCTCAAGAACCTCCTCAACGACGTCTGTCGTGTAGAGGCTGACGATGGCGCGGTCGCAGTCGCGCAGTGGATTGTCGGACCATGCGGCTCCCAGTGCGACGAGCGGTTCGGATTTCTCGCGCGAGCGATTCCAAACATGGACGCGATAGCCGTGCTCAATCAATCGCCGTGCCAGCGCCGAACCCATTAACCCCAGGCCCACGACGCCAATGGTCTTGCTATGAAAAGTCACCGATTGCTCCTTGGCACGCAAAGTCTCGTGTCATCTGCGCACGAGATCACTGCGACTCACGTTCTGAGGTCGGGATGTGGATGACGGTCAGCGTGACGGATTCCCAAGTTGATGAGCCGCGCGGGGCTGACGATCGAGTCCCATTCCAGGTGACGTAAAGCCGCTCGCCAGTCGGGTCGACAGCGGAACTAAAGCAGCCGTCGGGCGTATAGCCATACTTCGCCTGATAGAACGGATGCAGGAACGCGATCACTTTCTTGGTTCGTTTGCGGATGTCGAACTGCACGACTGGCGAACCCTCGGCCATCGCTCCGCCATGAGCACCAGGGATGTAGTAGAGAAAACGTCCGGTTGGATCAGCATCGAGCGTCGTGATGTAGTTGTGCTTGGCGACTATGGCTGTGCCGATCTTCTCGGCCTTTTCCGTCTTGGTGTTGAAGGCCCATAGCGTCGCGTCGTCATCTCGTGAGACGGTGTAAATCATGCCGTCCCCCACTTCTTGGGTCGCTGATCGGCAGCCAATCTCGATACCCACAGGCGTCGGAGCTTTGTCTTTCTCGGGATGAAACTTCATCAGTGGAGCCGTAGCACCCTCACCTCCAGGACCGTAGTAGACAGTACCCGTCGAGTTCGCGAACAGCATGTAGCGCGCCGGGCCATTGGGTCCTGAGTACAGCACCTTCTTCTGCTGCGCGTCGTAAGCGAGGAATTGCACGCCTTGAGCCGGTGCGTTCGTGCCGTGGGCGGTGCCGGCGTAGTACACGAGTCGTTGGGGATCGAGCACGCTGCATGGCAGGCAATGCTTTTCGACAGGGAATGCGGCCACGATCTCGGATTTCCCAGAGTCAGGATGGGTGCGAAAGATCCAATCGCCGAGGAATCCGTGTTTGTCATCAGTCGTGCGCGGTGATCCACGATGGCCGCTGAAGTACAGCCAGCCATCGCTGCCAATATCGACGCGGCTGTGGATCTTGGCTGGGCAATAATCCATACCGTCAGGAATCGCTTTGCTTGCAGTGAGGAATGTCTTGAGATCAATCAGCGTACGGAGCTGCTTGGTCACGGAGTCGTATTCAAACACGCGAGCGGTCCCGCGCGGCGAATGATGGTCTCCGATTGCCGAGTAATATTTCGTACCGGCCACGCAGCCATCGCCCCAGGTTGACCAAGGTTTGCCTGGATAGTCCTGACCGGGGTAGTACATCCAGTCGATGCGCGGTGCAGTCTTCGCGATCGCCACTCCATCCACCAGTGGACTGACTGGTTTGAGAAAATCGTCGCTGTGATCGGTCACAATGGTCTGGCCGTCGGGTAATGACGGTGGGTAAGGCAACGTTGGCTTAGCCGCCTTCGACTGTGCCCCAGCAGTTGATCCTAACAACGCGCACACGAGCCCGATGCTCGCCATCCAATATCGGTTCATGAAGCATCCTTTACAGAGCGAGACCGTTGAGGACTGACGCCATGCAGCGTGCTGTCGTTTAAAACTCGATCGACGCAACCGTGTCGCCGAATGTGGAGCCGCGTTGTCACGCTCGTGGCAGAGTTGGTCAGCGAGTTTTTACGAATAGACCAATTCTGATAGGCCGCTTGAATGATGTCCGAAGTTAGTCGGACTTCAGACTGTCTGGTCCAGGGACCATGAGCTTGGGGCAAGCAGCATGTCTGCCGATGCTCGACCTCGCTTAAGCCGCATCGTAAGCAGAGATGCGGTTGCGCGTTGGCGAAGGCACAGAAACTGTCTCGCCGTCGTCGAGCCGATAACGCATGACGTACGCGTCCTCGGTCGTATCGTCGTAATGGCTGCGCAAGATATTGATGGCCTTAAAGCCGTGTTCTCGGAAAAAGAGTTGCGCGCCCAAATTGGTCTCGCGGACTTCGAGAATGATCTCGTTGCGGCGCTGCTGAGAAAGCTTGTCGACCAGCTTCTGAGCCATCTGCGTGCCGACACCTTGCCGTCGCCAATCGAGCGAGACAGCGAAGTTCAAGACGCTCAGTTTCGACTTATGCAACTCGTAGATCATGAAGCCAACGATTTGCGAATCGGCTTCGGCCACCATTCCGATGCAGTTACGTTGCCGCAAGCAACGGAGGAAGTCCTCTTCACTCCAAGCGAACTCGAAGCTGTCGCGTTCAATGCGGAGTACGTCGGTCATGTCCCGACGGATGAGCCAGCGGATTTGAACTTGCAAACTGGTTTCGACATGCCGCACGGTCATGCGAGGCCTCCTTGCCGCGACTGACACCTTGCTAAACCAAGCCCACAGGAGAGGGCTCAAGCTGAATCGGGGGCGGACGTTACAAATCGCTTCCGAACCCGACAACCCCCGTTTCGGTACTTTAACCCGAACGAGAGCTACTCCTGTTTTGCGCGATCATGGTGATCGACGCGTTGCGATTGCGTCTGCGGGAGGGTTGGTGAGTCTCAGTGGGGCCACAGTGCCGGAGTATGCAACTTCAGCAGATCGAAGACGGGTGGCTCGTTTCAGCTCATCACCAACAGAGTCGCGTTGAAGAACACAAACACTCCCAGCAGGTCCGAGAGCGACGCGATTAGTGGGTTCGACATCAATGCGGGGTCCATACCAAGAGCCTTGAAAGTGATGGGCAGCATCGTGCCCATCACTGTGCCAAACAGCACCATTAAGCAGACAACCGCTGAGACGGTCAGTGACTGAGTCAGCGTCACCAGTTGCAGAGCACCGCCAAAGGCGACGGTCATCATGCAAGCCCCCAGGACCAGCGCCACACGTGCTTCGCGCCAAATCAATTTCATCTTCTCGCGACGGTTCATCGTCCGCGTATGAATTTCTCGAATCACGAGCGTTGCGGACTGGGAACCAGCGTTACCACCACAAGCGAGAACCAACGGAACGAACCAACCAATCCACGAAAAAGTCTTCTCGATGTCTTCATAACGCTTGAGCAACGACGCATTTCCAAACGCCGCACATAACAGCAGGACAAGCCAGACTCCGCGCTTGCGAGCAAGCACTAGCAGCGGCGTATCCATGTAGCTCTCGTCCAGCGGTTGAACGGCGGCGGCCATTTGAGCGTCCTCGGCCGCTTCGTCCTTGATGACGTCGATCGCGTCGTCGTGCGTCACAATGCCGACCAGTCGGTTCTGGTTGTCGACAACTGGGATCGCGAGGATGTCGTACCGTGCCAATTCAGAGGCCACGAATTCTTCATCATCGTCCACACGCACCGAGATCACGTCACGGCGCATAATGTCAACAAGTTTGGCGGTGCGTTTCGCACAAAGCAGTTGCCGTAAAGTGGCGATGCCGTCGAGCCGCTTCGCTTCGTCGACGATGTAGATGTAGTAGATCGCTTCGCTCTCGGCTGCTTGCCTCGTTAATTGGTCGAAGGCTTCGGTAACGCTCAGGTTCTCGTCGAGTGCTGTAAACTCAGTCGTCATGATGGAACCCGCGCTGCCATCGGGATACGACAGCAGTTTGCGGATATCAGCACGCTCGGCCTGAGTCATTAGCGGCAGGATCGCTTCGACGTGCGCCTCATCGAGTCGACCAAGAAAGTCGACTCGCTCATCAGGTGCCATCTCTGCCAATAACTTCGTGAGATCCTTGCGATCGGCGACATCGACGATCTCAACCTGTCGATTCGGATTAAGGAAGCCGAAGATCTCGGCTTGATGTGTCGCGTCGCAGGTACTCAGAACTTGCCACAGCTCTTGACCGCCCAACTCATTGAGCACTTCGGCGACGATGGCCGCATGCAACGCCAAACAAAACTCGCGCATGCCTTCGCGATCGTTCTCTTCGAGGCTCATGCGGAGGTCAGGCAATAGAAGCGAGCTATAAAACATGCGCAGCGATCAGTCAGAAGACGAATGGGAATGACTCAGTCAGTCACCTTGGACGGAGTGGGCGATGACGGTGTTTAATTCCCGCAGCAACCGACCCACTTCAACACGGGCTTGCGAGCTGCTTGCACGTCGTTCGGACGGCTCACCGGAGTGGTGTGAGGTGCGTTGTGTAGAGTCTCGGCGTCTTCGCTCAGAATTTTTCTCAAGCAGTCCGCGAAGGCATCGAGTGTTGCCTTCGATTCAGTCTCGGTCGGCTCGGCCATGATCGCATCGGACACGACGAGCGGGAAATACACCGTCGGCGCGTGAAAGCCGTAGTCGAGCAGGCGCTTCGCAATGTCCATGGCAGAGATCCCCCGTTCTTTCTGCAGTTGCGAGGCAGAAGCCACGAACTCATGCATGCAGGTGTTGCCGAACGGTACGGGCAGCACGTCTTGCAACTTGGCCTTGAGGTAATTCGCATTGAGCACCGCATGCTCTGAGACGGCTCGTAGTCCTTGGGCACCGAGCGTCCTCAAATAGAAGTAGCCGCGCAGCAAGATGCCGACATTGCCGAAGAATGACCGCACGCGACCAATTGACTGCGCGGGGTTCGTCAGGTGATAGCTGCCGTTCGAATTGGCGTCGCGCGTGACGATCGGTCCCGGCAAGAAGTCGGCGAGGAATTCGCGCACGGCGATCGGTCCGGCACCGGGGCCGCCGGCTCCGTGCGGGCCGGTGAAGGTCTTGTGCACGTTGTAGTGCATCATGTCGCCGCCAAAGTCGCCGGGACGCGTGATGCCCAAGATGGCGTTCATGTTGGCTCCGTCGATGTAGACCAATCCACCGACGTCATGCACGAGCTTCGCGACTTCGGCGATCTGCCGCTCGAACAGCCCGAGCGTATTGGGGTTGGTCACCATGAAGACGGCGGTCGACGAATCGAGATGCTGCTTGAGTTCTTCAAGATCAACGAAGCCATCCGGGCCTCCATTAAGTTGCACGCAATCAAACCCCGCCAACGCGGCACTAGCGGGGTTGGTGCCATGAGCGCTGCATGGGAACAACACCTTCGTTCGCTGCTCGCCCTTGCTGCGGAAGTACGCCGAAGCGACGAGCAGCGCCGCGAACTCTCCTTGAGCACCGGCCGCCGGTTGCAACGAGACGGCGGGCAAACCACTGATCTCGGCGAGCATCTCTTGCAGTTCAAACAGCATGCTCAGAATGCCCTGCAAGCTGCCAGCATCTTGATGCGGATGCAGATCAACGAGTCCCGGCAATGACGCGAGTCTCTCGTGCCGCTTCGGGTTGTATTTCATCGTACAACTACCGAGCGGATAGAAGTGCGTATCGACCGACATATTGAGCGTCGACAGATTCGTGTAGTGGCGAATGACATCGGCTTCGGTCAACTCGGGCAGGTTGGGCGCGGAAGTCGCGAGAAATTCAGCGGGAATGACATCTACTGACGCACCGCCAGGCACGTCTGCTTGAGGATATGTCGCCGCTCGTCGTCCAGAACACGAGAGATCGAACAGCAATTGAGTGGCTTGAGCGTTGCGCATAAAAGTGCCTCAGAGGATGACGATGAGTGCTGCCGTACTTCGTCCATGGAGACCAATCGGAGTCCTCCGATTAGCACTCAGGAGCATTACGTCGATCATGTGGCTTCAAGATGTGAGCCGCAACTGACAGTGACTGAGAGGACTCACCGCGCCGCAATTCCAACTTGGCGTGCATATCAATGTTCGTCAGCGGTGATGTCGAAAAAGACGGCTCGATCTTCGAGTTGATTCAGGACCGCCTACAAGCCGAGATGACTCGACCACCTCCGAACGCGATGAGCCATAGGACCACAATGAATCGGGCCAAAAGCAAGTTACAACCTGGTTACGCGAGTCCTGGTAGTCGCGCCGCTTGAGGCCCAAGCTTAAAATCCAAGGCCGATGTCGTTGAGCACGCTCGTGCCGACCGTGCCGTCCTTAATTTGGAACATTGATGGTAGGGCTTTGGCGAATCGCTTGTTGGGTCCAGGGCAATACTGCCGTCCGTTGCCTTCGATTGCTGCAACTGTCGGAATGCGCGCGGCCAAACTGGCCGAATGGAGGAATGAGAAACCGGTGCAGGTGAGATCTTGAACGCAGAGAAACATTCCAAACTTCTGCGCAGCGGCAGCAAGGCACAATGATTCAGAGTGCCCCTTGCAGGTTTTTAACGCGACACCTGTGTAGCCTTGATCGCGCGCGATAAGCAGTGCTTCGTAGTCGACGAGTGCCTCATCAACGACGATTGGCTTCAGCTTGGCTGCTTCATGCAGCTTGATCTCTGGATGAGCTTTCAGATTTCGGCTTGTTGGCTGTTCGATGTATTGGACGCGGTCATAGGCTGCTGGTGCTTGCTCCTGAACTTTCTTCAGGAAGGTCAAGACATAGTCCACGTTCTCGCATTTCTCATTGAAGTCGAGTGAGTACCACCATTGCTTGCAGCCACGGGCTGTTTGGGCTTCGACCGCAACGTTCTCGATCTGCACGACGCGCTCCACGTCCCATTCGAGATGATCGCCAGCTAGCTTGATTTTGAGATGCGTTAGCCCGTCTTGCTTGATCCACTCACCTAGAGTGATTGGTAAGTTGTCCTTGGGACGAGCCGTAACGTCTGCCGCCGTCAGCGGGTCCAATGCGCCGACTAAGTGATACAGGGGCATGCATTCTTTGGGTTCGCGAAGCGTGTATTGATCGAGATATTCGCCTTTGAATTGCTCATCGAGGTACGTCGTCAAATCGTCGTTCATGAACTCGCGCGAGAGCGTGTTGTACGAATTCACTCCGTGCAGCCGGCCAAAGGCGTCATGGACAGCGGCGTCGAGTGCACTCGCTGCGACAAGTTGTGCCAACTTGGGAAACGCTTCACCGAGATGCTGTTGCTCGGCGATCTGACGGCCCAAGTGATCGAACTCTTCCGCGAGGTCATACATCAACTCCAGAGGATGACCGTAGTGCGGAATGCTCAAAGCGATGGTCGTAATCTCTTCGGCGAAGGCTTTCATCGCCGCTTCAGATTTCTCTCCAGAAACCTTGAGCGAGGGCCACGCCCAAATGTTGCCGAGCGGCATGCTGCCAAAGCCGGACTCGTGCTTTCCTTTCTGTGTTTCGACAGTGACTTCGACGTTGATCAAAAACGTCTTGTCGATGACACGGCCACCGAACTTGAGCGGGGCTCGGAAGGAGACGGGTTCGAAGGAGCAAACAGCATCGCGGATCTTGACGTCGGTTGTCTTAGGCATGACCAGTCAGGCTCTTGTCTCTCGCTTTCAGTGAAAGAAAAACTTCGGGTGGCAATGTATTACCGACCTTTCAAACCGGCAAATCATCGCGACTAGCATCTTGGTTTCGTTCTTCCAGTTGCCCAAGTTTATTGCGTGTTACCAACTTTGAGATTCACTGCGGCGCACTGGGATCGAATGCGTTGCGGGCTACAATGCACGCACTATGGCAGGCAACTCTTTCGGACAGCTTTTTCGGATCACCACTGCGGGTGAGAGTCACGGTCCTGGCAATGTCGTCATTATCGACGGTGTGCCCCCGGGCCTTGCACTTTCGGTCGATGACTTGATGGTCGATCTCAACCGTCGTCGACCAGGACAAAGCAAAATTGTCACGCAACGTGACGAATCGGATACGCCCGAGATTCTCTCAGGAGTCTTCGAAGGTCGGACAACGGGTACGAGCCTTGCGATCCTGATTCGTAATGAAGATCAGCGCAGTCGCGATTACTCCGAGATCAAAGATAAGTATCGCCCTGGTCATGCGGACTTCGGCTTCGATGCGAAGTATGGCTTTCGCGACTACCGAGGCGGCGGACGTTCGAGTGCTCGCGAAACCACGGCACGCGTCGCCGCAGGTGTCGTTGCTAAGAAACTCATCGAGCAGTCTTTCGGAGGACGAGTGCTGGCGTATGTCACTCAAGTGGGTGATGTGCTTATGCCGGCCGTTGATCCGGCAAGCATCACGTGGGAGCAAGTTGAAAAGCTTCCTGATGGTGAGCCCAACATCGTCCGTTGTCCGCATCCCGATACCGCCGCAAAGATGGTCGCGCTGATTGATGAGATGCGACTCGCTGGAGACTCCATCGGCGGGGTGTCTGAGATCGTGGCCACAGGAGTCCCGGCAGGATTGGGCGAACCTGTGTTCGATAAGATCAAGGCAGACTTGGCGAAGGCGCTCTTTAGCCTCCCGGCGGTGCTGGGCGTCGAATACGGAGTCGGCTTTGGCTGCGCGACGTTGCGAGGCAGTCAAAACAACGACCTTTTTGCACCGACTGAACCGCGAGCAGACGGCATCGGTAAGTCGGGCATTGGTACCGAGAGCAACCGGCATGGTGGTATGTTGGGAGGCATCACATCCGGACAACCGATCGTGCTTCGCGCGGCGATCAAACCGACGAGTAGTCTGCCGACAGAACAACGCACGGTGACGACTGACGGAGCACCAACAACGATCCGCACGAAAGGCCGGCACGATCCGTGTCTCTTGCCACGCTTTATTCCGATGGCCGAAGCAATGGTCGCCATCGTGATCGCAGATCATTGGTTGCGATGGAAAGCTCAGTGTCGATAGGTCGCAACTTGCTGAGGCCTTTGGTCACGTTGAAGAGTCTCATTCATGGCACAGCACACCATCCTGCCGCTCTCTGATGGCTATCGCCGACCTATGCTTGTCGCGCTCTTACAACAGGTTCCAATGGCAGTCGTCAGTTTGCTGATGCTGGATGGTGGTGGAACGGCCAAACTCTGTGGCGTAGTGATGCTCGGCTTCTGGGCGGGAGCCGGAATCATCGCGGCACGACGGCCCATGGCACCGACCTATTGCGACAAATTGTTGATCAAGTACTCGTTCCTGCCGCTGTTTGCTGCGTCCGGTTTATTTGCGCAGTGGATGCGTCGGTAGCAGTTCCGTTGAACGCTGAACTCAGTAGTCAGCGTCCGTTGCATGGCAGGCAAGCGGGCGGCAACTACGCTCGCCAAGGAGAACTTCAGAGCGGCTCTAAGCCTCGGGGTGTGGCTCGATTGCAGGCTGCTCTTCGCCGGGCGCTGTCCGAGCAACAGCGGTTGTCCCGACGAGGGCTTTGATGCTCTTGAAACGCCCGTCATAGAGCATGATCAAGAATGCAGGGACCAAAATCGGTCGCACAACGAACGTGTCCAGCAGCACGCCGAATGCGAGTGCAAAACCGAGTTGATGCATGCCAACAAGCGTACCGGCCATCAGCGAGCAGAACGTGCCGGCCATGATGATGCCGCAACTGGAGATGATGCTGCCCGTCTTTGTCAGCGCAATAGGAACGCCGACGATTCGGCCATGAATGACTTGCTCTTCCTGAATGCGTGTCATGAGGAAAATGTTGTAGTCCTCACCGACCGCAATCAGGATCGTGAAGAGGAATGTGGGTACTTTCCAATCGAGACCAGCGAATCCCGAAGGATCAATTGCCCAGAAGAACGCGAAGGTCACGCCGAGAGTCACCAAGTAGCTAAATAGCACGCTGATGATGAGATAGACCGAGACTACAAATTGGCCGAGCAACCAGACCAAGATGCCGAATACCCCCAGCAGCACGAGCGCATCGACAACGATGGCATCGCGGTCGGTCGTTGTCTTGAGGTCTTTCAAACTCGCCGTGGCACCGATCGCATGCACTTCAATGTTTTGTTTGAGGTTCTTTTGAGCCTGTGCACGTACCGTTTCAATGAGATTATCGAACCGTGACATGCTGCCGCGCGAGAAGGGATCGTCGATCGAGACAAGATCCAACCGAGTCACATGATTGGCTTCGGGACCAACTCGTCCCAGATAGACCTTTTGCACTTCAGCTTGGAGGATGCGCTGCTCAAGCTTGATCTGCAGAACGGATTTGCCTTTGTTGGCTTCAGCCGTGGCAGAGTCATCAAGGTCGGCGATTCCGAAGGGATGGCTCAAGCTCCGAATATCGGCGAGCTGTAATTCATCGCGCAGTTCGTAGAGTGATTCGGTCAGGCTCTGCAGTGCTTCGCGGCCTGATGGCGAGTTGAAGTCGAGTCGCTCGTCACCTTCAACGGGTTCGCCCTTCGGATTGGAGAGCTCGACCTTTGGGCTTCGCAGCAAAATGGTGACTGGGCCGGCGGTACCTTCTGCGTAATGTCCTTGGATCGCTTTGGCCCCGCGCACGCTCGCATTGTCTTGAGGGAGTTCGGACAGCAAGCCGTAGCTCAAGTGACTGCGATAAACACCAGCGACAACCGCGAACGGCAGCATCAAGACGAAACTCATTGCCAACACAAACATCGGGCGTTTGACGATGAGGTCACCTGTCTTCTGCCAGATGGATTCAAACACGTTGCGACGGAACAGCGACGCCATCAGACCCGTTGCCGACACCCAACCACCCGATTGACGCAAGTGAGACGTCGCCATGTGCGGCCAAAATGCCCAGCGACCTGCTAAACGCAGCAGAGCCGGAGTGAAGGTCATTGAGGCAATGAGCACAACGATCAGACCGAGAGTGATTGCGGCCCCGGCTTGGCGGAATTTTCCGAACTCGGCAAACGTCATCATGAAGATGCCGCAGATCACAGTTCCGGCACTGGCGACGAGCGCGTGTCCAACTTTCGAAATTGAACTGCCGACGGCTTCATGCGGGTTCAATCCGTCGTCGAGTTCTTCTTTGAATCGCGCGATCAAAAACAGGCAGTAGTCAACTCCAGCGCCATAACTGAGGACTTTGACGTAGACCTCGATCCCGTTGAACAGCCCTAGCATGTCGTGCTTCGCCAGATGCGACAGCAACGCCAGTGAGAACTCGGTAGCCACTCCCACGGTCGCCAGCGGGATCAACGCCAATACGGGCGCCCGATAGATGAGCAACAACAACACGACGACGAGCAATGTTGTCCACAATTCCGTAGCTTTGGAGCTTTCCACCGCAGCACGCATCATGTCGCGACCAACGGTGGCATCTCCGCTCAGGGCGAGGTGCAAACCAGGCGGGACAACGGGTTCTGTACCGTTGCGCTGTTTGTAAAAGCTCGACGGATCGTCGGGGTTGATGAGCTTTTCGATGCGGTCGATGAGGGGAGAATTGCGGGCGTCGAAGAACTCCGTCTTCATGTTGACGAGCACCATCGTGGCGGTGCCGTCCTTGCTATCGAGCACTTTTTGGAACGATGGCGAGGCGAATGTCTTGATGTGTCGGCTTGCGGCGCTGCCTTCGGTCTCGGTGGACTCAGAATCTTTCGCGCCACCCAGTTTTTTTTGAGGCTCCGGGAGTCCCAGTTCCTCAATCGCAGACTCGATGCCTTTACGCAGGTCGTTCGAGATAAATTCTCGATCAGCCGCCGTCAGTTTGACGTTGTCGCGGCGAGCGATCACGACAATGCGAGCAGCTTGGGGCTCGCCCCACGTTTCCTCGTAGAGCTTCTCGGCCTGGATACTTGGCATCCGCGATGGCAAAAAGGCAAATTCACCTTGTTCGACGACATCATCCCATTTGGGTTTCGTCAGCATCAGTACGCCGAGTGCAACGAACCAACCGACAAGGATCGCCGGCCAGAGTCGCATGACGAACTTCCCGAGGAGTCGATACATGAGCCGCCTGGGGGATCGAGGTGAAGATTCAGAGCAGAGTCACGCGCGAGCCCGAAAATGACCGTTCGGGCCTGAAAAAGAGCGGCGGAAGATATTGCTGGATATGCAATTGGGCAATGCCGGGCTTCCTATTGGAGGAAGTCTGCTGCCTGATTTGTGGGCTCCTCGTCACAGACTCGCCCAGGTTTGCCAATGTTACCCGACCGCTGCCGATTACGGTGACAGAACTTTGACACAAGTTTGACGGCGACCTGACACCCACAAGTTCGATCTCTTCGTAGAGTTCTTGACGTCATTTGGTTGCGTGGAAGATCCGAGCAACGCATGACGCCTGGCTGCCTCACAACTGATAGACGACCAGGTTTCTAAGTGAATCGCGAAACAGTTTTTCGACGAGCGGATGACTCGTGTCGCGTTATCGATCGAGCCTTACCGGATGTCCTCACGAGGAGATGATTTATGAGCCCTACTAATCTCGCCGAACCCATTACAGAGGTCGAGCGTTACGAATCGCTCAATGCTTCTGTTCACGACCCGTCCTTTGTGACTCAACGCACCAAAGTCCCGAGCCGGTTGCTCAAGGTTATTCCGCATCCAATCGCGCAGTCGTTTCGTGAACATGCTCCGAACGGCATCAATTGGGGCAACTTTGTGTGGATGCTGACTATGAACATTGGTGCGGCTGCGGCGTTCTGGCACTTTTCATGGCCGGGACTCGCGACAGCCGTCGTTTTGCACTACGTCACCGCCTGCTGGGGGGTGACGCTCGGCTATCACCGTTTTCTCACTCATGGCAGCTTCACGGCCCCGAAGTGGTTTGAATACTTCGTGTCGATGTGTGCGATGATCGCTGCTGAGGGCTCACCGGCCTTCTGGGTCGCAACACATCGCAAGCATCACGTACTTTCTGATCAGCCTGGTGATCCACACTCGCCGAATGATGGCTTTTGGTGGTCGCACATGTTGTGGTTCAAGCCCAAGACATTGCGAGCGGAAGAGGACGCAATGATCGCACGTTGGGCTCCAGACATGTGGAAAGATCCCGTGCAGCGCGTGTTCCATCGGATCTTCCCGGTGTTCCCGATCCTGTTGGGAATGGGTTTGTTTCTGGTTGGTGAATGGGCGCAGGTTCGCGGCTATGCGACGACCGGTTGGTCGATGTTGCTATGGGGCATGTGCTTACGGATGGTGGCCTGCTATCACAGCACTTGGTTGATCAATTCGGCTTCGCACATTTGGGGCTATCGTACCTACGAGACCAACGACCGCTCGCGCAACCTGTGGTGGGCCGCGCTGCTGAGCTATGGAGAAGGTTGGCACAACAACCATCACGCGCATCAGAAAGTGGCGATCTACGCTCACCGTTGGTGGGAACTCGACATGACCTACATGGTGATTTGGGTATTGAAGAAAGTGGGCATCGCTCGCAACGTCCATGACCAAATTCCGGCTCGACCAGAGTAAGGTCGCTTGTTGAAACGCAATCAAAAGCCCGCTGCGTGACCGAACGATCGCTTTCTCAAACGCGGTCCTCGTTGATGCAGCGGGTTTTTGATTTCATTGTTCTGAGCTTTGGTTTCTCGGCTTGCTGCCTCTCCCTTCAAACGCATTCCCGCCTATGACTGCCCCGATCGCTATTCGCGTCGACGCTCTCAATTACGCCTATCCTGGCGGCAAGTCGGTCTTGAAGGACGTCAGCTTTGAGATCCCGCACGGCGAGATCGTTGCCTTAGTCGGGCCGAGCGGTGCGGGGAAGTCGACACTGCTCATGCATCTGAATGGGTTGTTGCCCGAGCGCGTGGAAGCGTTAAAGACGTCGTCGTGCATTCAGATTGCTGGAGTGCCCATCGAGAAGCCGCATTTGGCGCGGGTTCGACAGCTTGTTGGGTTTGTGTTTCAAGATCCTGACGACCAGTTGTTCTGTCCGACGGTGCGCGAAGACGTCGCCTTTGGTCCGCTGAATGCGGGGCTTGATCGCGCGGTGGTGCTGGAACGCGTGCAGGTCAACCTCGCACGAGTCGGTCTCGGTGGCTATGAACATCGCAGCACGTTGCAGCTCAGTGTCGGCGAGAAGAAGCGTGTGTGTTTGGCCGGAGTGCTCGCGAGCGAACCGGAAGTGCTCGTGCTCGATGAGCCCTTCAGTAATCTCGACCCGCGAGCACGACGCGGCTTGATCGGCATCTTGCGAGACTTCCCTGGCACGCAATTAATCGCGACTCATGATCTCGATTTGGTCGTCGAACTTTGCCATCGAGTCATCGTGCTCGATGGTGGCGAAATCCGAGCGAACGGGCCCACGCATCAAGTCCTGGCCGATCCGGTCTTGATGGAGCAGCACGGGCTCGAAGTGCCGTACCAACTTCGAACGCGCTGACAATCCACGAGTCGTCATCGTCTCTACAGCCACTCGGAAAGCATCTCGTGCGTGTTCTCTTTGAAGACAACCACTGCCTCGTTGTTGATAAGCCCGCCGGCGTTTTGATCGCTGGCGATTGGACGGGCGATTTCAGCTTGTTGGATGAGGCGAAGGATTACATTCGGCAAAAGTACGCGAAGCCTGGCGAGGTCTATCTCGGGCTGGTGCATCGGCTCGATCGGCCCGTTTCGGGAGTCGTCCTCTTCGCGCGCACGAGTAAGTCCGCGAGTCGCCTGTCGGAGCAGTTCCGCAAGGACTCGACCGAGAAGATTTATCTTGCTTGGGTCGCGGGACGCCCGATGGCTCCGACCGGCACGTTGACTGATTGGCTGCTGAAGGATGAATCACGCAACGTCGTTGCGGTTGTCGATCGGTTAACGCCCGGGGCACAAGACGCGCGGCTCGACTATCGAGTTGTGGCGATGGCCCCCGGACGATCGTTGTTGGAAGTGCGATTACACACGGGGCGCTCGCATCAGATCCGAGTTCAGCTTGCCTCGCGCGGCTGGCCGGTTGTCGGCGACGGCAAGTACGGCGGGCCGCCCGGGCGAGAATCTGGGGTGATCGCGCTGCACGCACACGCGCTGACCTTCGAGCACCCGACGCGCAAAGAACTCATCACCGTCCGTAGTGAGTTGCCGAATCAATGGCGCGATCTGTTTGGGTTGCGATAATCGCCAGAAGTCAGAGGAACTAGCTTGCAGTTGATTCAAGGCTTCACACGAAACAAGGCCGATGACTCCGCAATTGCGAACTCATCGGCCTTGATGTTGGGAGACTTGCGGTCGACTGCAACTACTTCCGAGCCGTCGCGTGTTTCATCGGCACCCAAGCGCCGTTTTGTTGGCTGCTGGCGACACACTGTTGGATGAAATACATGCCTTCGCAGCCATCGTAAACGTTCGGGTAGACGGTATTGCGAGTCTCAAATGTCTGGCCCGCCGCACGTTGAATCATCGCGTCATAGGACGCGCGATAGACATTTGCGAACGCTTCAAAGAAGGCTTCTGGATGCCCCGACGGCAAGCGACAAGCCGCTTTACCAGCGTCGTTCATGAACGGTGCGTTCGGGTCGCGCGTGTAGATTGCGTGCGGCTTGCCATTACTTCGCACGATCATTTGATTGGGTTCCTCTTGTCTCCATGACAGCGCGCCCTTCGTACCGTCCACTTCGATGAAGAGGTCATTCTCGCGACCGTGCGAAATCTGGCTCGCGGTCACGGTCAGCAAGCCGCCGTTCTCCATGCGAATGACGGCATGGCCATAGTCGTCCAGTTGGCGACCACCTTCGAACGTCTTCAAGTGACACGAAACCGACTCGGGCAGTAAGCCAGTCATGAAGCGGGCGAGGTTGTAGGCGTGAGTGCCGATATCACCGAAGCAGCCAGCTGCACCCGACTTTGACGGATCAGTGCGCCAGGCGGCTTGCTTCTGATCCGAGCTTTCCAAACGAGTTCGCAGCCAACCTTGGATGTAGTTTGAACGGATCGCCTGAATCTCACCGAGTTCGCCGCTTTGGATCATCTGACGAGCGTGTCGGACCAGCGGATAGCCGGTGTAGTTGTGAGTCACGGCGAAGACGACGCCGCTCTTCTCGACGGCCTTCACCAGCGCCTCGGCTTCCGCGAGATCGAAAGTCATCGGCTTATCGCAGATCACGTTAAAGCCGGCTTCGACCGCAGCTTTTGCCACCGGGAAGTGGACGTGGTTCGGAGTCGTGATGCTGAGGAAGTCGATGCGTTGATCGGCCGGCAGAGCAAGTTCACTTTTGAGGAGTTCCTCATATGAACCGTAGGCACGCGACGCCGCGATGTCATAAGCCGGAGCCGAGTCTTTGGCCTTTTGAGGATTTGAGGACAGAGCACCCGCCACGAGTGCCGCGCGGTTATCGAGCACTGCTGCCGTCGCATGCACACGACCGATGAACGATCCCTGGCCGCCGCCGACCAATGCCATTCGTAGTTTGCGATTGAGGGAACCGTTCGTCGTTTCCATTGCTGTTTGCTCCGTGATGAGGGCGGCCCGAGGGCTCGTCCAGGTCGAAAATGCGGCCCTTAAGAGGGCGGGCCAAAGCGGGGCGGACATTAACTTTGCCGCGCGCAGCCCATCAATCGAGCAAGCCCGCCAATTCCAAGAGGTGCCCGATCTTCACGTCGGGCTCATGATCGCCTGGCTGGCGATCAAACTTTTCATAAGGCACATACTGCGTGGTCAGAGCGGCACGCATTCCGAAACGCTTCGCACCTTGAATATCACCGAGCCAGTTATCGCCGACGAACAAGGCGTGTTCGGGCGCGATTTCCATGCGGTTTGTGAGTGCCTCGAACAAGCTGGGATGCGGTTTGACGCGGCCGTGATCGGCAGAGACGACAATCGCCTCGAACCAACGATCGAGGTGATGCTGCTTGAGGCTATGGTTGATTGACCGACTGCACGGATAATTAGAAATCAGACCGAGTCGATAACGCTGCGAGAGCCGCTCTAACAGTTCATGCACATGCCGCTCGACACGCACGGCGGATGTCATGGCTTGAAAACGCACTTCGAGCAGCTCGTCGAGCTGTTCGTGGTTCGGATCTGTCTCGAACAACGTGCGCACGAGTCGCTTCGTGATGTCGCGCAAATCGTTCTCGATGAACTTCCCCGCATACGGCGAGCGACGTTCGTGATGCTGCAACGCGCTGAGTCGTTCGAAGTCATGCGGTCCAAACATCTGCGCGAGTGCGTGGCTGAGAGCCCGATCGCACGACTCTACTTGATCGGGACCGAACTCGATCAGTGTGTTGCCATAGTCGAAAACGAGAGCCTTCAGGTGCGGGGCGAGAGACTTCATGCAGAGCTTTCAGCGCGGGCGGAACGGTTGCGGCGGGTTGGTCAGTGGGACGGAGAGGTTAGAGAAAGAGGATTCAGTCCGCTCCTCGTTTCTCATTCCCGTTGTCCCGCATTCCCGCATTCGTCTCAAGGCTCCGGCAGGGCAAGCGGACCATCATCATCGAAGGTCGGCAGCGTTCGTGGTTCTTTGGAGGGAGTGGACTTTGACCAACCGAGTGGTACAGGTTTCTCGGCACTCACGGGCCTGATCGACTTCGGTGGTTCGAAGGTGGATGGCTCGGAGTTGCTGGGCGGCGTCACACGCAGTTTGCTCGTGGCGTCGAACTGGCGACCATCAACCGTTGTGAGCCGAGCATGCACATGCACATCGGGAGAGCTTGGTAATTGCTGCCAAGGCGATGTGAATTGATAGCCCTGTCCGACGAGTCCTTGATGCCACATCGTTCCCACGTCGGCGCGCGAGAACTGCCACTGGCCGATGCGCTGCTGCTCGCTGGGACGCGTGAAGTCTAAGAGTTCGATGTCGAGATTTCCTACCGCGCGCAACGTGTTTCCGGCAGCATCGCGCGGGGTCAGCAACAGCGTGAACTGGTCGTCGCCGGGACTCTGATCGCGATCAATGCCACCACTCATGAGCGAGCTGACTTCGAGCTTTGCGACGCGAAACGTGGAGTCCGCTTGTTCGGGCGGAATGGGCTGCATGCCTTGCTGCGAAGCGAGTCTGATGGTGTCTGCCTCTTGTTGCAGCGCGGTAACTGTTTCGTTGCTGCTCTGCAGACGACGTTCGAGTTCTCGAATTGTGTCGTCCTGTTGCCGCAGCCGAGCCTCAACAAGCTCCTGACTGCGGTTCGACGACAAAGAACAACCGGCTTGAGTCAATGGCAGAAGCCACAGCGCCGCGACGATCGCGGAGTGGCGACGCGTAAAGAGGCGGTGTGCTGTCATCGTCCTTGACCATTCTGATGGAGGCAGGCGTCCTGGCCTGACTGTGCATCAGACGAATGGGCCTGATGCGACGAATGAGCATGGCTCGTGTTCGTCACATCGGTCCCATTCGTCCGTGTGAAGTTTGCCGCAGATGTCGGACTAACTCGGATTGGGTAGCCGTTCGAGTACGTTATCGATGAGGCCGTAACTCTTGGCCTCCTCGGATGACATGAAGTTGTCGCGATCGGTATCGCGTTCGATGGCTTCTAACGAGCAGCCCGAGTGCTTCATGAGGATTTCGTTGAGCTTCCGCTTGATGCGGATGACTTCCTTCGCATGGATCTCTAGCTCGGTCGCCGTGCCCTGCATTCCGGCGAGCGGTTGATGGATCATGATTCGGCTGTTGGGCAGCGAGTTCCGCTTGCCAGCCGCACCTGCCGCGAGGAGCACCGCACCCATGCTGGCCGCTTGACCGATGCAATAGGTCGCGACATCACAAGTGATGTATTGCATGGTGTCGTAGATGGCTAAGCCGGCCGTCACCGAGCCGCCTGGCGAATTGATATAGAAGTGGATGTCGGCTTTGGGGTCTTCGAATTGCAGGAACAGGAGCTGCGCCACAATCACGTTGGCGGTGTGCTCGTTGACCTGAGTTCCCAAGAAGATGATCCGATCTTTGAGGAGCCGACTGTAGATGTCCATGGCGCGTTCTTCGCGCCCGGTGTTCTCGACGACGATCGGGATGAGGCTGTTCATTTCACGCATAGTTTCCATCCGTGTGCGGGGCGGCTGATTCGGTGTGGTGGTCAGGCGGCGACTTACTTGGCGTCTTTCGGCGTACGTTTCAGCACTTCGTCGACGAGCCCGTACTTCACCGCTTCTTCGGCGGTCATAAAGCGGTCGCGGTCGGTGTCCTTCGCGATGATCTCAATCGGCTGACCGGTATGTGACGACAGGATTTCGTTCAAAGTCTGCCGCGTGTCGAGAATGTCTTTGGCTTGAATCTCGATGTCGGACACTTGTCCGCCCACTTCGCCATAAGGCTGATGGATCATGACTTTGGAATGAGGCAGCACGAACCGCTTCCCCTTGGTTCCGCCTGCCAGCACGATCGCCCCGCCGCTGGCCGCCAGTCCGACGCAGTAGGTACAGACATCGCAGTCGATGAACTGCATGGTGTCGTAGATGGCCATTGTCGCCGTGACCGATCCACCCGGCGAATTTACATAGAGATGCACGTCTTGATTGCGACTCTCTGATTGGAGGAACAACAACTGCATCACAATGGCATTAGCCGACGCATCCATAATGGGACCGTCTAAAAAGATGATGCGGTTCTCAAGGAGCAAGTCGCGGATGCCCATTTGCCGTTGGCGCGAGTAGTCGCGGGCATTGAGCGTCGGGAGACGGTCTAACATCGAAGAATCCTTCCTTCACAGCAGGAGTGGCTCGGAAATGAAGCGGCGGGGAATATCGGAACGCCAACAAGTGCGTCAAGCCGTTCTCCCTGCCCAGTTTACCTGCTCGACAACACTGCGATGTCCCGCATGACCGCTGCGCCGAACGGGGCTCGGAACGAAGTCCAGATGACTAAAACTTGCCGCTTGAAGGATATCATCGAGCTGGCCAGCATCAGTGTCCGCGTTCGATGCTCACTCACTGAAACCCAGTTGGAGTCCAACATCACCATGAAGAAACTCAGTCAGTCTCTTGCCACGATTACAGCGCTGGCGTTCGGGTATGTTCTCGGAGTCGCGCACTCATCATCCACGCAGTTGGTGCAGGCTCAAGGTGGCGCCGACGGGGCGCCGTCGCAAGAAGCCGTCAAGGCTGTCACCGATGTCTATGCGGCCGTTCAGAACGCCAAGACGGTGCTGTCTGGCGAAGGCCGCTATAATCTAGCGACCAAGACCTTGAACCTTTCGGCTTTGGGTTCGGGCGGAGTAGACGCGATTGCCGATCTCGAAGCGGGCCGCGGGGTTGATCCAGAGACCTTTGCCGCGTTGTATGCCGATCAAGCGACCGACGAGATTGCTGCCGACATCGGCAAGGACGAACAAGGCCGCCTGACCTATAAAGGGAAGGTTGTTCGCATGTATTCGGTGTCCAAGCTCAAGCAGATGTTCCAAGAGCGGCTGCGTTATTCGGGCGAGGACACCAAGAAGAAATAGCCAGCGCCAATTTGCTGGCGATGAGTTTCTCAGAGAAGACTTATGCCCGCAGTGACCAATATCTCGTGCTACAAGTTTGCCCCATTGATGGATCTCAAGCCGTTCCGCGAACGGCTGCTGGCGCTCTGCAAAGAGTGGCAACTCAAGGGCACGATCCTGCTCAGTACTGAGGGCATCAATTTGTTCGTCGCTGGGCCGCGCGACCGCATTGATTTGCTGATCGCCGAACTCCGGTTGGTACCTGGGTTGGAGGACATCAATCCGAAGATCAGTCTCAGCGACGAGCAGCCTTTCAATCGCATGCTGGTGCGCATCAAGAAAGAAATCATCGCGTTTGGCGTCGAGGGAATCGACCCCGCGCGCCAGCCGGCGCCGCGCCTGTTGGCCCAGGAACTGAAGCAATGGCTTGATGAAGGTCGCCCCGTCACGTTGCTCGATACACGTAACGAATACGAAGTGAAGCTCGGCACGTTTCGAAATGCATTGTCGATTGGCATCGACCACTTTCGCGACTTCCCGGTGGCCATCGAAAAGCTGCCCGAGGAACTCAAGGAGCAGCCGATTGTCGCCTTTTGTACCGGCGGAATTCGGTGCGAGAAGGCCGCTCCGTTCATGTAGCGCATCGGCTTCCGCAATGTTTTTCAGTTGGAAGGTGGCATTCTTAAGTACTTCGAAGAGGTCGGCGGTGACCACTACGACGGTGAGTGTTTCGTCTTCGATCAGCGCGTCGGAGTCGATCCCACGCTTTGTGAGACCGACAAGACGCAGTGCTACGCATGCCTGACACCGTTAACTGAGGCCGAACAAGCTGATCCTCGTTACGTCCCACCGAAGTCTTGCCCGCATTGCTTTGTCTCAGAGGAGGAGCAGCGGGCGCGGGCGATTGCTGATCGGCAGGCGGCGATCGTGACTGCGACGACTCCGTTGCCGGGGAGCCAACCATACGACAACGCGCGGCCGCTGCGCATTCCGGCGGACTACGACGGCAAGACGTTAATCGAATTCCTCAAGGGCATCTTCCCGCACGTTCCGATGGCAGATTGGCAGCCAGTTTTCGACACTCAAAAATTAGTGACTGAAGACCGGCGACCGGTCGGTCCCGAGCAAGTCGTTCGCGCGGGCGAGCACTATTTGAAGCTGGAAGTTGGCACCGTCGAACCTGATGTCAATCCGGCGATCCGTATCCTCTATGAAGACGAAGCCATCATCGTCTTGCACAAACCGGCGCCGTTGCCGATGCATCCGTGTGGGCGCTTCAATCGCAATACGTTGCAAAAAATTTTGGCCGAGGTCTACGCGCCGCAAAGCCCTCGGCCTGCTCATCGACTGGATGCCAACACGACTGGCATTGTGGTGCTTGGTCGCACTCGACGGACGGCGGGCATCTTGCAACCGCAGTTCGCTCGGGGCGTTGTCCAGAAGACGTACCTCGTCCGAGTGCTGGGACATCCGCCGCAAGATGATTTCGTCTGCAACTTGCCCATCAGCGACGCCGCTGGTCCTGTTGGTTCACGCGAGATCGACGACGAACATGGCTTAGCAGCCTGTACCGAGTTCCGTGTGCTTGATCGCAAGCCGGATGGGACTGCGGTGCTCGAAGCGTTCCCCGTGACTGGCCGTACCAATCAGATTCGAGTGCATCTGTGGTCGCTCGGTTGGCCCGTTTGTGGTGATCCGGTCTATCTGCCGTATCAGCAACTTGGGACGAGCCAGACTCAAGCGGTGGCTGCTGCTCCATTGTGCCTGCAATCGCAACGTATCTGCTTCCGACATCCACTGACGAGGCAACGCGTCGAGTTCTCCACTGAGGAACCGGAATGGGCACGCTGACGCGCCTAGCCGCGATTCGGCGGCAATAGGCTGCTGTGCCGCGAACGCGTTCCGTTTCGCCTGCATCTTGTCGTGACTAACCTGCTGCGGCACTGTCGCTCGGGCCGCTGGCATTCCGAACGAACTGCTGACATCCAACTCCGTCAGATACTTTTCAATCAGAGGATCTATCCATGAAGCGTCTCGTTGCCGCGTTGGCCCTTTCGATCTTGTCGTTCGCGTCGCTCACGCAGGCGGCTGATCCGCCGAAGCCCGTTAAGGCACTTTTGATTACAGGCGGCTGCTGTCACGACTACTCGAAGCAGAAGGAGATTCTGAAGACCGGCATCGAAGCACGGGCACATGTGCAAGTCGAACTCGATCACTCAGACGACAAGAGCACGAAGGCACGTTTCAGTCGCTACGAGAAAGCCACTTGGGCGGACGGCTTTGATGTCGTCATTCACGACGAGTGCTCGGCAGACGTCAAAGAGATGCCGTATGTCGACAACATCATCAACGCGCATAAGAACGGCGTTGCGGCAGTCAATCTGCACTGTGCGATGCACTGCTACCGCACGGGCACCGATGACTGGTTCAAGTTCGTCGGCATCCATTCAACGGGGCACGGTCCTCAAAAGCCGATCGACGTCACCTTCATCGAGAAGGATCACGCCATCACAAAGACGCTCGGCAATTGGACCACTGTGAACGAAGAGCTTTACAACAACGTGCGCCTGTTCGACACCGCGAAGCCGCTCGCCCGAGGCCGTCAGGACACAGGCAAGAAGGTCGATGACTTCGTTGTTGCTTGGACCAATGAGTTCGGTAAGTCCCGCGTCTTCAGCACGACGCTCGGGCACAACAACGAGACGGTCGGTGATGCTCGCTACCTCGATATGGTCACGCGCGGCTTGCTGTGGTCGGTCGACAAACTCAACGACCAGTACCTGAAGGCTGCGAAGTAACGCAGGCATCCCGCCATACGACGCATAGGACTGATGAGACAAATGGGACGGATGAAGTCCGATTCGTCGCATCCGTCTTATGCGTCTACTTTTTGGGAGTCAGCTCAACAGCGAACTCACTGGACGACATCAGGAACTTCACGGATGAAAATCGCCATCATCGGCAGCGGCATCTCCGGCATGATGGCCGCTTACCTGCTGCATCAGCGGCATGACGTCACGGTCTTCGAGGCCAATGACTACATCGGCGGGCATACGCATACGGTCGACGTGCCTCTGGAGGGGAAGACGTACTCGGTCGATACCGGCTTCATCGTCTTCAATGACCGCACTTATCCGAACTTCATCAAGCTGCTTGATCGGCTCGGCGTCGAGTCGCAGCCGACCGAGATGAGCTTCAGCGTTCGCTGCGATCGAACGGGACTCGAATACAACGGCACGTCGCTCAATGGACTGTTCGCACAACGCAGCAATCTCTTTCGCCCGCGCTTCTATCGAATGCTGCTCGACATCATGCGATTCAATCGCGAGTCGCTCGCGGTGCTTGAGGATGATCGCGAAGACCTCACGATCGACGCGTACTTGCAGCGGCACGGTTACTCGCGCCCATTCGCCGAGCAGTACTTGATCCCGATGGGAGCTGCGATTTGGTCGTGTCCGCCGGAGACGTTCGGGCAATTTCCGATTCGGTTCATTGTCGAGTTCTATCGCAATCACGGGCTGCTCAGTCTGACCAATCGGCCTCAGTGGCGAACGATCGTCGGCGGGTCTCAGCGGTACGTCGAGAAGCTGACGGCTCCGTATCGCGACCGCATTCAGCTCAACGCTCCTGTCGTGCGAGTGCTTCGAGATGCAGACGGAGTGGAACTTACGGTCGCGTCGCGCGGTGCGAATCCCGGTCGGAAAGAACGCTTCGAGCACGTCGTCTTCGCCTGTCACAGCGATCAAGCCTTAAGAATCCTCGGCGACGGAGCGACGGCGACCGAGCGCGATGTGCTCTGTAAGTTTCCTTACCAGAAGAACGTCGCGGTCTTGCATACAGACACGAGCGTGCTGCCTCGACGACGTCTCGCATGGGCCAGTTGGAACTATCACATCCGCAACGACGGAGCACCGGCCAATGCCACTCTGTCTTACAACATGAGCATCCTGCAGCGGCTCAATGCGCCCGAGACCTTTAGCGTCACATTGAACTCAGACGAGATCATTGACCCGTCAAAGGTCTGCGGTCGCTACGGGTACGAGCACCCGATCTACACGACGGAGCGACGAGCAGCTCAAGCACGGCATCGTGAGCTGATCAACATGAATCGCACGTCGTACTGCGGAGCCTATTGGGGCTACGGCTTTCACGAAGACGGGGTGAAAAGCGCGATTGCCGTCGGAGCAGGTCTCGGAGTCGAGTTTTGAAACTCAGACGGCTCCGACAAAAGTAGCAGGCACACTCCGTGTGCCGTCCGCGACTGCCTATTTCGTAGAAGCAATTGGCGAACGGCACATGGAATGTGCCTGCTACTTTGCGTTCTGTCGGAGACGTCGACTCAGGCATTCACAACAATTGCGGCTTAAGGATGAACGTCATGTCTGATGAGACAGAGGAGACGACCGCGCAAACTGGCCGCTCGTGGTTCGGCATCGGTTTGCTGCTACTGGTTGCGGTCGTTGTGGGATATCCGTTGTCAGTTGGCCCAGCAGCCTTCATCCACTCGCGCTGCGACCTTCACGGAACCGCCTTTGGGACGTTTATTGAAACGGCGTATCGACCGCTCTCGCTTCTCGATCAATTGATGCCCAACAGCGTTCCTGTTCGCTTTCTTCATTGGTGGGTCATGCTTTGGACGTAATTCTGCAGTCGCCTCTTCGGCAGGGGAGTGCAGCGCGTCTGATGATTCGTCTCGCGGGCTGCATTGAGGTCTTGTGAGCGGCTGGCTAGCTTGATCTGAAAGGGTGCGTCATGCCCGAGCCTGATTCGCCGTCGTCGTCAGTCGATCCGATCGAGCATCGTGAGCCATCCAAAGGCGTGTTCGCCTGGGGCTTCGCGCTGGTGGTACTCTTGGGCTACCCGTTGTCCTCGGGGCCGGTGATTTTTCTCTGGGAGAAATTCAACCTCGAAGGCACTGCCGCCGCCGGTCCGATTCGCGCCTTCTTCTTCCCGTTAAGGCTCGCGCTTGATTGGAGCAACAACGGACTCATTACTGAGAGCCTGTTGCGCTGGGAGTTGTTTTGGACCGACCTCGCCCGTTAACGGTGCCGCAGATCATTGATCTGAGTTGGCGAGTTAAGATACGTGGTTTGCGAAAGATGCTTGCGTTCTAGCTGTCGCAACAATTGCGAAGAGCGTGCCTGTGCAAACTGAAGTCATCCCGCAGGCTCAACGGGACCGATACCACCGGCATGAACCTCAAAGCCGCGCGCTGCAACACTCTTTAAGACACCTGTCCGTGTTGCACGTGATGGCATCCTCATGACTCTTGAGTCGTGAACGGCTTTGTGCACCATTTCTTCGCGAACTGACGGCCTGGCTGCGAATGCCTCGATCACTGACACACACACTGCTGCCGCTTGGTCCGAGTACTCAGCCTGACAGGCTGGCGATCGCGTTGTGCTTGCTCGGTGTGGTGTTCATGGTGCTCGTGTTGCTGCCTTGGATACAGCCGAGTTGGAGAGTCATTTCACAACATCAAAGCACTGAAGATGGTGGAGCTGCCATCATCGGAAGTCCGTCTCATTGCATCACCGGAAAGGTGATTCAGAGCGTGACAAATTCGAGTGTGGATCAGTTGAGTGCCGTGGACTCCGCTAAATCCGGCGAGTTCACGGAACTCGATGGTTCGATCGAGAGAGCGATTGTCGAACTCAAGAACGAGCCGGGGTTAATCAACAAACTCAAGCGGCAACTCGAAGTGGAACTCATCACTAAGCTCAGCGATCGAGCTTGGCCAGAAAGTTCAGGTCGCTCTCCGCATCGCCGGCGGACGTTTACGAAGGTGACTTTGCCAGAGCAGCAGCGACTGATTGTCGAAGCATTGCAGCAGATGACTCCCGAGGGTTTGGCGGAACTCGTGCAAGACCTTGTGCAGGATGATCGCACCGAGAGCGCGTTGGCGGTGCTCAGTGTCTTAGAGGGAAATCGGACGGCTCGTGTGTTGGTGTTGGTGGCGGCATCGCAACCTCAGTTAGCGGCATCGTTGACCAAACAACTCCGCGATGCTGAGACACAACAGCGTTAGCCACCAGCATGGATTCACCGAGCGAACTACGACGAATTGCTCCAAGGAGGGAGCCCGCAACATGGACGTGAGACAAAGTTGGGGACTGCTGTTTTCGTCGGGCCTGGCGTTAGCCGTGATGGGCGGAGCCGTACTGGCGCAAGAGCCTGCGACTCCGAAGAAACGTGCGGCGCCGCTGATTTACATTCCCAAGACGACGGTCGACCTAAGCCGCAGGCAGATCATGCGACCTGGTCCAGCGAATCGCTCGGCGGCCGATCAGCAAGCTGCTGGTGTCATCGTGAGGCCAGAGAAACTGACGAAAGACGGTTCGCCGAATGTCTCTTATCAACGGCCTGCGGAGCAGTATGCCCAGCACGAAGTGGCCGCTCATCAACAGTTCGCGGTGGTACCTCGGCCCACTCCGTCTCATGGTGGCAACAGCCTGATCGCAGCGAGCCGTGCGGCATCGCAGAGGGCTCCCTTCATCGCGGATCGAGGCCCGTTACGTCCTGCGACGGCCGTTAGTCGTCCGATGGGGCCGCTGCAACCAGCACTGGCGTATCCGTCGTCGTCGATTGCGACTCAAGGGTCGTCGAATAGCCGACCGAGCCTCGAGTTTGTCGTGCCACCGGTTCCACCCGCAGCACCGCTGGTCACGCCGACTCCGGTTCGACCTGTCCTGTTGGATGGAGCACAACCGGTCGCTCAGGCCGCACGTCCAGCGAGTGGCGGAGAACTCGCCCACGCCGGCCGTCGCACGATCCGCGTCACTCACACGATCACCGCGTTGTCTGCTCCTCACTCCAGCGTCGATGTTCGTCAGCTGCCGACAGCAACTGCTCCGCAACCCTTGACCGTGGCGGCAGTGGTGTCGTCGAAACCTGTGCCACTTGCGGAACCGGCAGTGTCATTTGACATCACACCCGCCAAACAACTGGGGGCTCGGCATTCAGCTGACACTCAGGCCACTGAATCTCGCGTGGTACCGTCGGTCTCTTCACCAGGATCGTTGACTGACCTCGTGTTGGTTTCATTTCCGGAAGACGAACGGAACTCACCGGTCGTGACAGCGCAACATGCGATTCCTGCTCTGCCAGAGGTCGCCTTGCCGGCACCATTGGTTCCAACTGAGCCAACACAGACGAAGCCATCGATGAGCCAACAAGCCGCAACTTCGAGCACACAGCCCAGTGATGTGTTGCTGGCAGAACTGGAGCGTGAGGTTGCCGAGATGCACGCGGTTCGGGAGCAGCTTCGCAACACCATCAAGGCGACCGATTTGCAAGCTCGTGAAACGACTGCTCGGGCGGATGCTCAGCAAGCCGCTCAATTGCAGACACTCGTGACTCAAGTCATCACCAAGGTGCGTGCCGATCGCCAGGAAGGCCGCGCGGCGACAAGCGATCCTCTGCAACGAACTCATGTGGTGTCTGTGGAGAACTTACCGAGCGACTTCATCACGATCGGTAGTCGGTTGTATGCCCGAGGGATGTTCGAAGACGCCGAGGTCGCATTTCGCACCGCGTTGGACCAAGCCCGTGATGACCATGACCGAGTTTTTGCCACCTATCTGTTGGCAACTTCTTTGCGACGTCAAGCAGAGCTAACCGCAGCCGCACGTTACTACCGTGAGGTCGCAGCTCAGTCAGAAGAACCTGAATTGCGAGACCTCGCTCGCTGGCAATTGAAGAACTTGACGGCCCAGGGTCTGAAGTAGCGATTGATGATTTGGTGGACTTTGCGAGCCACATCGGGATCGCGTGTTGGCGAGCTTGACCTTCTAGCGAGTAACTTGCTGGGCGTGATCGTCTCTCCGCCGTTACTTCCTGAAGGATGTTCTCGTGCTTGAGCCGCAGCTTGATCTGGCATCGACCTGGAACCACTTCTGTGTGGGATGCAATGCGTGGTTCGCTCAACCCACGAGTGGCAATCAATGTCCGAATTGCGGTCGCGAGTTAATTCAGAGTGACCCCGCTCACAGTGAAACGCTGATGCTTACGCCCGGGCAGAGCCAAGTTCCTGCGCGGCCCAAGTTCAAGGTCGGCGGCGAAGATCCGATTGTGGGGCGTCGAGTGCATGTCTACGACGTGATGTCGTTGATTGGCACGGGGGCCATGGGGCGTGTTTATCTCGCGAATCACGGCGATCTGCATCGGCACTGCGCGGTCAAGATCCTCGCTCCGAAACGTGGGGCCTGCGACGACGAATACATCGCTCGTTTTATGCTGGAAGGCCGCGCCGCTGCGGCGCTTGTGCATCCCAACGTCGTCACTGTGCATGCCGTCGGGCAGATCGAGAATCTGCATTTCCTGGAGATGGAATTCATCTCTGGTCGCTCGTTGCAGCAACTCATCAATGATGAAGGCCGGCTGCCGAGTGATCGTGCCTTACGACTGGCCATGATGGTGGCTGACGGTCTGGCGGCGGCTCACCGTGACGGCATCATTCATCGCGATGTCAAGCCAGACAATGTGCTCCTCAACAAGCATGGCATTGCGAAAATCGGCGACTTCGGATTGGCAAAGCGTGTGCTGCATCGCGGTGGTGATCCATTCGCGGATGGCATCTGTGGGACTCCGAATTACATGGCCCCCGAACTCTTGCAGGGGCACTCGGCAACCCCGGCCAGCGACGTCTATGCGCTCGGCGTTTGTCTTTATCAGATGTTGACGGGTCAATTGCCACGTGGGGGCGTTTCCTTGCGAGCCCTTGTGCGCATGGAGGAAGAACCGCCGCTGCCCAACGTCCGTGAGATCTGTCCCGACGTGTCGCTGGAAGTCGCCTCGTGCGTTGCTGCAATGACCTCGCCGACGCCGACCAACCGACCGCCGGACGCGATCGCCGCATCGCAGTTACTCCATGCGGTGTTGGGGCACGAACGCGATCTCGAATCGCTGCTGCTCGAAGCTTTTCGGCACGAGCCTTCCGTCACTTGGACGCGCGAAGGCGAGCGTTACCGGCTAGTGCGTCGGTTGCCCAGCGATCGGCAGCAAGTGGTTTTTCTGGAGCCCAGCGAGCATGACGTGGATGAGCGACTGCTGCTGCTGTTCTCGGTGTGCTGTCGGGCCGAGCCACACTTCTACGAGCAAGCGTTGCGGCGCAACTCGGAAATGTCGCATGGCAGCTTGGCGCTGCGCGAAGTCGACGGGCAGACTCAATTTGTCGTGATCGACACTTACCCGCGCTCCACGGTCGATCCCGAAGAGATTCGTCGCACGGTCTTTGAGATCGCGCTGCAAGCCGATCTCGTTGAGCATCAATTGACTGGGCAGGATCGCAATTAAAGGTCGGGGTTACTCGTCAGGCACATCCATGCCGAGTTGCTTCATCTTGCGATAAAGATTCGAGCGATGCAGACCGAGCATGCGCGCAACCTCGCTCATGTTGCCTTTGGCCAAAGTGCGAGCCTTGAGGATGTATTGCTCCTGAAAGCGATAAGTCGCCTTCATCAGTCCCAGATCGCAGCCCAGCGGCGCTTCGGCGTCTTCATGTTGAGGGCTCAAGATGAACGACAGGTCTTCGGCTTCGACTTTGTCGCTGGCGCTCAAGAAGGCAACACGCTCCATCAAGTTACGAAGCTCGCGAACGTTACCCGGCCAACCGTGCGTGGTGAGTCGACGTTGAGCTTCGGCAGATAATTCCAGCACAGGACGTCGCGCTTTGGGACAAAACTGACGGAGAAAGAACTCAGCCAGCAGCACGATGTCTTCCGCTCGATTCCTCAGGGGGGGCAGGTCGAGCGTCACGACACTGAGTCGGTAGTAAAGATCCTCGCGGAACTTCTTTTGGCGAACGGCTTCGGCCAAGTTGATGTTGGTGGCGGCGATGATCCGCACATCGACATGAATGGGTTGAGTCCCGCCGACGCGCGTGATGATGCGCTGTTCGAGCACTCGCAGTAGCTTCGCTTGTCCGCCAGCGCTCATATCGCCGATCTCGTCGAGAAAGATCGTCCCGCCGTCCGCGAGTTCGAATTTGCCTTTGTGAGTCTCGCGTGCGTCGGTGAACGCGCCCTTCTCGTGACCGAAGAGTTCGCTTTCGAGCAACGATTCCGTCAACGCCGCGCAGTTGACCGCGACGAACGGATTACCCGCGCGCGGGCCTCGAAAGTGCAACGACTGCGCGACCACTTCTTTACCCGTTCCGCTTTCACCCAGGATCAACACCGGTAACTCGGTGCCGCTGAGCCGTTCAATCGTTTGTCGCAGGGCTTTGATTGGCAGACTGTTTCCGACGATCCGCACACCGCCGTGCAGTTGCTCGGCGAGTTGTTGATGAGTTCGCAGCAACATCTCGCGCTCGCGCGTGTTCCGCAGAGCAACCGCTGCTTGAATGCCCAGTTGCGTCAGGATGTCTTCGTCGTCGGTGTCGAACGCGCCGCGATTCTTGTTGATGCCTTCGAACGCGCCGATCAGCTTGCCATCACTATCGAGTAATGGCACGCACAACAGGTTGCGCGTGCGATAGCCGCTCTTCTTGTCGACGCTTTGATCGAAGCGTTTGTCGTGATAAGCGTCGTCAACGCGAATGATTTGCCCCGACTGTACGACGGTGCCGACGATCCCCGCGTTGTCTGGTAGATAGAGCGTGCGTCCTTCGACGCCGAGCGCCGGGCACGCCAACAACTTCTGATTGGGTCGATCCCAAATGAAGATGCTCGCGCGATCGCAATCCAGCATCCGCGTCGCCTCTTGAGCGATCGCTTCGAGCAACGGCACGGTCTCGAAAATCTGCGCTAATCGAGACGCGACGCGCAGGGTTTCGCGGAGTCGTTCATTGAGTCGGCCTCGATGCTCGACTCGTCGTGCGAGTTGCATGCCCTGCGTCAGGGCTCGAGTCCCCATCAGGATGCTGCCCAGTTCGGTGGGAGCGATGCGTCGTCCTGCCAACATCAACAGCAGTGGATCAGCCGTCGTGCCTTCCATCGGGACAACGGCGACTACCGTGCCCGCAGTATCGTGGAGTTCGGTAACAGTTCCTGCCGCACGATCAAACGACTCCTCAAACAGTCGTACCGGCCATGCAGCAAACGGCTTACGACCAAACTCGGCCCGCGCGTTCCACTGGGGCATGCGTTCGACAACTCCAGCCCATTGGACCGAGAACTCGGCGGCAATTTCGTGCAGCGCGGCGCCGAGAAATCCGGTAGCCGAATCCGCCACTGCGACTGCTTGCGAGATGCGATCACACAACCGCAGAGCCGGGCCGACTCCATCATTTTGCTGCAACCAGGGAAGCTCGTTCCAAGACATCCATTTCGTCGTCAAGGCAGTCTCCGGCGAGTCAATTGATTTATGAAGGTGAGGTGCCTCACGGTGGATTTATTAACCGTCAGGACAATTTCTTGAAGCTGAGCATCACGAACGATTCCGACGGCTATCCGCCTCAAACAGGTGGCGTCATTGCATGTGTTCCCAGCTCTTCAGACTCGTAGCACTGAGAATGACGCGCTTTCTGGAGTTTGGGAATCGTTCATCGGTAAGCCACAACGCGGTACTCAAGGTTGCGATCAGCATCTCGCTGGCAGTGACATGCAGGATCAAGCCAAGACCGACTTTGTGTATTTTCTGCAAAGGGGAAGAGATGTGAGGCCGCTCGCATTGACCCGAGTCGCTCGGCATCTCTAAACGACCCTCGCGCCAACAAGGACGTTGGTTGAGTCGCGGAGGCACCACAGGAATGGCGAGTCGTCAGTTTGAACCAGGTGAATTGGTTGTTTATCGACGCACCGAAGTGGCGTCCCAACCCGCACCCAAAGCGCGGCACATCTCTCCAGCTCCCAGTGGCGAGGGCTATTCCTACTGCGTCGACAAGTACTGGCAGATTCAGCGCCTTAACCCCGACGGAACCCTGCTGGTGCGAACGCGCAGTGGCGGTGAGCACACGGTTCGTGCCGATGACCCCAATCTCCGCAAAGCGAATTTTATCGAGCGTCTGTTAATTGCCGGGAGCTTCAACACTTTTCGTCGCAGCGCATGACTCGCCAACGTCAGAGGACTCGACGCGACATCGCTTGATGTTTGAGCTGAGGTGACACGAAGTACCGCCCACCAAATTCATCATCGCTGACGCCGAAATGCCTGCAGCTCGTTAGGCACTCGCTCGGCGACTAACTTCGCGATGGCAAGAGCGCCTTTTCGCGAGAAGTGTGTGCGATCAGCAACAGTGGGATTCAGTTCCGCGCCACCCGCATCGCCAAGTTTCTCGAACAGTTCGAAGCTGGCGGCATGGAGGTCGATGACGGGAACATCGAGTTCTCGACCGACTTGTTTCGTCGCTTCCACGTAAGGTGTCAGAGTTGTCACCAGCTTGTCATTCTCGAACGTCCGTCGGGCGACTGGGGTTACAAGCACCGGGCGGATGCCTGCTTCGCGTGCTTCGTTGATGTATTGAGTGAGATTTTCTGCATAGGTCGTTTCGGGATCTGTCTCCCGCTCAGGGCCTTTACCTTTTTGATCGTTGTGACCGAACTGAATGAAGACAAAGTCTGGCTGCTCTTTGAGCACTGGCTCCCATCGTTGTTCGGCTCGGAAGCTTTTGGAACTACGGCCTGACGCCGCATGATTGAGCACTGTGACGCGATCGTTGAACCACTCCGCAAAGACCTGGCCCCAGCCCGTGAGTCCAGAGCGAGCGGAGCGCGACGGTGAGTAACTCGCCGCCGTTGAATCTCCAATGATTGCTAAGCGGATTTTGTCTCCTAGCGGCTTGAGCTGAGGCGGTTCTTTGTCGTCAGCCTGCGGCGTCGATGTTGATGTCACGAACACCAACAGCATGCCGCAGATGGTGAGTAGTTGTCGGAAGTCGGCCATGACGGAGTTCCAGTAGCAAACGAGGTGTCGTGTGTGAGCACGCTCGGAAGTGAGTTCAGAACGGCTCTGCCGGTGCTTCAGGGCTGTTGGTTTTAGGCACGGATGAAACACAGATTGAGACCGGATTGATTCCAGGCAGAGCTCTGGAGTCTGAGTTTTCAGCCCATCTGTATTTCATCCGTGGCCTCAATTCAGTCGTTCCAGATGAACCTCTCCGGAACGACTGAAGAGCGTTCAAAAACTGCTCAGCGGCCCAGTGCATCGTTGGCATGTCAGCGGGGATGCTGGCGATGCCAGTCCGTGAGTTGCTGATAACGCTGAGCGATCGCCAACAAGCGATTTTCGTCGAAGGCTCGGCCGACGAACTGTAAGCCAGTTGGCAAGCCGCCCTCTCCAAAGCCGTTGGGCACAGATAAACCTGGCAAACCACAGACATTCGCTGGGCCGCCGATGTCGGAGACAAGACGAGCCTTGCCTCGATACTCGGGCCAGTCGACGTCGTTGGGATACGCAACGGTTGCCAACGTTGGGCTAATGATCGCGTCAAACGGCTTGAGCAAGTCATCCATGGCCCGTTGCAGCTTTGGTCGAATGCGCAACGCGTTGATGTAGTCCTTCGCCGGGATGACCATCTGGGAATGCAAGCCCCAGTGATCTTCCGGCGCGGTCATCTCCCAGATATCGCCGGTCGTGATGAGATCCTCAAACGCAGCGGCAGCTTCACTGCTCAAGATGACCGATGCAGTTTCAGTGAACGGTAGGCTTGGCAGTTCGATTTCCTCGATGGTTGCAAAGGTCTTGAGCACTGCCAGAGATGCTTCAAAGTTGGCGCGCACCTCAGGCTGAGTCTCTTGAGCAACGTTTTTCAGCATCGCGAGCTTGAACCGCTGCGGAGTCTCGCCGGGCTCGGGGAAGCGATATGGACGGGCCACCGCCGATGGATCTAACGGATCCGGTCCAGCGATGGCGTTAAGTACGATCCCGCAATCCTCAGCGGTGCGACACAGGGGCCCGAGCTTGTCCATCGTCCAACTCAGCGCCATCGCGCCATGCCGACTGACGCGACCATAAGTCGGCCTCAAGCCCGCTACGCCGCAGAAGGCCGCAGGGGTCATGATCGAGCCCCACGTTTCTGATCCGATCGCGAACGGCACTAAACCGCCGCCGACCGCCGAGCCCGGACCAGTCGATGATCCGCCGCTCCAACGTTTCTTGTCCCATGGATTAAGCCCCGGCCCCGTGAACGAGGCGTTGGCTTGCCGGTAACCGAGCCCACCAGCGATCTCGACCATCGCCAACTTCGCGCAAGGAATCGCTCCGACTTTATGGAGCTTGCTGACGACCGTTGCATCGGTGTCAAACTCTTGCTTGGCGAACGGCTTCGCGCCCCAACTGGTGGGATAGCCTTTCAGCGCTAGCAAGTCCTTGACGCCATACGGAATGCCGTGCAGCGGACCACGGTCGGTTCTGGCGGCGAAGTCCGCATCCGCCTGCTGTGCCTGAGCCAGCGCCAGATCGCGCGTCAGAGTGACGATCGCGTTGAGTTCACGCCCGATGCGATCCAGGCGTTCCAGAAAGAACTCGGTGAGTTGCACTGCCGAGAATTCTTGGGCGCGGAGTTTTGTGCCGAGTTCACGAACGGAAAGAAACGCGGTCGCAGTCGGCAGCGGCATGTGTTGCTCCGGGGAGGGCGAGACTTAGACCGACGAGGAGTTGTCCTCAACTCGTCGCCTTAACAGCCTGTTGAATTTCGTGGGGCACGTTTTCACGTGCCCGGATTGATTGGGTTTTAAGCACGATAAAATCGTGCTCCACGTGTTTTTCAACGGGCTATTAACTCGGGTACCAGAGTGCCATGCGACTACCCCATCAGCTCGGGGATTGGTTTGCCATGCTCGACAATGCGCGTCGGACGACCGTTGAAGTCGCGGATCATCATGTTCGCCCAGTCGATGCCGAGGTGGTGATAGATCGTCGCTGAGAAGTCGCCGGGGCCGCAGATTCGTTCGATCGAATCTTCACCGCGCTTGTCGGTCGCACCCACGAATTTGCCGGTCTCGATGCCGCCACCGAACCAGATATTCGAGAACGCGCGCGGCCAATGGTCGCGACCCGGTTGGGTCGTTCCGGCCGGAGCGCTCGCGTTACCTTCGCCTGTACTGGCCGCATAGCTGATCTTGGGCGTACGTCCGAATTCGCCGGTCACGACGACCAACACGCGTTCGTTAAGTCCGCGGTCGTAGATGTCCTCAATGAGTGCCGAGATCGCTTGGTCATAAACCCCCGAGCGGAATTTCATCGCGTCAAAGACGTGATGATTGACCGCGTGATCGTCCCAGTTCTGGACTCGACCACACAGTGGCCCACTGAGGCTAGTTGTGAGCACATCGACTCCCGCTTCAATTAACCGCCGTGCAAGCAGAAGTTGTTGGCCCCAAGCGTTGCGGCCATAGCGATCGCGAATCTTGGGATCCTCTTTGCTGAGATCGAACGCGTCCTTGGTGGCGGGGTTGGTGAGCAGCGTCATCGCTTGGGTTTCAAATTCGTCGAGCGCTGCCAGTTCGCCGGCCTTATCGAAGGTGCGTTCGAGCGTATCGAGATTTTGACGCAATGAAGAACGACGCCCGAGACGCTTCACTTGTCCGGCATCGGTCAGGCCGATGTTCGGCACGTTAAACGTCGGAGCACTCGGATCTCCGGAGACGACAAACGGTGAGTACGTATCGCCGAGGTATGCTGGGCCGTTGTATTCGAGTGGCGGGTTGATCCCCACATAACGTGGCAGCGGACTCTGACGCGGTCCTTCCAGCGACCTCGCATAGTTGGCGATTGTCATCCAGTCGGGGTAGCGCGGCTTGGGTTTGTCGCGCGTGTCGGAGTCACCAGACAACAACTGCATCGAACCAGCCGGGTGCCCGCCGGCGGTGCCACGCATGGACCTCAGCACGACCATCTTGTCTGCGATCGCCGCTTGTCTGGGGAGGAGATCTGTGAAACGCAGCCCGGGCACCTTGGTGTCGATGAGTTCAAAGGGCGTGCGATACTCGCTGCCAGCTTTGAAATTGGGATCGTAGGAGTCAACGTGCGACATGCCTCCGGGTTGCCAGATCATGATCACGGCATTCTTCGAACGATTGTTCGTTCCCGTTTCGGCAGCCATTGCGCGACTGTACGCCTGCATTCTAAGGATGCTCGGCAAGCTGAGCGTGGCAAACCCCGCGAGTCCTGTCTGCAAGAATGCTCGCCGTCCACCGACAAACGGAATTGGGCCAGGGCATGTTCGATGAGATCGTTGGTGACTCATAACTTTCTCCGGCAACGAACGGACATGTTTGCCCGTCCGGTTCACAAGGTTGGTCGGTGGGATGATCGGCACGTTCAGCCGACACTATTTGGCGGGAGCTTTTACTTTGATGGCAATCGGCTCAGAAACAACGATGTCCACAATGTCTCTCGGCTGAGCAGCGGCAGTCGCCGCTTTGACTTGGTTGTCGGCGGTTGTGAGAGCAGCCTTTGCCGCGGTCAACTTTGCCGTGAGCTCAGCCACGAGTTTGTTGGACTCGGCCTTTTTGTCTTCGGAGACGCCTTTCGTTTCTTCGGTCGCTTTCTTGAGTTCGGCTTCCAGCGAGGTCACTTCCAACATGGTTTTCGCGCGAATAGCCTCGGCGGCGACGACCGCGTCGGGATTGTGGCGATATTTCGCGACGGCTCCTCCATAAAACGCGATCAAATAGTTCCCTGGCGGAGTCTTCAATGCACCGAGGTCGATGATTGCCTCGGACATATCTGCGTTGAGTGGCAACTTAAAGCCGGGCACTCGTTCGAAGCCGCCTGCTCCGGCGGTGCGAACATCCATCGTCGCACCAGAGAACTCGCTGCGCCGGGTCATGACGAGTGGAATTGTCAGTTTCTCACCCACGGTTGCTTCAACGACCGAGTTCTTAGGGGGCGAGATCGACAACGGTGCAAAGTCGACTCCGCTGACGGACACCGGCACATCGGCCATTAAACGCGGAGCGGGGAACTCGCCCCAGGCATCAGAAATCGGCCAAGCCATCGAGGCCAATTTGCAAGCACGCTCAACTTGCTCGTTATTGATGCTTGCTCGACCGAATAGTTTGGCACTCGTCAAACCGCGTGGTGCATTCTGCGTCGCCGAAACCAACATCAAACCACGCGACTGACCCGCCGGGATCTTGAGTCCGCTAGCCGTCACGCCATCGGGCAGGTTCTCCATCGCTAACTCGATGTCGCCATCAAAACCATCGCGACGAATAGCAATCACTTCGAGAGCCATCGTTGCTCCACCTCGCAGCGCTAACGGCTTCGACAGGGCGTTGCGGTCTCCGTTGCGTAACTCCATATGCATGGCCCAAGCAACCAAAGCAAAGTCCGGCGCCGCTTTGCGGACATGGAGGCGATAGACATTGCGAGCGTCGGTGCGTGTACCGCCGAAGAGGTCGGTCAGTTGCAGCCGATGCAGTCCGTCTTCCTTGATGACGAGTTTGCCGAGCACGTCCGCCGTGCCCGCGTTATACGGAGGCCCGTCATACGCATAGCCATTGCTCGACACCTTCACCGGACTGGGGATGTCAGAAAACTCCGCGATGTCCGTGAGCTTCTCGCCGTCGGTCGTTTTTGCGACATGCTGCACAAGCACGCTCGGATCCGTCGGCAACCCAAAACGCTCGGACCCCACTTCAACCCACCATTCCTCACCTTTCTTCGCGTCAAACTCGAAGACGTCGACATCCGCCGCTGGATAGAAGCTGCCCGCGATGTCACACGGCAACGAAATCTTCTGCGCGACCTTGCCCGAATTATTCGGCTCAACATCACTGAGTGCCGCTTTCTCCGGCAGACCAATCGGAGGCCATGAAAACGAATTGACCGTCTTTGTCAGTGGTTGTCGCACGATGGGTGTGCCCGCTGGCTGTTCCCATAAACCCAGGCGATAGAAGAATTCGCGTCCGCCTTTGAAGGTCAATTCATGCACCTTGATGACATACTTGCCGTCAGCAGGTACGTTGAAATCAAGCACTCCGCCGCGTCGCTCAACCAGCAGATCTCGTCCCGCCGCATCGGCAATGATCACGGTTGCATCAAGCTTCGAATCAATGCCGCGAGTCGCGCAATCTACGACAATGCGCTGCCCCTGCTTCGCCTCAAATAAATAATGATCGACCGCCCGCGCCGAGATGACTGCGTTGCATACTGAGTTCAGGGGCAATTCGAGCGCCGTTGCGAGCGACGTATTCGGCTTGGTCTGCGAGACCTCCGTCAGCGTTCCAACAGAGAACACACGCGACGACGACATTCCTAGCCGTGTCAGCACGCGTGCCTCATAAACACCAATCGGACAATCTGCCGGAATGTCGACGAGATACCGATTCGCAATCGGCTGGCCCATGGGATCAAGCTTGCGAATCCCTTTGAGTCGTGGGTCCGAGAACGACAACTCACTGACATCATCGAGGTGCTCGCCAGCGATCGTGATTTCAACCTGGGTACCCGCCTTGCCTCCCATCGGCATGGTTGTCAGCAGACGTGGAGCAGGCAGGCACACCGATTGAGCGGAAGCGGCATTTACGAAGCCGCTCAAGACGAGCGACAGCATTGCGAGTCGTCGGGAAGCACGCAGAGACATTTTCATGTGAGTGTTCCTGGAAGTTGTCCGAACTTCGACCTGTGCAACATTCGCAAGGGTAAGAAGTCGGAACACGATTCTCGTGGTATCTAGCTGATCCAGTCTTATCCCAGGCAGCACCATTGCCAAGATAACACGCAAGCTTGTCCTCCAAAGATGAGACCGACATCACTCGCGTCGCTCCCCATTCGATCTTCTCAATGCCTCATTGGGGTTTTCCTTTGAGACTAACGACGGATCACTTCGTGGCCCTCGAAGCCAGTGATTCGAGGTAGGCGATGAGGGCGGCGAAGTCTTCTAGGGTGATGTCCTTGACGAGGCCGTCGGGCATCATGCTGAGCGTCGCTTGCTTCGAACGCTCTTCGATGTCTTCGACTTTGATTTTCAGTTCGTTGCCTTCGTTGTTGCGGATCGTGATGACCTCGGCGGCTTCGTTGATGACGAAGCCGCTGACGCTCTTGCCGTCGCTCGTGACGAAGACGTTCGTCACGAAGCCTTGCGCGATGGTTTTGCTGGGGAGCACGATCGATTCGGCGAGCTGCTCGCGCTTGTAGGTTTTGGCGACGTTCGGCAGGTAGGGGCCTCGGAGCGGTTCGTCGGGGTTCACGGTGTGACACTTGTTACAGCTCAGCTTCGCGAAGACGCCTTCGCCTCGGGCGGTGTCGCCTTTCATTTTCAGGACGGCGGCGATGATCGCTTCGGGCTTCATCGTGCTTAGCTTCGGACCGGTCGGGGCAGTGGAAGAAATCTTCCATTGATCCACGAGCTTCTTCGCTTGAGCAGCGACGTCGTTGTTCGAGTCGCTCAGCGCGTCGCGGATCAGGTCTTCGTGAGTCCTCGTGTTGAAGGCTTCGGCGGCTTGCAGCAGCGGCAGGCGGCGAGCCGGTTTTGACCAGACGGCGGCTAAAGCGGACTCGGCCTCGTCTTTGTTCTTGTTGTTCTTCTTGCGGTCTTCAGAGAGCACCAGCAAGCCGCCATCGAGCCACAGGTTGCTCGCGTCGCTCGAGGCCAGCGCGAGCAGCGTCTTCGCGTGACGGTTCAACGTGCCGATGTCTTTGAAGGTGTTGAGAGCCTCCGTAGGTTGGGATTCCATCCCGACCTTCTTCGACTCGGCGCTCACTTCCAAACCCGCGATCGCTGCTTTGAAGGCGTCGGCATTCGACGTCTTCAACAGCGCGACGATGGCTTGATTGCGCAGCTCTGCCGACGAGTCTTTCGCGGTCGCAGCGGTGCTCAGCAGAGGCAGCGCGTCGGTCGAAAAATTGCCGCTGCGATAGATCGCGGCGACGACGGCCGGAGCAAATTTTTCATTGGTCTTCGCCTTCGCGAGCAGCGACTTCAAACCGTCTTTCAGCTCGATGCGATGTCTCGCGAGTTGAGTCGCGAGGAATTGCGTGCCCTCGCTGTCGGCTTTGTCGAGTTCGCTTTGCAGCACAGCGGCGATCTTGTCGGACTCGGCCCAAGTCTCCGGTTGGAAGTACGGCCCGCGCGTGTCCGGTCGAGTGCCCCAGCTATTGCCCTTCCACTCGCCTTCGACGAAATGCAAACGGCACAGCGCGATGAGCAAGCCGTTGCGTCGAACTGCGTCCTTCTCGTTGGCGAGCCGTGTAATAATTCCGTCCACGACCTTTGCGTCGTGAATGGATTGGAGGACTCGGAGGGCTCCGTAGCGAGAGACTTCGGAGGCGTCGGTCTCATCAACGATCGCGAGGCATTCGGTCGCCGCCTTGAGTTTGATGAGAGATTGAATCGCGGTGTGTCGGACGATCGGGTCTTTGTGATCGAGTAAGTCGGCGACGACGATTGCTCCCTTTGCGTCTCCGGCACGAGCCACCGCGATTGCGAATTCCAATCGAGTCCGCGCGTCGGATGAACCTGCGCCGTGCTCAAGGATCGCAGTCAGGACAGCCGGAGTGAGGTCGGACCAAAGCTCGGCTGCAGCACGAATCGCGTAGGGACGCAGCGCGTCGTCAGCGAGTGCGGCCTTGAGGACATCGTTTAACGGCAAGCCGAAGGCGACGGCGTTCGCAGCGGCGTGAACCGCCAATGCCGCGTGCTCATCAACAGGACTTGCCCCCCTCGCCCCGGTACTCCGGGGAGAGGGGTTGGGGGTGAGGGGCTTTTGCTCGGCGCCGCCACCAATTGGCGATTTGCTGGAGGTAAGAAGTACTACTGCACGATTTTGTTGTGTTGTCGTTATCAAATTCGGCCCCTCACCCCCGACCCCTC
>Ga0172376_10000730_pt1 | contig 42336 bp, 28 predicted proteins | sample Lak35m_FD_121114 | JGI IMG/M metagenome (GOLD analysis project Ga0172376, IMG submission 121114) | Freshwater microbial communities from Kabuno Bay, South-Kivu, Congo - kab_092012_35m | ecosystem: Environmental > Aquatic > Freshwater > Lake | place: Democratic Republic of the Congo: South-Kivu...
GAGGGAGGGAACGCCGGGGTGAGGCCCGGTTGCTGGCCAGAACCATGGGCGATGTTGGCGGCCACGGGCACGGCCAACGGCCCGAACGGGAACAGGGGCGCCGGCGCGGGTGCCAGCATGGCGACGCCGGGGAACCCATACCCATAGGGGGAACAGAGGCAGGGACCACGCCACCAGACGCCATAGGCGGGGACCACGGCGCCATAGCGGAAACACGAGGAATACCCTGAAGCCCCCAAATTCACACGAATGTAGGACGCTTGGCTCACGGCCACGAGGCCCGGAGCGCACCAGCGCATGCCGGAATAGCTAAAAAACCAGAAGGTTCCCGCCTTGGCGGGCGTGGAAACCGCCAGAAGCACCAGCAAGGCGCAAGCCAGACGCATGAGGCGACGCCCTCCCCGAAAACACGGCGCTTCTGAATTATTATCGTATCGGCGTGGTTCGCGCGTTCACTTCGCGGGTCGGAACGCGATTTTCCTTGGAAATTTCCATGGCGACAACAATGAAGCCCAGGATCTTGGTGGTGGGAACCGCGGACACCAAGGGGCGGGAATTGGCCTATGTGGCGGCTTGCGCGCGCGAAATGGGGTGCGCCGCCGAAACCGTGGATGTCGGCACGCTGGGGGCCGCCGATCCTCTCACCGACATTTCACGGGAAGTCGTGCTTTCGGCGGCGGGTGTTGGCGTTCCCGAAGGTGACAGGGCCGAAAGAATCGGGAAAATGGGCGGGGCGCTGGCCCAATATCTGGCTGGCGAGCATGCCGGGGGAAGGCTAACCGGAGTGCTGGGCCTGGGAGGCAGCGGAGGCACGGCGCTGCTGGCGGCGGGGTTCGGGACATTGCCGGTGGGCGTGCCGAAGATGATCGTCTCGACGATGGCCTCGGGCCGGGTGGACGGCTATGTGGGCGCCACCGATTTGATCTTGGTGCCAAGCCTGGTGGATGTCGCGGGCCTCAACCGGGTGCTGAGGCCGATCCTGAGGCGCGCCGCGGCGGCGATGGCGGGCATGGCGCTGGCTCCCGCTGAGGCGGGGGCCGTCGCCGACCGGCCCGTGGCGGCGATGACCATGTTCGGGGTGACGACCCCCTGCGTGACCGGGGCCAGCCGGATCGTGGAGCGCTCGGGATGGGAACCGATGGTGTTCCATGCCACCGGAACGGGCGGGAAGATCATGGAACGGCTCGTGGCCTCGGGAAGCATCGCCGGGGTGATCGACGCGACAACGACGGAAGTGGCCGACGAGATTGTCGGCGGCGTGATGCCGGGGGGGCCGGGGCGGATGGAGGCGATCGTTCGGGCGGGAGTGCCTTATGTGGTGTCGGCGGGGGCGCTCGACATGGTGAACTTCGGGCCGTTCGAGACGGTACCCGACAGGTTCAAGGGGCGGAAATTCCACAGGCACAACGCCCAGGTGACGCTGATGCGGACGACGGCGGAGGAGAACCGGGCGATCGGCCGCTTCATCGCCGGGAAGCTGAACGCCTCAAAGGCCCCCTGGTCGGTGGTGCTGCCGATGGGCGGCGTGTCGGCGCTCGACGCTCCCGGGCAGCCGTTTCATGATCCGGCGGCCACGGGGGCGCTCCTTGAGACATTGCTGGCGGAGCTGAGGCCCGGCCCGGGGCGGACCGTGGCCCGGCACGATGGTCATATCAACGACCCTGAATGTTCTGAATTGATGGCCGCCGAGTTCCTGCGGCTGGCGGGGAGGAAGTCATGAGGCGGCATGAGCGGGGAGCCCTGTTGGCGCGCTTCGGGGAGATGCGGAAGGCCGGCGCGCCGATCATCGGCGGAGGGGCTGGAACCGGCATTTCGGCGAAGGCCGCCGAGGCCGGCGGGATCGACCTGATCGTCATTTACAACTCCGGCAAGTTCCGCATGGCCGGGCGCGGCTCACTCGCCGGCCTGATGCCCTATGGCAACGCCAACGACATCGTGCGCGAGTTGGGGCGCGAGGTGCTCACCGTGGCGCGAAACACGCCTGTGCTGGCCGGGGTGTGCGCGACCGACCCGTTCCTGCTCCTGGAGCCGTTTTTGGTGGAACTGCGCGCCATGGGGTTCGCCGGCGTGCAGAATTTCCCCACCGTGGGCCTCATCGACGGCGTGTTCCGCCAGAACCTCGAGGAGACGGGGATGGGGTTCGGCGCCGAGATCGAGATGATCGCCCGCGCCGGGGCGATGGACATGCTCACCACCCCCTACGCCTTCGACCCCGCGCAGGCCGACCTGCTGGCCCGCGCCGGCGCCGACATCATCGTCGCGCACATGGGACTCACCACCTCGGGCACCATCGGCGCGCGAACGGCCCGGACCCTGGAGCAATGCGTCGGGGAGGTGGGGGCGATCGCCCGCGCCGCGCGCGCCGCCAAGCCCGGTGTCTTCGTGCTGTGCCACGGCGGGCCGATCGCCGAGCCCGAGGACGCCCGTTTCGTGCTCGAGAGGGTGCCCGAATGCGACGGCTTCTACGGCGCCAGCAGCATGGAACGACTGCCGACGGAGGTGGCCATCCGCGACACGGTGGCACGGTTCAAGGCGCTGGGTGTATCCTGAGGGGGTTCCAAACCCTCTTCCCGGAGCCACCGCCATGCTGCTCTGCCTGGCCCTCGCCGCCTTGGCCCAACCTGATTTCGACCCCCGGCGCCTCGAGCGCGTCCCCCTGGCCACAGGCCTCGCCGACGCCATGGGCATCGATGTGCTGGACGACGGCAGCGTCATCATCATCGAGAGGCCGGGCGGCGTGCTGCTGCTTCCCCAGGGAGGGCAGGCGCGCCGAGTCGGCCGGGTGAAGGCCGCGGTGTTCGGCGAGGTTGGGCTGATGGGGGTGGCGTTCGACCCCGCCTTCCGCGACAACGGCGCCTTCTATGTGTTTTTCAGCCCGGAGGAGAAGAAATCGGTCATGCGCCTGACGCGCATGGTGATCCATGACGGACGGATCGACCCGGCCCGGGACAAGACCATCATCGAGGTGCCGATCGACCAGGACGGCGCCATCCACCTGGGCGGGGGCATCGCGCGCGACGCCAAGGGGCGCATCCTCATCGGCATCGGCGACAATTCACCTCCCATTCCCGAGCTTCCCATCGACCAGAGGCCCGGCAAGTTCATGGCCGACGCCCTCCGCAGCTCCGCCAACACCAACGACCTCCGCGGCAAGATCCTCAGGATCGAGCCGAAGCCCGAAGGCGGCTACCGGATCCCGGGCGGCAACCTGTTCAAGGACGCCAAGGACGGCCGGCCCGAGATCTTCGCCATGGGCTGCCGCAACCCGTTCCGCGTCATGTGCGACCACGCCACCGGCGAGGTCATGTGGGGCGATGTCGGCGTGAATGTCGATCCGAAGTGCGGCATCACCCCCTCGGGATACGACGAGATCAACCGCACGGGCACGCCGGGCAACTTCGGCTGGCCGCTGTTCAGCGGGCCCAACGAGCCGTTCACGAGCTTCGACTTCGAGACCCGCAAGGTGGGCCCGAAGTTCGATCCCCTTCATCCGGTGAACTTCAGCCGCAACAACACGGGGGCGAAGGAACTGCCGCCGGCGCGCGGCGCGGCGCTGTGGTATTCGAGCGTGGCGTCGGCGCGGTGGCCGGCGCTGGGCTCCGGAAGCCGAAGCGTCGTGTGCGGGCCGGTGGTTCGCCCGCCGGAAAAGCCCGGCGAGCACCGCATGCACGAGCGGCACCAGGGCAAGCTGCTCGTGGCCGACTGGATGCGCAACTGGATCGTCGCCTGCGACATGAAGGCCGACGGGACGCTCGGCGACGCCGAACCGTTCGCCCAGAACCTCGTCTTCCGCAGGCCCATGGACATCCGCATGGCGCCCGACGGAACCCTGCTGGTGCTGGAATACGGCGACAAGTGGAACGAGAACAACGACGGCGCCCTGAGCCGCCTCGTCTACCGCAGGGGGAACCGCCCGCCGGTCGCGCGAGCCACCGCGAATCCGCCCGCGGGCAAGGCCGGCATCGCGGTGAAGCTCGACGCCACTCCGTCAAGCGACGCGGATGGCGACGCCCTGAAGTACGAGTGGCGCGACGCCGCGGGTGCCGTCATCGCCGGGGAAGGCCCATCACGCGAGGTGAGGCCAGCGACCGCGGGCGCGCACGCCTACACCGTCACCGTCACCGACGCCAAGGGTGCCTCGGGGACGGCCAAGGTCGAGGTGCGGGTGGGCAACGCCATGCCGGCGGTTTCCATCCGCGCCCCCGCCGGCGGCGGGTTCTTCGACTGGAACCAGCCGGTGCTTCTGCAGGCCGATGTCTCCGACGAGGAGGACGGCTCCACGGCCAAGGGAACCATTCCCTCGGAAAAAATCGTTTGGCGGGCGATGTACCTGCCCAGGGGCGCCGGCGAGGCGGAAGCCAGCCATCCGGGCCTGGCCCTGATGCGCGCGAGCACCTGCTTCGGCTGCCACATGGCGGGCGAGGCCTCGCGCGGACCGGCCTATTCCCTCGTGGGCGCCCGCTACCGACCCGAGGAAGGGGCGCGTGAAAAACTGACGAAAAAAATCGTTGAAGGGGGCAACGGATCCTGGGGAAGCTACCCGATGCCCCCGCACCCGCAGCACACCCCGGCCCAGGCGCGGCAGATGGTGGACTGGATCCTCGACGAGGCCGGCACCGGCCTGCAGGGCTCCACGGGCGCCACCGCCGCCATCAGGCTGCCCCATCCCGGGCACAAGGGGGACGGGGGAGTCTGGCGCGTGACCGCCTCGTACACCGACCTCGGCGCCAAGGGACAGCCCGCCCTCACCGGCGAGGCGACCGTGATCATCCACGCCCGCCAGCGAAAGGCCGCCTTCGCCGATTCCCAGCAGGGCGCCCTGGTGATTGACGACATCGAGCAGGAACGCGACGCCCTGGCCTGGCTGGCCAACGACGGTTTCATCGGCTTCACCGGCCTGAGGCTCGACGGGATCTCGGCGTTGCGGGTGCGCGCCTCGGCCACCATCGCCGGTGCCCGGCTCGAGGCGCGACTGGGCGGCCCCGACGGCCGCATCGTCGGAAAGGTCGAACCCGCGCAGGCGTTCGGGGAACATGTGATCCCGCTTGCCGAGACCACTGGAATCCACGACCTGGTGCTGGTGGCGAGGCTAGACGGCCCGTCGCCGACCGGCGCCAAACCGCTCGGCGCGCACTGGGTGCGTTTCGAACCGGGCGCGGAGGCTTCCAAGGCGATCGCCTTGGAAAGGGAAAAGGCCAAGCCCCTGGTGCGGGTGGCATCGGCCAAGGCGGCCTCGGGGGCGCCGGCCAAGCCTTGGAAACTTGCCGACTTCACCGACGCCGAGTTGTCGGCCGTCACCAAGCGCGACGGCAAGGCGGGTGAGGCGTTGCTCGGCAGGCTTGGTTGCGTCGGGTGCCACAGCGTCGGTGCCCGCAAGGGAGGCCAGTTGGGGCCGAACATCGCCGAGAGCCTGCCAAGGCTGGAAAAGGAAAAGGACCCCGTGAGGGCCTTGCTGGGTGAGATCCTCGATCCGTCGAAGACCGTGGATCCGAAATGGCGCACCCGCGTGGTGGTGCTCGACAGCGGCCGGACGGTGGCGGGCCTTGTGCTCTCGCAAACCGACAGCGAGGTTCGCCTGGTCTCGGATCCGACACGGCCGGAGCAGGTTCAGGTGATCCCCCGTGACCGGATCGAGGAGATGCGGGAAACACCAGCGTCCCTGATGCCGGCCGGGCTGCTCGACGGCCTGGGTCGCGACGAGGTGCTCGACCTGCTGGCCCGGTTGTTGAAGGATTCGAAGGGGAAGTAGGACCCGGCGCCTGACGGCGCTCGGCTCCTTTTTTTCACCCGGCGCCTGACGGCGCTCGGCTCTTTCTTTTCCCTCCGGGCGCCTGACGGCGCTCGGCTCTTTCTTTTCCTTCCCGGCGCCTGACGGCGCTCGGCTCCGTTTTTCCCTCCGGTCGCCTGACGGCGCTCGGCTCTTTCTTTTCCCTCCGGGCGCCTGACGGCGCTCGGCTCTTTCTTTTCCCTCCCGGCGCCCGGCTCCGTATTTCTCCTTGAACGCGCCAAGAATGTTCACACATTGACATGTTTCAAGTTTTGAACATATAAATCCGATGAGGTGACCATGGACTCCGCGACCGCCATCCCCTGGGAATCGCTCGAGAAGGCCGCGGAATGCTTCCGCGTGCTGGCCCATCCGGCGCGCCTGCGCATCATCGAGACCGTCCTCGACAAGCGCGCCACGGTGGGAGAACTTGCCGAGGCGTGCCACCTGCCACCCGCGATGACATCCGCCCACCTGCGCCTGATGCAGCGCTGCGGACTGCTGGTGCCCGAACGGGACGGCCGGTTCTGCCACTACCGCGCCGCCAACGATTGCCTCGCCGACCTGATGAACTGCATCCGCCACCGCTTCGGCGGAGAAACCCATCCAAGGAGAAAACGATGAACATGATCCGCGTCGCATGCGCCTGCTTGGCCTTCTCGGCCGCCTTGGCGATCGCCCAGGCCCCCGCCGACCTGAAGGCTGTCCGGGAGAAAGTCACCAAGGGCCAGGCCAGGCTCGTGGATGTGCGCGAGGAAGGCGAGTGGAAGGAGGGGCACCTCAACGACGCCACCCTGACTCCGTTGAGCCGGATTTCCAAGGGACTCGATGCCAAGGCCATGGCCGAGCTGAAAGAAAAGCCGGTTTTCGTGCATTGCAGGGCGGGCATCCGGGCCCAGAAGGCCGCGGCGCTGCTCAAGGCCGCCGGCGTGGACGCGACGCCCCTCAAGGCCAGCTACGACGAGCTTGAAGCCGTGTTCGGCAAGGCGAAGTGACCAGCCAATCCTGAAGGAGCCAAGACATGCAGACCCTTTCCCCCGCGCAACTCCATTCGATGGCCTCCACAGGCGATTCCATGCTTGTGGTCGATGTTCGCAGTCCCGCGGAATTCGGCGAAGCCCATGTGCCGTTCGCCGTGAACCACCCCCTGCCCGACCTCGACGCCGGCGCCCTGAACGCCGAGGCCGAAAGGTCCGGCAAGCGCCTGGTGTTCATCTGCAAGTCGGGGGCCCGCGGCCGTTCGGCATGCGAGAAGGCCATGGCCGCGGGAATTTCCGCCGTCTGGAATGTGGATGGCGGAACGGGGGCGTGGATCGAGGCCGGTTACCCGGTGGTCCGGGGAGCGAAGTCGTTTTCCGTGGAACGGCAGACCCGGGTCGTGATCGGCGGGATGGTCCTGTTGGGAACCGCGCTGGGCGCCTTCGTTCATCCGGGTTTCCTGGGAATTTCAGCGTTCTTCGGCGCCGGACTTGTCTATGCCGGATTATCCGACTCCTGCATGCTGGCCGTGCTGATCGCCTCGATGCCGTGGAACCGCCGCAAGCCGGGATGCCGCGCCTGAACGCGTCAATCGGCCCAAGGAGGGGGAAAGCGGATGAAACTGGTGATCGTGGGAGGGGTGGCGGGCGGGGCCATTGGTGGTCTTTTGCCAGGTCGGGATGAGGGGTTACCTGGCCACGCGGATTTTGCTGCAACATGGCATCGGGGCACAAAACCTGTCAGGCGGATACACAAGTTGGACCCGGGCCTGACCTATTTTCTCAGCAATTTCTCATTCTTTCGGGAAAACGGAACCTTGCGTCCGCTCCCGGGTTTGGAAAGATAGAGGCTGGAGGGTATGGAATCATGAAAAACATGTTGGCGGCATGGGCGTTGGCGGCCCTCACGACCCAAGCCATGGCATGGCCGGAAAAATCACCCGAGTCAACCAAACCCTCCTCCGCGGTGACCGCTTCCGCCACGGCCTTGGCCAAGTCGGTGGACAGCGCCGTGGCCGCCAAGTGCAAGGAATCGGGCATTGCCCTGTCGCCCCGCGCCACGGATGCCGAGTTCCTGCGCCGGATTCACCTCGACCTCGTTGGCAAGATTCCCGCCATTGAGAAGGCCCGCGCCTTCCTCGACAGCAACGACCCCGAAAAGCGTGCCAAACTAATCGACGAACTCCTGGCGAGTCCCGATTTCGGCAGGCACATGGCCGATATCTGGCAAACCCTGCTCCTGAGCAAGAACAGCACGGCCCGCCGCCTCGACACCGGCGTGTTCGTGGATTGGCTGGCGCACCAGTTCAATGAGAACCGCCCATGGGACGGTATGGTCCACGACATCGTCATGGCCAAGGGCCCCCAAGACAAGAACCCCGCCACCACCTTCTGGCTATCGCAGGTCAGCGTCGACAACATGACCGACACGGTGTGCAAGGTGTTCCTTGGCGTGCAGTTGCAATGCGCCCAATGCCACAACCATCCGTTCACCGGCTGGAAGCAGGATGAATATTGGGGCCTGGCGGGCTTCTTCCTGAATGTGCGGGCCCAACCACCAGGCAACAAGCAAACCACCTCGCCGGTGGTGGCCGAGACCAAGTCGGCCCGCAACCGCAGGAACGCGCTGCCCGAATCAGCCAAGATGGTGCCCCCCAAATTCTTCAGGGGTGAAGTAGCCAAGCTTGGCACAGGACCCGAAATCCGGCCCGTTTTCGCCGAGTGGCTGTGCGGGGAAAACAATCCCTATCTGGCCCGGGCGATGGTGAACCGGTTGTGGGCCCAGATGTTCAGCCGGGGCCTCGTCCATCCCGTGGACAACATCCACGACGGCAATCCCGCCAGCCACCCCGAACTGCTGGAAGACCTCACCCAGCGCTTCAAGTCGGGCAGGTTTGATGTGAAGGCCTTCATCAAGGGACTTTGCCTGTCGGAGACCTACCAGAGGTCTAGCAAGCCGGTGGAAGGCAACAAGGAGGCCGTGATCGACAGCTACGCCCGCATGCCGGTGAAGGTGCTCACCCCCGAGCAGATGTACGACAGCCTGCAGATGGTACTGGGTGTGGCTACGGGTCCGGCCGCGCGGAAGATGGCCGCCGCAGGGCCCAAGGGAGGCAAGGGCGCCCGAGCCCAATTCGTCGCCTTCTTCGCCGGCGAGGAGGATGCCGAGGCCACCGAATACCAGGCGGGCATTCCCCAGGCCCTTCAGCTCATGAACGCCGCCAGGATGAACTCGCCCGCCCCGGCCCTGAAGCTTGTTTCCGGCGCTTCGGACCCGGCCGTGGCCGTGGAAACCCTCTACCTGGCCACCCTTTCCCGGAAACCGACCAGCGCCGAGGTCGCCATGGCCAAGGAACATGCCAAGAAAATGGATACCCCCCGGCAGGCCCCCGCCGACCTGCTTTGGGCCCTTGTGAACTCAAGCGAATTCGCCACCAACCACTAAGCGCCAACCACAAGCGAAGGAAGAAGATCCCATGACCTCGATCATCGACATCGCCGCCGCCTCCGGACTGAATCGCCGCGACGCCATGCGCCTTTCCGCCGCGGGCGTGGGCGCCTGCTCGTTCTCCGGCTGGTTGCCGGTGCTGGCCCGGGCCGAAGCCAAGCTCAAGTCAAACGCCAAGGCTTGCATCGTGCTTTACATGGATGGTGGTCCGAGCCACAAGGACACCTTCGACCTGAAGCCTGAAAGCCAGGGAGCGGGCGAGTTCAAGCCGATCGGCACCTCGGCCACCGGCGTGGCCATCAGCGAGCACCTGCCCAACCTGGCCAAGCAGATGCACCGGATCGCCCTCCTCCGCGGCATGAGCACCCCCGAGGGCGCCCACCCCCGCGCCAAGTACATGCTTCACACCGGCTACCGCGAAGGCCAGGGCGGCATCCAGTACCCGTCGCTGGGATCGATCGTTTCCAGCGAGATCGGCAAGCCCGACCTCGCCATCCCCAATTTTGTCTGCGTCGGCAACCGCGCCTATGGAGCCGCCTACCTCGGCCCCCGCCACCAACCGCTCGTGGTGAACGACCCGTCCAAGGGCGTGGAAAACCTCAAGACGGCCCTCGGCATGGGACAGTTTGACAAGCGCGTCGGCCTGCTCGAGCAGATGGAAGCGGGTTTCCGCAAGGAATACCCCGTGGGCGCCGGTGTCGACCACCAGGTGAACTACCAGCGCGCCGTGACCATGATGAAAAGCCGCGAGGCCGCGGCATTCGACTTGTCGAAGGAATCCGAGGCGATCGTGGCCAAGTACGGATCCGGCAAGTTCGCCCAAGGATGCCTGATGGCCCGACGGCTTGTTGAAACCGGAGTGAAGTTTGTCGAGGTGAACCTCGGTGGGTGGGACACGCATGAAAACAACTTCGAGCGGGTGAAGAACCTGTCGGCAACCATCGACAAACCGATCGCCGCCCTGCTGGACGACCTGTCCTCCCGCGGCATGCTCGACAGCACGCTCGTGGTGTGGATGGGCGACTTTGGCCGCACTCCGAAGATCAACCAGCGGGGCGAAAAGCCGGGCCGAGACCACTATCCCCGCGCCTGGACATCCTTCATGGCCGGCGGCGGCGTGAAGGGCGGCCAGGTGATCGGACGCACTGACAAGGAAGGCGGCACCGTGGAAGACCGCCCGATCTCGGTCTTGGATTTCATGGCCACCGTTTGCACCCTCATGGGCATTGATCACACCAAGCAGATCCAGACCAGCATCGGCCGGCCGATCCGCATCGTGGACAAGGGCGCCAAGCTCATCGAGGTCTGCTAGCGAACCGAACCCGCACAAGCCGACCTGCTGATTGGCGGCTTGGGGCCGCCAATCAGCGTTTTCGCACCCACATTGGGTATATTTGAACAGCCATCGGATAGCTGACTGAGGCCGATTCCAGCTTGGTTGATGTGAGAGGACCATGCTCAACCTCACTTCGCTCATCCGCCCGATCCAACCGCTGCCGCCCGCCGATAAGCGGCAGAACCCACCGATGTTCATTGGCAAGCCGTTCGATGGCGAAATTATGGCCGACCTGCGGCGGGGAATGGACCGCAAGCGCTCGACAATGTTATTGTGATAATCCAACAACATCAGCCCGGAGATGGTCGCGCTTGACGGCGGGTGGAAATCGTTCGAACCGGGCAGGCGGTGGGAAGAGGACCGCCTGCCCGATGTCGAATCCAACCCTGCCGATTCGGTGAGCCTCGCGACACGGAACCCGGGCGTGACCAAAATCTCGCGGGAGGCGATCGCCAAGTGGAACAGCACCCTGCCGAAGACTTACTCTTAACCCTTGGACAAGGACTGAACCGCGCCAGCCATTGTCCCGCGAAGGAGGTCCGGCCATGAACTCCGTCTGGCTCGCGACCATTTTGATTCCATATGCCCAACCGGCCGACCCAACCGCGTTCACCAAGGAGCAGACCGACTTCTTCGAGTCGAGGATCCGTCCCGTTCTCGTGGAACATTGCCACAAATGCCATTCCCCGGACGCCGCCATCATCAAGGGTGGCCTGCGCCTCGACCACCGCGACGGGCTGCTCAAGGGCGGTGACAGCGGGCCCGCCGCCGTGCCCGGCAAGCCTGACGAGAGCCTCATCATCAAGGCGCTGAGGCATTCCGAACTCCGGATGCCCCCCAAGGGAAAGCTGCCCGACCAGGTGATCCGCGATTTCGAGCAGTGGATCAAAGCCGGGATGGCGGACCCCCGGCGGGCCGAAAAGCCGGTTGAAACCCGCAAGATTGACATCGAGCAGGGGCGGAAGTTCTGGGCGTTCCAGCCGGTGAAGGATCCGCGCCCGCCCCGGGTATCCGATGAAGCCTGGCCGCTTGATCCCATCGACCGGTTCATCCGGCAAAAGCAGGATGAAAAAGGGATACTTCCCGTCAAGGACGCCGGGAAGCACCTCTGGCTGCGCAGGGTGACCATCGATCTCACGGGTCTGCCGCCCACGCCCGCGGATATCAATTCTTTCCTCGGGGACGCCGGGCCCGGCGCGCGCGAACGCGTCGTCGACCGGTTGCTGGCATCACGGGCCTACGGGGAGCGATGGGCCCGCCACTGGCTCGACCTCACCGGCTATGCCGACATGATGGGCACATCGAACAATGTCTACGCCGAGCATGCCTGGAGATACCGCGATTACCTGATCGGGGCGTTCCACAAGGACAAGCCGTTCAACCGCTTCATCCTCGAGCAGGTCGCCGGCGACCTGCTTCCGGCCGGATCGGCCTTGGAGCGGGCCGGGAACATCACGGCGACAGGCTTCCTGATGGTGGGTGATGTCGAGATCGTGGAACCCGACAAGGCCAAGATGGAGGCGGACCATGTCGACACGCAGGTTTCCAAGATCGGCACGGCTTTCCTGGGCATGACGCTCGGTTGCGCGCGCTGCCACGACCACAAGTTCGATCCGATCGGTCTGGAGGATTATTACGGCATCGCCGGGATGCTGCGAAGTTCACCCTCGACCCACAAGATCCCTTTCGGGGTGTGGAGCCAGCTCAACGCGACCGAGTTGCCCGAAACGGCGGAACAGGCGGCGGCGCGGAAGGAGGCCGAAGGCCGGCACGAGCGGAAAATCGTGTCGATGGTTGCCGAAAGGGAGAACCTGACGGCAAAAAAGAAAGCGGCGGAGTCGGAACTGGCGGCAACCAAGGAGGACGATGGTCGCAGGGCCGGCCTGGCGAAGCAGCGAGACGACCTCGCCGAGCGGATCAGGAAGCTTGCCGCCGCCATTCAGCACGCGGAATTCTTCAGGTCCAAGGCGCCCATGGCCTACGCCATGGGCGATGGCGCCAACCCATCCGACATGCCGATCCACATCCGCGGGAACCCCTATGCCCCGGGCAGGGTGGTACCCCGAGGCGTGGTCCGGGTCGCCACGGACGGCCGTTTTCCGCCTATTTCCGAAGGACAAAGCGGCCGGCTGCAATTGGCCCGCTGGCTGGCCGACAACCGCAACCCGCTCACCGCGCGCGTGACCGTGAACCGAATCTGGCAGAAGCTTTTCGGCGAGGGGATCGTCCCAAGCGTGGATTACTTCGGCGCGAGGGGGGAACAACCGAGCCATCCGGATTTGCTCGACCACCTGGCGTTCCGGTTCATGGCCGATGGCTGGTCGCAGAAGAAGCTGATTCGCGCCATCGTGCTTACGCGCACCTATGGCCTAGGCAGCGCGAACAGCCAGGCCGGATTGGAAACCGACCCTGACAACCGGCTGCTGTGGCGCATGAACCGCGTGCGCCTCGACGCGGAAGCAATTCGCGACGGACTCCTCGCCGCCAGCGGTGAACTCACCGAAAGCGGTGGCGGCCCAGCCCTCGTGCTCGAGGAAGTCGAGAACTGCGGGTCTCTCGCGAGGAAGGGCGTCAATCCCCCCAATTACACCCACAGGAAGCCGAGGCCGACCCAGGAATTCCAGCGGACCATCTACCTGCCCGTCATGCGCAACAATCCCACGGCCGATGATCGCATCAGGGCCTTCTTTGATTTCGTGAATCCGGCCCAGATATCCGGCCAGCGCTCGAGGACGGTGGCTCCGACCCAGTCGCTGTTCGCCATGAACAACGACCTGTTCAGGAAAAGGGCGAAATCCCTGGCCGGAAAGCTCATGTCGCGCCATGCCGCCGAGGCGGCGCGGATGGAGGAGCTTTGGTTGGTGGTCTACAACCGGCCGATCACGCCCGCCGAAAGAGAGGAAGCCTGCAGGTTCCTGCGCGAAACACGGGAGCGGGCCGGTGAAGCGCGGGATGCCGAAACAACGGCCTGGATCGAGATGTGCCACGCCCTGCTCGCTTCCAACGAATTCGTATTTCGCCTGTGACGGGAGACCCGCCATGCTGCCGGCATTGATCGCGGCCATCCAACTGCTGGCGAACCAGCCGCCGGCGACCGGTGCCCAAGGCAGGCCGCCGGTATCGACGAATTCCGTCGGGATCAGGCTCGCGGCCATGGAACCGGGTTCCTTCACGATGGGACAGGACGGGCCACCGCTCGAGGATTACCTTCGGCAAAAGCGCTTGGCCGATGTCGCCAAGGCAACCGGCCGGATTGATTTCGATGAAAAGCCGGCGCACATGGTCACGATCACCCGGCCTTTCCTGATGGGAGTCACCGAGGTGACCGTGGGCCAGTACCGCCATTTCGACTCCGGCTTCAAAAGAAATGCGCCGCGCTCGAACCCGGCCGATGATGACGCGGCTTGCGGTGTGACATGGGAGCAGGCGAACGCCTTTTGCGAATGGCTTTCCCGGAAGGAAGGGCAACCCTACCGCTTGCCCACGGAGGCGGAATGGGAATATGCCTGCCGCGCCGGAACAAAAACCCTCTTCCACACCGGCGACACCCTGCCCGATGGCCACCAGAAGTGGTTCGGCAACGACAATTTCCGCGCCGTTTATTTCCCCGATGGAACGATGCCGCGCGAGTACGACTGGCGCGTTCCGGGCAAGGGTACCACCGGACGGCAAGGAAATGGCATCGGGATGAAACAGACTGATGATGAATCCCGGGCTGGTGGAACGGGTTCCCTGAAAGTCGGCGTGAAGACCCCAAATGCCTGGGGCCTTCACGACATGCATGGCAATGTCGCCGAATGGTGCCTTGATTGGCATGGGCCCTACGAGTCGGGCCCCCAGACCGACCCGGTCGGACGGGCCGATGGTGACTGCCGCGTTTTCCGGGGCGGGTTTCATTCCTCCGCGGCGAGGTTTCTCCGCTCGGCAAATCGGGGATCATGGGTTCCCAACTCGCCAGCCGAACAGATCGGGTTTCGGGTCGTGCGGGGCGAATCACCCAAGGGCAAGGCCCTTCCACCGGCCGAACCGCCGCTGAACGCCCGGAATGTCAGCCAAGCCGTGCCGAAACAGCAACCGCCCGCTGGGAATGAGCCGTTCTTTGAGGGGCCGAAGCCCTTCGTGCGGATACCGGACGGGGCGGTGGGCCCCGTGTTCATCAGCCAGAACCACAGCCCGTCGATCACCGAATGCCCCAACGGCGACCTGCTTGCCGTCTGGTTCTCGACAATTGGTGAAACCGACCTCACAACCTCGAATGCCGCGTCACGCCTGCGCCTTGGCGCGAAGGAATGGGAACCGGCGTCGCCCTTCTGGGACGCCCAGGATGTGAATGATCACGCGCCGAAAATCTGGTGGGACGGCGACAGGACGCTTTACCACTTCGTCGAGGCGCGCAACCACGGAGACAACCTGGTCAGGCGCTCAACCGACAATGGCGTGACTTGGACAAAGGCCGAAGCCATCCGCCCGCGCGGCGAGCCGGCGAACAACCCCATCCGCCTCAAGGATGGCGTGATCGCGATGCCCTACGACAACGCCTCCCTCCTCATCAGCCGCGACAACGGCAGGACATGGCAGTCAAGGGGGCGCGACCTGCGCGGCACCGACGACATCCGTCCCGGCTCCAGCGGCCCGCTCATCGCCGGCTACCATTCCCCCATCGTGGAACTCGCCGACGGCCGGCTCCTGGGATTCAGCCGGCTGGACTCCGTTTCCCTGCAAGCACGCTTCAGCCGCAGGATGCCATCGAACCATTCAGCCGACCTGGGCGAGACCTGGCAATGGGGCGTCAGCGAGTTCCCCGTTGTCAGCAGCGTGCAAAAGCCGGCGATGCTGCGGCTCAAGGAAGGTCCGATCATGCTCTGCTCCTTCACCGACCAGTGGCGGGAGTGGAAGGATCGCGCGGGGCTCCGCTTCAGCGGAACGGGAGGGGAATACACGGGATTCGGATTGTTCGCCGCCGTGAGCCTTGACGAGGGCAAGACTTGGCCGCACCGCCGCCTGCTGGCGCCCGCGGGGAAACCAATCGCCGATGGTTACGGCTACCTCGCCGCCACCCAGACCCGCGACGGCCGCATCCAATTGATCACCAGCCAGAACCATTATTCGTTTAATCTGGCATGGATCAGGGAATTGCCTCCCACACCGGGCCGGCCGACACCGGGGAACTGAAGCCATCAGGAGAATCTCCATGCATTCATTCCATCACTTCTCACGCCGACAGGCGCTGCGCTCGGCGGCGTGCGGGTTCGGCTCGCTGGCCCTGGCTGACATCGCGACGGCGATGAATCCGCTGGCGCCCCGGGCACCCGGCGCCCCCGCCAAGGCCAGCAGGGTGATCTTCCTGTTCATGGCGGGCGGGCCTTCCCAGCACGACCTGTTCGATCCGAAGGATTTCATCCGCAAGAGGCACGGCCAGCCGATCGACTCGCCGCTGCGACCCGAAGTGACCCAGGTGGGAACGGAAAAGTTCCTCGCCCTGGGCGAGGTCGCCCCCGTCAGGCCGCGCGGGAAATCAGGCATGATGATTTCCGAGCTGATGCCCCACCTCGCGAGCGTTGCCGACGACATCTGCCTGCTGCGCGGCATGAACGCTGACAACCCGCAGCACGCCAGCGCCACGAACCAGTTTCACACGGGGGTGTTCACCGAGGTCCGCCCTTCGATGGGTTCCTGGATCAGCTACGGCCTCGGAACGGAAAACAGCAACCTTCCAAGCTTCGTCACGATCCACGCGCCCGGAGTACGCACCTACAACTCCAGCTTCCTTCCAGCGGCGCACCAGGGCACACCGCTGACGGTTCCCCTGGATCCGAATTCGCTTCCCATCGAAAACCTCCGCAACGCCTCGAAAAGCGAATCGTTGCAGAGGCAGCGGCTCGACCTCACGGCCCGGCTCAACCGGAGGCTTGTGGGGGAACTGGAAGGCGACCGCGAGATGGAGGGAATGATCCAGAACATGGAACTGGCGTTCCGCATGCAAACCACGACTCCAGGCCTGGTGGACCTGTCGGGGGAAAGCCGCGCCACACTTGAGCTTTACGGCGTGAACGGCAAGGAAACCGACAAGCACGCCCGCGCCTGCCTGCTGGCGCGCAAGCTGAGCGAGTCGGGAGTCAGGTTCGTGCAGGTCACGATGGACGGCTGGGACCATCATGGAGACATCGCCGGAAACATCCCCCGGCTGTGCCGGCAGACCGACCAACCGGTCGCGGCGCTGCTCAAGGACCTGAAGCAGCGCGGATTGCTTGATGAGACGCTCGTGATTTGGTCGGGCGAGTTCGGCCGCACGCCCTGGAGCCAGGACCTGAGCGGAACCGCGCCCATCTCCAAGCATGGCCGGGAACACCAGCCCGAAAGCTTCTGCGCTTGGATGGCCGGGGCCGGAATCAGGCCCGGGTTCACCCATGGCGAAACCGATCACCAGGGATATTCGGTCGTCGCCGGGAAAGTCCACATCCACGATCTTCACGCCACCATGCTTCACCTGCTCGGGATCGACCACACCAGGCTCACCTGGCGTCATCTCGGACGCGATTTCCGCCTCACGGATGTGCAAGGCTCGGTTGTCAGGGAGGTGCTGGCATGAACCTGCGAAGGATGGCGGCGCTGCTGGTGTTGTTGTCGCTGGCGACCCCCGGCAGGACCGAGGTCGAGACCGTGAAGGTCGCCATGCGGGATGGTGTCAGGCTCGCGACCGATGTGCATCGGGATGCCGCTCCCAAGCGGACTCCGGTCGTCCTGATCCGCACGCCTTACGACCGGACGAAGCAGAAGGCGGCGGCCGACCGCTGGGTCAAGGCAGGCTACGCGTTCGTGGCCCAGGACTGCCGCGGCACGCGGGAATCGGAAGGGGTCATGGCTCCTTACAACAACGAGGGGCAGGATGGATATGACACCCTTGAATGGATCACGCGCCAGCCATGGTGCGACGGGCGCGTCGGCATGGTGGGCGGCTCGTATGTGGGCGCGGTCCAGTGGCAGGCGGCCGTTGAGAACCCACCGGGCCTGGCGGTCATCGCGCCGCAGGCAACATGGAGCAGTTTCCACCGCAACCTTTACCAGGGAGGGTCGGTTCGCCTCTCGCTGATCTCGAACTGGATCGCGGGCAACACCCCGAGGCCCAAGGACGCCAAGCCCCGCGACATGGATGAGGCGCTCATGCGCCTGCCCCTGGGCGATGTGGACAACGCCATCGGTTGGGACATGCCGTGGCTGGACTCCTACCTCACCCATCCGGAACCCAACGGATTCTGGACCCGGTTCGACCTCACGCCGAAGCTGCCCGATCTCAAGCTCCCGGCCCTTCATGTGGTCGGCTATTACGACTTCTTCTCGCGAGAATCGGTGGACAATTTCATGCTGATGAGGAACAAGGCCCGCGATCCCGGGACACGCGCCAAGCAAAGGCTCGTGCTGGGTCCCTGGGATCATGGAACGATCGGCAAGTCGAAGGTCGCCGACATCGATTTCGGACCCGCCGCGGCGCTGGATGTCGCGTCGATCCAGCAGGACTGGTTCGATCGCCACCTGAAGGAAGACGCATCCGCCCGGTGGGCGCCGTTTCCTCCGGTGATGTATTTCTCGATGGGAGACAACCGCTGGCGCGAGTCGGAAAACTGGCCTCCCCCCGGCGCCAAGCCCACCGAGTTCTTCCTCCAATCCAAGGGCAAGGCAAACTCGCGCAAGGGCGACGGGATGCTGTCGCGACAGGCCCCAGCCGGAATCCAGCCGGACGACACATTCATGGCCGATCCCTCGAAGCCGGTTCCCGCCTGCCCCGTGACGCCGGCGCGCCCGCTGAAGGCGGCCGTATGGGGCCCTGTCGACCAAGGCCCCCTCGAGGACCGGGATGATGTGCTCGTGTATGGCACCGGCCCCTTGGCGGAACCGCTAACCTTCGCGGGCAACATCCAAGCCAAGTTGTTCGTGAGCACCGACACGCCCGATGCCGACTGGATTGTGAAGGTTGTCGCGGTGCGCCGGGGAGGCTTCGCGCAAAACCTGGCCACGGGCATCCTGAGGGGACGCTACCGCCATTCACTTCTGAAGCCGGAATTGATGAAACCCGGTGAAGTCTGCGAGATCACGGTCGACCTCGGCCCCTGCGCCGCCAGGATCGACAAGGGGGAGCAACTCAGGGTGGACATCTGCGGATCCCTGTTTCCCCTGCATGACCGCAACCCCAACACGGCTGAAGGAATTTTCGGATCCACAATCCGGGTGGCGACGGAGAAGGTCCGGCACCGGGCAGGGTCGGCCTCGAGGCTGATCCTGCCCGTCATGGAATGAGGCGGGCCATGACCCGCCGGGAATCTTTGGTTTCGCACCGCGACCAGGCATGGCTCCCATCCGAACAGGACGGATCACCTTGAAGAATCCAATCATGTTGCCACTGGCGGCGCTTGCGTTGTTGACAACGCACGAGGCCCGGGCTGATTCCCTCGACATCGTCAAGGACGGCAAGGTCATCAACCTTGTGCATCCCGAACCGGGCCATGCCTTTGGAAGCCGGCAAGGCACCGCCGAGGTCCGGGACGCGCGCAGGATTTTTGTCATGGACGCGAAACTCGGACAAGACTTCGTCGTGAAGGGCCGGCTGAGAATCGAGCGGGCCGAAAAATCGGCAGCCACCGTGGTCTTTGATGACAGGGACATGTTCGGTTTCGGCGGATCCGCCGGGAAGATGTTCCTCCATTCGGCGCGATTCAAGGGGGTGAAGCTGGACAGGCCCGCGCCGAAAGCGGTGCTTGAGGGAAAGCTTTTCGACATGGAAATCTGCCGGGGGCCATCCAAGTTCACGATCAGGATTGATGGCGAGACCATTGTTGAGGTCACGGACAAGGTTCCCGAGATCCATTCGCTGGGGTTGAGGCCTTGGAACGGGGTGATGTGGATCGAGTCCCTCGTCATCACCGGGGATGTCGCGAAGGACAACAAGGCCGAGACCTTGCGGACCGGCAACGGTCCGGCTGATTCGGAGCGCAATCCAAGGAACGCGACCGCCGGCCAGAAGTCGTCGTGGGCGGAGCATTTGGCAAGGCTTCAGCGAATTGACTTGTCGGATCGGTTGAAGCGATCGGTGTTGGCGCGTGGAATCAAGGAGGACGGAAAGCACACCCAGGAGGGTTATTGGGCCCATCCCACCACCGCGATGCTTGGCAATGGCCGGACGATACTGGCCGTGTGGACCTATTACCACGGCGGCCACGCGGGGCCGATGGCCCGCAGCGACGATGGCGGAATCACATGGTCGAGGGTGGATGATTCGCTTCCAGCAAACTACTGGAACTTCAAGAATTGCCCCAGCATCTACCGCATCGCCGATGCCGCAGGCAAGGAACGACTCTGGGTTTTCGCGGCGCGCACCCTTGGCAAGGCCGAGGAACATGTTCACGATTTTCCCGGCCGAGTCGAAGGTTTCATGCCGAGGATCGTCAGCGAGGATGATGGGAAGACCTGGAAGGAAATGCCTCCGCTGGGACCTTTCAACCGCCAAAGCCCATGGCGATGCGTGATGACATTTTCAAGCATGGTGAGGCTCACCGACGGCAGCCATCTGGGCATGTTCCACCGGTTCAAGAGCCCCCTGAACGATGACCACTATCAAGTCATGCAAAGCATCTCCCGCGACGGGGGCATGACATGGAGCGAGCCGACCGTTGCCTTTGATGGGGAGACGATGGAACGGAAAAAGCCATGCGAGCCCTATGTCTTCCGTTCACCCGAAGGCGGCGAGCTTTGCTGCATCATGCGGGAAAACTGGCGTAGCGGCGCAAGCCTGATGATGTTCAGCTGCGACGAGGGCAAGACATGGAGCCGGCCGGTGGACACGCCGTGGGGCCTCACCGGCGACAGGCACCAGCATCTCCAGCTACCTGATGGAAGGCTGCTTTTCGTGTTTCGTGACAGCGCTCCCCAGTTCCGCGACGAGGTGAAGACCGGCCCGCAGCGCTTCTTCAGGCTCGACGGTTTTGTCGGCTGGGTCGGCACCTATGACGACATCAAGCAGGGCAGGCCCGGACAATACACGCTGCGTTTGCTGCCCCGACTTGGTGACACCGGATATCCCGGGTTGCACCAACTCGCCGACAAGACCATCGTCGCCACCACTTACGGTGTTCTGTCCCCGGGGGAAAAGCCTTCCATCGTCAGCCTGAGGTTCACCATGGCCGAAGTTGATGCTTGGGCGCGGAAGGCGGCGGCGGCGAAACCGGCAGCGATTGACGGCGTTGATCCCGACGATGGCACGGGTCCGCGACCCGCCCAATGGAATCCGCCAAGGCTGATCACCAATCCGGACAGCACCGCTGAACATGCCCGGGACAAGCGGACTTGCACCGGTGTTCCGAGCATCGCGATTGCACCCTCCGGGAGGCTTTGGGCCGCCTGGTTTTCCGGAAAGACTCCCGGGGAAATCATCGAAAGGTGTCCCCATGCCTATATCGTCGTCAGCACAAGCGGGGATGGCGGCAAGACATGGAAGGAACAACTCGCGATCGATCCGGATGGGGCCGGGCCGCTCAAGGCTTACGACCCGCGACCATGGGTTGATCCCGAAGGAAGGCTCTGGGTGTTTTTCACCATGCCGTTTCCGCTTCACAAGCACGCATGGGCCATCACGGCGGAAACAGCGGATAGGGAAAATCCACGGTGGTCGAAGCCGCGTCCCGTTTTTGAAGGCGTGCTGCTCAATGCGCCTATCGTGCTCGGGAATGGCGACTGGCTATTCCCGACCTATGCGAGACGGCCGGCGAACATGGGCGCCATCATTTCGCATGTTTCGCGTGACAAGGGCGCGACCTTCGGGGTCAGGGGCCAAATTGAGGCGAGCTGGGACCTGTTCCCATCGGAACCCATGGCCATTGAAAGGAAGGATGGATCCCTTTGGATGCTGGCGCGCACCACAAAGGGAATCGGTGAAAGCCTATCCCTCGATGGAGGCGTCACCTGGAGCCGCCTGAGGACCCCGGTTATCGAGCACACGCCGTCGCGGTTTTTCATCGGCAGGCTCAAGTCGGGCAATCTTCTCCTGGTGAAGCATCTTGGCATCGGCGAGGACCCGTTGTCGGCCGGAAAGGCGAACCAGCGTCGCCAGCTAACGGCATTCATATCAAGGGATGAAGGCAAGAGTTGGTCGGGCGGACTCGTCATCGACGATCGTGTCGGCTGCTCCTATCCCGACGCCCAACAGTCTGCCGATGGCACGATTCACCTGATCTGGGATTTCATGCGCTCGCGCAAACAGGAGATCTGGCTGACGACATTCCGCGAGGAGGATGCGCTCGCGCCATCCAAGGAAACCACTTCGCGGGTGGGATTGAATCGCAAGCTTGTCAGCAAGGGCGGCACGCACTGATGGGACTGCTGTTTTGGCTCACCATCATTTCGCGGACGGGCTTGGCGCGTGAGGCGAGCGCCGCGCCCCCGGACAACCGACTGACATTGGCGGCCATTCCCCAAGACGCGCGGTTCCAAGCGAAATCCATGAATGGACAGAAACTCTCAGGTGCGATCCACTTGAGCAGACCTGATGGTTCATGACCCGTCGCGGAGGGTATCTATCGAATGCGAGCCTCATGCACTTTCCCGCCGATTGCCAGTAGCGTCGTGATGGTTCGTATAGCAAGTACCTGGCATGGCAGCACTCATGCTGAGTTATCCTTCCGGTTTCATCGTCCGATGATGCCGTTGGGCGACTTGCCTGGTTCAAAGGAGGCAAAATCGCTTCTCAACAGATTCTTGACAAAAACACCACAAGCATTTGATACTCGTTTCAAAAGCGTGGGTAACGCTTCTGGGTTTCCCCCTAACGACGAAGCTCAAATGGCAAGTCTTTCACATGGGAAACTTCTTCGCCTGCTTGAGGTTCCAGCAGACAGCCACCTTTTGGCATGTCGCCACCCGGCACCGGAGCGTTTCCATCTGCCACCTCGCCAACATCGCCATGAAGATTGGCGGGTCACTCAAGTGGGTTCCGAAAGGGTGAACCATTGCCGGCGACCGGGAAGCCAACGAAAACCTTCGCCAGTCCCAACACAACGCATTCGAGATATCGTGATCACGATAGTGGAATGAATGGGCATGATGCCATTCACCAGCCATTGGCTCCATGCCACGGGAAGGAATCGCGCCACTTGCAGCCAACAAGGATCAGCACAAAAGGAGAAAGCATGAAATATTTGCCCATTCTCGCCGTCTTCCTGACATCAACCACCGCGTGGGCTGATGACAAGCCATCCCTCCAGCCACCCCGGCACATCGGGACCCCGAAGCCCGCCCACGCCGTGACCAACCGCGCCTTTGCCGGCATCCCGAGCCTCGCGGTGGCACCGAAGGGCAGGCTTTGGGCCACCTGGTACGCCGGTGTCACTCCGGGGGAAGACCTCAACAACTATGTCGTGCTTTCAACCAGCGGCGATGATGGCGCGACATGGAGGGAGGTTCTCACGGTTGATCCCGACGGTGACGGTCCCGTGCGCAGCTTCGATCCCGAACTCTGGGTGGCGCCCGACGGCCGCCTGTTCCTCTTCTGGGCGCAGATGGAAAAGGGAAGGCGGGACGCCGAACTGGGCGTGTGGTGCGTTGAAACCCGGGAACCGGAATCCGCGGAACCGGGCTGGTCCAAGCCACGGCGGATCACGGACGGGGTGATGATGTGCAAGCCGATCGTCCTGACCACCGGCGAGTGGTTGCTGCCTGTTTCCCGCTGGAGGGAGCACGACAACAGCGCCCGGGCCGTGGTTTCCACGGACAACGGCGCCACATGGACAACCCGGGGCGGTTGCCAGGTTCCACCCAAGGACCGCCAATTCGACGAGCACATGTTTGTCGAACGAAAGGACAAGTCGCTGTGGGTTCTCGCGCGCACCAATTACGGCATCGGCGAAAGCGTCTCGATGGATCGCGGCAAGACATGGCCGGAGTTGAAGCCGTCCGGCATCCTCCACACCACATCCAGGTTTTTCATCACCAGGCTGGCTTCGGGAAACCTGCTGCTTGTCAAGCATGGCCCCTTGGGGACACGCACAAGCCGCTCCCACCTGACGGCGTATGTCTCCAAGGACGACGGCGCCACCTGGCAGGGGGGCTTGATGCTCGATGAACGCCTCGGGGTTTCGTATCCCGATGGCCAGCAGACTCCCGACGGCTTGGTTCGCATCATTTACGACCATAGCCGCGTCGGTGACCGCGACATCCTCATGGCGACCTTCCGTGAGGAGGACGCGCTCTCCGGAAAGGACTCCAGCGGCAAGGTCAGGTTGCGCCGGCAGGTCAGCAAGGCCAGCGGCGGCATGGAGAAGCCGAAAGCCACGGTGGCGCCCGTCCGGGCGAACGCCGATGGAAAGCCGATGCGAACCGACAAGCCTGGTTCGCTCGCAAGCCCCGGCGCGAATCCGCAACCGCTGGTCGCCGGCGCCAAGCTTTTCTCCGACCGACCTTACATCGCCTCCGAAATCCCCGCGGCGCTCAAGGACGCGCGGTTCCTTGCCGTCGCCATGAACGGACAGAAGACCCTCAAGTGCGACCGGGCCGGAACGGCCTTTTTCCTCACCCCGTTGTCCGACCGCAACCGGGATTCCGCTGCGCAGGCGTTGCTCGACCAGGGGTTCGGGAAGGTCGCGCTTCCGGAAATCCCGCTGTTCATGTCCGCGTCGCCGGCCAACCATTGCACGCTATTCCAAAAGGACTGCGTGGTGGGTGAAACCATCCTCATTGGCAAATGGGCCGTGCCTGTTGTTTTTCCATGAGGAATCAAGCGGGCCGCATCCGTCGCCCCGTTGGGGGCGGATTGCTGACACGGGCGCTTGCCACCCCGGTGAAACCCAACTACCTTCGGATGGACTCCGCCCCGCGCGGACGCCGCCAATCCTCCCGCCAGACCGGAGATGACAGCCGTGCCGATTTTGGCTTACCCTACCATCGCCATGTTGGGCCTGGCGGTTTCCGCGTTCAACCAGGAGGCCAGGCCCGTTCGCGTGGGCGTGCTGGGAATCGACAACTACCAGTCGGTCGCCTACACCCAACTGTTCAATGATCCAAGACAAAACAAGGGTGAATTATCAGGTTTGAAGGTCACGGTCGCCTACCCGGGCGAGGCGAGCGCGGACATCCAGGAAAGCGTGGACAACCTGCCGAAATGGAAGGAGCAGATCCAGAAATTCAGCGTCCGAATCGTCGCCTCCGTCGGGGAGATGCTGAAGGAATCCGATGTGGTGATGATCATGAGCCTTGACGGCCGCAAGCACCGCAAGGAGGCCGAGGCCGTCCTGAGGGCTGGAAAGCCGCTGTTCATCGGCCGCCCGCTGGCCGCCGACTGGCAAGACGCGATGGCGATTCTGAAGATGGCGGAGGAGACAAAAACCCCGTGCTGGTCGAGTTCACAGCACCGTTTCAGCCCCGGATTCATCGGCATGCGGAACCATCCGGAAGTCGGCAAGGTTCTGGGCCTGGACCTTCATGGGGGCTATCCCACGCATCCCAGCCATTCGGAGATGTACTGGCACGCCCTGCACAGCGTGGACACCATCTACACGATCCTCGGTCCGGGTTGCGAAACCGTGGCCTGCGCCAGCACGCCGCTGACGGAATCAATCACCGCCGTGTGGAGTGACGGCCGGGTGGCCACCTACCGGGGCATCAAGACGGGCGATGCGCAGAAGGCGGCCGTCAAGTACAGCGGCACCGTGTACGGCGACAAGGGGGTGTCGATCACCGGCATCTACGGCCATGGGGTACCGGAAAGGGGCATCGCGCCGACGAAGGATGAATACATGGGCTACAAGGGAATCGCCATCGAGATGGCCAAGTTCTTCAAGGGTGGCCCCGCTCCGGTGGGAATCGGAGAAATGCGCGAGGTTTTCGCGTTCATGGAGGCCGCCCAGGCCAGCAAGCGGCAGGGAGGCAAGCCGGTGAGGATCGCCGATATTCTCAAGGGGACCGACCGGAAATAATTTCCGGCCCATGACCCCGGAAAATCAGGCCCCCGAACACGATGGTGATTTTGGCATGAACGGCAAACTCGAGGCCCGCATCCTTGTCATCTCGCTTCTCGCCTTGTCCGGTTTCGCGAACGCGGCCGAACACCTGATCAAACCGGGCGATTCCCCCCAGGCGGCGCTGGACCGCTGCGCCCCGGGAGACCGGCTGGTGTTCCTTCCCGGGCTTCACCAGCACCCGCCGGGACGACACAGGTCGATGCTTTATGTCGACAGGCCCGTTGACATCGAGCTTCGCGGGGGTGCCGTGCTCAAGCTGGCATCCGGAAGTTGCAAGATCGAAGCCGAAGGGGAAATCACCACCGACCAGGATGCCGGCAAGAAACTCGATGACCTGAAAATCGGCGGCCAGTTCGACCTAATGCCGCCCGCGACCGCCGGGCCGGAATCCTATGGCAACAGGATCTACACGGTTGTCATTGACGGCGAGGGAAAGGACGGGAACCCCGACACATTTTCATGGGGTGACGGCAACATCTTTGAAACGCCCAACAAAAAGGTTGAGGTCACGGGAGACTGGCAACCCCTCAGCCATGGCGTGAAGATCAAGTTCGACAGCAGGACCGGACACAGCAAGGGCAGCCTCTGGTTCGTCTCGTACGACGGACCCGAGGCCTATGGAATCCGCATCGGGCATGGCACGCATGCCAAGCCCATCGAGAACATCCGCATTCGCGGCAAGGGCGTGATCGACATGAACGCCACAAACAACGCGCAGCCAAGCGGCCTGGTGAAAAACATCAACGCTTGCGTGCTGGTCCACGGGCGCGTTCGCGGCGTCTCCATCGAGGGGATCACGATGACCGACACGAACCGTTCCGTGATGTGCTACGGCGAGCACACCGGCGGGTTCCTGCCCGGCGGAAAGACCGGCCCGGGTGAATCGTTCGACGCCGAGGACATCTCCATCCTGCGCACCCGCACGATCAACCCCAACGGCGCGGCCTACCTGCTGGGACACCCGTCGCACCGCGGCAGGCTGAGCCGCGTGAAGTGCAACCAGAACTACATGGAAACGGGCAAGACGGCGATCGAGCCGAATTTCAACCTCGAGGGCTACGAGGTGATCGGGAATGTCATCCGCAGCGCCGGCCAAGCCATCCATTGTTGGAGGCACTCGGCCGGCGGCGTGATCACGGACAACCTGCGCGTGCACGACAACACGGGAAAGCCCGTCGTGGTTGTCAATGCGCCGCGAGGCTGGCAAAGCCCCGAACCGCCCTTGCAGCGAAACAACCGCAACCACCTCAGCGACTTTTCAACCGATCGGGCGAATTGATGAAAGCCGGCGCCTATCAGTTCCATGTCTGCTGCGGCCTTCTTGCCGGGTGGCTGCTGGGCCAGGGTGTGGGCTTGGCCGCGGAAAACCGCCTCATCGTGGAAGAAGGCATGCCCCGCGCCGAGATCGTCATTGCCGCGCAGGCGCTCCGCCCGACCAGGCTCGCGGCTCAGGAACTTCAGGACGGCATCAGGAAAATCAGCGGGGCCCGCCTGCCCATCGTCACGGAGCCATCGCGGGGCCTCGTCAGGATTTTCGTTGGCCCAAGCGAGCACACGGAAAAACTCAAGCTGACGGCCGGCGACTTGCGCCATGGCGCGTACCGCATGGTTTCCGGGGAGGATTGGCTCGCGTTGATCGGGATCGACTCGGAGTTCACCCCGATCGAACCATGGGCGAAAAACAACTCGCAAATTGTCGAGGGGGGGCCGCTGCGGGACTGGAGGGATAAAACCCGATCGTTATGGAACCTGCCGAACGTGCTCATTTACAAGAACCGTTTCACGGTTCCGGGCGAAACGGGCATGCCCGATTCAGCCCGCTCCCCTGAAAAAATGAAGCCCCTCGAAATGTGGGCCGAGGATGAGCGCGGTTCGTTCAACGCCGTCTGCGGATTCCTTTACGGGCTCGGGGTCCGCTGGTACGCGCCGGATGAGATCGGCGAGGTGCTTCCCTCGCTGAAAACCATTCCCCTTGGGAAATTCAACGAGACGGCAAGACCCGACTTTGCCATCAGGCGATTCAATGTCCGGTTTGGGGTGCATGGGGAAAAGATGGCCAGGTGGGCCATGCGCCTGGGGTTCCGGGATCCGTGCGGAATTGAATCAGCGCATGGGATGGACACCATCACGGACAATGAGGAGACCTTCAAGGCCCACCCCGAATGGTTCGCCATGTATGGGGGCAAGCGGCGATACCAGCGGGGTGCCAACAACCACCTCTGCTACTCGAACCGGGAACTTGTCGAGGAGACCGTCCGCTATGTTCGCGAAGTCCTCGACCGCTACAAGTTCGAGATGGTTTCCATCATGCCGCCGGATGGTTACACGGCGATCTGCCAATGCGAGTCATGCGCCGGCAAGGACGCCCCCGGCCGCGACCAGCAATCCCTGGCCTCCGATCATGTCTGGGGATTCGTCAACCGGGTGGCGCGGGAGGTGGCGAGGACGCATCCCGACGGGAAGTTGATGAACTGCGCCTACGGAATCTATTCCGCCCCGCCGCCGACAATCGACCAGCTTGAGCCGAATGTCGTGGTCAGCATCGTGGGAGGCAGGAGGCCCATGAGCAACAGGCCGGAACAGCAGGCGGAAATCCGGGCGCTGCGGGAAGCCTGGCTGAGGAAAACATCCAATCCGATCGTGATATTTGAGAATTATCCGATGACCGACAGGGGTTGGTACCTTCCGGCGTTCACCCCGAGGTCGATGGGGGAAAGCATCAATTCGACGAAGGGCGTCTCGCGGGGCGAGGACATCTGGCTCAGCATGCACCAACCCTTCGAGAAGGACCAGGCCATGGGCCTGAACCACTTCATGGTGTACTTCACCCAGCGGATGTACTGGGGCGGCCGGTCCGCCGATGTCGAAGGGATGTTCAATGAATATGTCCGGCTTTTCTACGGGCCGGCCGGGCCGGAGATGAAGGCTTTCCTCGAGTATTGCGAAGGCCATTGGCAGGAGATGGAAAAACGGAAGGAAGTGGCGGACACCGCCTTGGCCCTCTTCGATAGGGCCAAGGCCAAGGCTGGAAAAAACGACATTTATGGACGCAGGATCCTGCTGATCGACGACTTCCTGAAGGGGTTGCGGCACAAGAGCGCCCAGTTGGGAAAGCTGCGCGGGCCGATGCCAACCCTGCGACTTGTGGGCCCGCCGCGGGGAACCATCAAGGTCGACGGGATTCTTGACGAGGAAGCGTGGACAGGCTGTCCCGTCGCCGCGACGGCCAACCTGCGCGAGTTGCAAACGGGAAGGCAGCCGGTCTTCGGAACCCGAGTGAAGGCGGCATGGCTGGACAACGACCTCTACTTCGCGATCCGGTGCGAGGAACCTCGCGGGGAAAAACCGAACATAGGCACCACCAGGAAAGACGACAGCGCCCTTTGGAATGGCGATGCCGTCGAGGTGTTGATCGAAACGGAATCCCATTCCTATTACCAGGTCGCCGTGGGCCCGACCGGAGCCGTGTGCGACCTTGACCACGCGGTGGAATCGGCGAAGCGGTTCTCATGGGACTCCAGGGCCGAGGTGGCCACCCATGTCGGTGACGGCCACTGGACGGTCGAAATGCGTCTTCCCGTCAGGCCGGACGAGAATGACCCCCTGAACCAGGTTGTCGGGCATCATCCCAACCGCGGCCTTCCATGGCACATCAATGTGTGCCGGCAACGGATTCGGGACGACGGATCCGAATACTCGGCGCTTTCACCCACGGGAACGGACGGCTTCCACAGCGTGATGAAGTTCGCGACTTTTTTCGACGGCAACAGCCACAAGTTCGACCACGGCCCCGCCGAAGACGACTTCCTCGAGGCAATGAGGCGCGCCGCCGATTTCGCGCGCGAGGGAAACAGGCCGAAGGCGCTCGACGCCTGCGTGGCCGCCGCCAAGGGGAAGGTCACCGACCTGCAGAAATCCCATGCCCTGGAATTGGCCGCGGGATACGCCGCATCCTTGAAAAAGCAGGAGATGGCCCAAGAACTCATCGCGGCGATTCCCCTCCCCGCCTGCCGCATGACCGCGACGATGCGCAACCTGCTCGACACCATGAAGGCTTCGGAACTGGTTTCCAGGTTTGGCAAAGAGGAGATCTCCCGGTGGCCATTCTGGAAACGCGGCGAGGGATTCCTGCTCAGGGGAACGGCGCGCTTCATCACGAGGTCGGGACGCCTCGCCGACGCCGACCTCGCGGCGGCCCTTCCTTTTATCAGCGAACGATCCTCGCGCGACCTCGCCCTTCTCACGCTTGGCCAAAACCGGGAGTCGGTGTTGGGCGATGACGCCGGGGCCCTTCCGTGGTTCGAGGCCGTCGTCGCCAATCGGAACACGGTCGGTTCCTCGAGCGAATTCGCGGCGCTGCAGGGAATCGCCCGGATCCAGGCGCGACGAGGCCGATTCGCCGATGCCGTCAAGACCCTCGAGCGGGCCCAACCAGCCAAGCTTCAGGGATATTGGCGATCAGCCATCGACAAGCAAATCGAGGATCTCAGGAAGGCCCCGAAAACGCCATGATCGCCTCAACCTTGTTCCTCATGTTCGTCATGCTGCCCGTCCATCAGGAACCTGTCGGGGCCTATGAACCCGACTGGGCGGGCATCAAGCCCAGGCGGGTCATCAGGCATGCCGACACAGGGAACGATTCACTTGTGAAGGCCGTTGAGGCGCTTCAACCAGGCGACCAGCTATTCATCGCCACGGGAACCTACAACATCCGGCGGCGCTTTGATGTCCGGGTGAGCGGCACCGAAGGTGCTCCCATCCGGATTGAAGCCGAGCCGGGAGCCAAGGTTGTCATCACCAGGCCTGACGCCGGCCAGAATGTGGTGGAAATCGGCCAAGGCGGTCCCGTTCACCACCTCTGCCTGCGCGGCGTGGAAATCACGGGTGGCAGTCATGGCTTGAGGATCGGCCGATGCACTGATGTGTGGATCGACCGATGCCACATCCACCACACCGGCGCCGTATGCCTGAGCGCCAACAGCGCGAACACCCGCAGGCTCTTCCTTACACGGAATCACAACCACCATGGCGGCGGTCACGGCGAGGGCATGTACCTTGGCGCCAATCATGGGGAGTTCACGATGAGCGAGAGCGTCATCGCGCTCAACCATATCCATGATTGCCAGGGGGAGCAGGGCGACGGCATCGAGGTGAAGCAGGTTTCCTGGGGCAACCTCATCGCCGGCAACGACATCCATGACACGCGGTATCCCTGCATCACCGTCTTCGGCACGGGTGGCAAACCCGTGAACATCATCGAAAGGAACCTGTGCCGGCGCAGCGCCGACAACGCCATGCAGGTGCAGGGAGAGGCCATCGTCCGCAACAACCTCGTCATAGGAGCCCGCGGCGCGGGATTCGCCAGCACCGATCATCAGGGAAAATCCCTGAAACTCTCGGTCACCCACAACACGATCATCAACACGGGGAACGCCTTCCGAGGAGTCAGTTGGAACGGCCGGGAGGGGATGGTCCTCGCCAATAATGTCCTCTACTCACGAGACAAGAAGGCCATCGACTTTCCGTCCGGCGGCCAGGGCGTGATGGTTGCTGGCAACATCATCCTTGGCGGCGGTCCCAGGGAAGGAACCTTCCCTGGCAAGGGACTTGGGGATTTCATGGCGCTTTCCTGGGACGGTGAAAAGCATGACGCCACGCCCGTGAACACGGGCACCATTGAAAAAGCCGATAAGATATACTTTTTTGAAACCGACTACTCCGGTGCCAAGCGGAAAAGCCTGTCCAGCGGGGCCTTCGAGCCACGACAATGAGTCGGGCGTCCCCGAGATGAGAACCCGATGGCGAATCATCTTCGGAATTACCCACATGAACGATTCATTGCGCCTCTTGGAAACCCGGGGCGAGCGGCGCCTCAACCCCTTGAGGTCTCCCGCGATGGTGCCGTTGGTCCTGGTGGCGGTGCTGGCCATCATGCCCGTTTCCCAGCTGACCGCGCTGCAGCCGGGGCCTCCCAAGCCCGTGGCGGCGCTTGAAGGTGTGGCAAAACCTCCGGCGTGGGCGGTCCGCGGCGCGCTTGTCTACCGCGTCTCGACTCCGGATGAAGCCGACCTCCTTCCTGTCCTGGAGGAAGGGCACGCCATTCTTGCCAACCTGCTGGACAAAACAGTGTCCCAGGTCACCATCGTCAACGGACTGGTCGGCCACGATCACCGAGGGCCATGGAATTGGGACGGTCTGTGGCCGTATTGGAACCGAACGACTTTCCGGGCGGGTACCTTTGGGAAGCTCGCGGGGTTCATGAGCAGGGCGCGGGAAAAATCGAATGTTCGCACCGGGTTTCACCTGAACCTGACCGATGTCAACGCCGGGCTCAAGGATTATCCCGAATCAAGGGATTTCTTCGCGAGGCTGGTGGAAACAGGCTCGATCTACCGCCGTGAGTGGAATCCCAAGACGAACAGGAGGGAAGGGGACCCGTTCATTCCCGGATCCATTGAGAAATACCTGTCAGGCAAGAACGATTCCGATCCCGTCAGGATCATCGCCCTTGTCAACTACAAGAAATTTTGGGAAAGCGGCCTGGCCGGCAGGATGATTGACGATTTCTACGGCAGGCTTCCCTTCCCCCCGCCGATGCTCTATCTCGATGTCCTGAACGCCTCGGGTGGAAACTTTGCCACCGGTTTTCCCGATGGCCCGCTTGGAGGGAGCGAGCAAACCCAAATCGAGGGCATGCGGGAGATCGCCGACTATCTGCATGGCAAGGGAACCGACCTCGGCACCGAAGGAAACAGGCCGTTCCTGGGCGACAACCGCCAGGGTTTCCCGCGCGCCGGTTATGTCTGGCTTCATGGCCAGGGTTTCTCGTCCGATGATTACAGGGTGATTTCCGGTGGCGCGCCGTTCCGACTGGCGTCCCAGCATGTTTACGGTAATCCCGGCGCCTTCAACATCTCCCCCATCGCCGTCACAAGGGCGGGCATCGACAAGGTGCGGGCGCACCATGGGGCTCTTTTGGCTGGAAAGCCCGGCAACAAGGCCGTCGCGGGCAAGAAAACCTGGCACATCGCGGTGCGGGATAACTCGGTCAAGGATGAGTACGATATTCCCGGAACCGGAGATCCCTTCAGGGGCGACTGGGCCGACCTGGCCAACAACTTTTACCTGACGACAATCCAGGAGCTTCACCACATTGGCAATCGCGCCTTGAGAAAGCGGATGGATTCCATCGGCCATGTCCATTTGGGAGCCTACACACTTTCCGGCCCGGGCGGCACCCTCAAGGTATCCGTTCCCGACCACGCCGAGCCGGAATGGGCTCGCCAGGCGGCTAGGAGAATCGGACGGGTCATGATCGAGAATCCCCTGACGACCACGGTGCGGGTTCCACGCGCCGGCAAGTACTCCCTCAAGGTCGCTTGCCATCTCGGCGGCCGATCCGACAATCCGCAAATCGGTGTTTATGTGAACGGGAGACATCACCGGTCATTCGAGCACTTGCCGATCGGCCAGGGCGGCCTCGAACTGGATGCCGGCGAGGTCGATCTCATCGAAGGGGAGAACACGGTCGGATTCGATTCCGGGATGATCCGCGCGTCATGGAGCGACGGAACCATGGCCGAATGGAAAACGCCGATGCTTCGAAACGGCCTGCGGATCTGGAAGGACGACACCGTTTACGCCGAGGATTTCGACAGGATGTGGCCCGACACCTGGAGCGGGCAAAAAAAGATATACTTCTTCAGTTGGGAAGGTTGCCGACGCGCGTGGAAACTTCCACCCGAGTGGCGAAACGGGAGTTCAGCGGTCCTGTATCCGCTCACTCCCGACGGCCGCGGCAAGCCGACCGTGCTCCCGATCGCGGATGGCGCGGTGACACCAGTGCTTTCGCCGCAGGTTCCTGCCATCCTTGTTCCATCCAACCCATGAAAGGGAATCCCGGAAAACCATGCGCCATCACGCGATAACGGCCTTGTCCGTGCTGCTTGCCTCGATCGGTCGCGGAGCCGATTTGCCGATCCTCAACGATGGCAAGTCCGATTACGCGATCGTGATACCCGATGGCCAGCCGACCCCGTCCTTGCAGGCCTGCCTCGAACAGACGGCCCGGCTTCTCCAGGCGGCCATGAGGTCGCGGGGTGCCGAGGTCGCCATCGTCGCGGAATCAAGGCGCGACGCGGCCAAGCCGGCAATCTTTCTGGGCGACACGCTCATGGCCCGGAAAAATGGCGTCGATGTCGCCAAATTGAAGGACTGGGGATATGTCCACCGCGTGATCGGAAAGGACATTGTGATCGCCGGCCATGACCATCCGGCAAGGGCCAAAGCGGCTGACGCTCGCCGTCCCAATTGGGACCGGGTCGGCACGGCCAAGGCGGCAGTCGACTTCGCAAGGCAATTCATGGGTGTCCGCTTCCTGTATCCCGAATTGCCCGGTTACTCCGCCGTCAGCGGCGCGGCCAGGATCAACCTGGCCGACACCCCGGCGATTGAATTCCTTCCCTTGCGCGCGTTCAACATCCCGGATTCCCTCAATGTCACCAAGACCCCGGTGTTGCGGGTGAACACATCGCATCCGGCCGGCGGTTGCTTTTATGACCTGGCCCACAACAGGTTTCCCCGGGTGGATGAACAGTTCGGTGGACACACCTGGGAAAGGGCAGTGCCCGCGATGCTGTTCAAGGAACATCCTGAGTATTTCGCGTTGATCAATGGAAACCGGCTCGAACCGGTCGGGGGTGCCGCGCAGTATTGCCTTTCCAATCCGGATGTGCGGGAACGGATCCTTCGCGACATCGCCGGACATTTCGACCAGGGCTACACCTCGGTGGACCTCGGCCAGCCTGATGGATTCCGCGAATGCCAGTGCAAGAACTGCGAGGCGCTTCACGGCACGGGCAAGGACTGGTCCGAGAAGATCTGGCTGTTCAACCGTGATGTCGCGAGCCGGTTGGCCGAATCCCACCCGGGCCGCCAGGTGACCATGATGAGCTACATCCTCACGGCCGATCCCCCCAAAGGCTTCAAGGCGTTTCCAGCGAACACCTGTGTCATGCTCACGGGCACGAATGAGGAGGACTTCGCGCCTTGGAGGGGAATCGATGTTCCACGGGGATTCACGGGATATGTCTACAACTGGTGTCCCAACCTCGGCACGCGCTACACGCCCATGCGCACGCCCGGACATGTCGAACTGCAGGTCAGGCGGCTTGCCGGAAACCGGATCCAGTCGCTCTACCGCGACGGACCGGGCCAGTTGTTCGGGCTGGAAGGGCCGGTGTATTACACGATGGGCCGGATGTTCGACGACCCCGCCTCCAACCATGCCCGCGACATCCTGCCGGAATTTTGCGACGCCGCCTTCGGCACCAAGAGCATCGCGTTTTACATGCGCGCCTTTTATGACGAATTGTATGGCGCCATCGCGCTTTACTCGGATCACCTCGGCACGCGCAACGACGGTTGGACCTTCAAGCCGCTGCCGACGGACACCCGCGCCCGCAAGACCGTCACCGACCCTTTCCAGCTCATCACCTTCCTTTACACCCCGAAGGTTCTCAACTCGTTGGAAGCGCATTTGGCGCAGGCGGAGAAACTCGCGACCAACCCGAAGGTGAAGGCGCGCCTGGCGCTCGTGCGGGCCGAGTTCGACTACCTGAGGCACTTCGCCCGCGTCGCCCACCTCCACCAGGCGTGGCAGGTCATGCCCGACCGGCAATCGCTTCATCGGCTGCTCGACGCCATCGACGCCCGCAACGCTTTCCTCGCGACGCTGTTCGCCAAGGATCACCAAAAGGAATGGAATCATGTGCTCTTCCCGTTTCCGGGACACGACTTGAAACACCTCAGGCTCGCCCATGACGGCTACCAGGAACCGTACGCGAACACCTGTTTCAATTGGGATACCCGGGCCATGCGGGATGCCCCTCACTTCGGCCCCAAGAATCTGGCCATCCGCAAGGCCACGGCCATGCTGACGCTCGACAGCCAACAATGGCAAGGCGCCCAAGCGCACGAACTCACGATCCTGCCGCCGCTGAACGACCTGCCGCGCAAGACGGTCGTGCGGCTGCTTTATGACGACAAGGCCCTTCACATCCGCGCCGAGTCGGAATTGGGAGCGGAGACTAGGTTTCAGGCATTCAATCGGGACCGGGCCCTCACCCATCAGGAGGCGTTCGATGTTTACTTGGCGCCCCACCCGTCCCAACCACTTTTCTACCGGTTCACCCAGGGCGCCAACGCGGCTTCCAAGTACGACGCGCTCAACGGCCGCGTGTCCAACCCCCTTGATCCGCGCCATGGAAAGGACGATCCCGGCTGGAACGGCGAATGGACCGGGGAAACCAGGATCGACCCCGCCGGAAAGAAATGGCACGCCCACCTCACGATCCCCTTCGTCACGCTCGGCACGGGCACACCGGCGGCGGGTGTTTCCTGGAAGGCGAATTTCGGACGAAACCACGCCATGCCCCGCGAGATTGTCGACCGCTCCATCTGGTCCTCCTCGACGGCGGGCGGAAGCATCGACGAAACCGCCTTGATGGGGGAGATTGTTTTCAAGTGAGCCAACCGCGAAATCCTTTACTATCACCAGCGGATATCCCAACGAGCGAGTCAAACGGATCATCGATGCAATGGATCTGGTGAAAAGGACGATGTACGGCACATCCGTACCCGATCCCTGCGGAGGACTTTGGCATGCCAGGCTTGGCGATCGTGATGGGTGTAGGATTCACCATGGCAAGCATGGGCCGGGAACCGGCGGCCAAGGGAAAAACGGAATCCCACGACTGGCCGACCGCCATGCGGGAACTGGTGAAGGGCTTCAACGGGAATCCCGGCATGGTTGTCCGCCTGGGAGATTCCATCACCTACGCGAACCCGGGATCCGCGTACCTGCGGTACGGGAAAGACCGCTCTCCCGGGCAGTTGGCGGCGTGCCGGTGGATGAAGGCGGATATCAAGGGCAAGGAAAGTGGAATCTGGTTGTCCTACTCCGACCAGCCGACGGGACGGAGCCACACGGCCGCCTCGGGCGTGACCTCCGGTGGTTTCATCAAGGGGGGCAAGGGCGGCCTCGCCAGCCTCACCGACATCCTTGAAAGCCACCGGCCCCAGGTCGCGTGCGTGCTGCTGGGAACCAACGACATCACCGCCGGGGTATCGGCGGACCAATACGGAAAAAACATGGATGAGCTCGTCACGCGCCTGATGGCGGGAAGAACCATCCCGGTGATCGTGACGGTGCCGCCGATCGCCCGCTCCCCCGAGATGGCCGTCGCCTTCAATGAACGGCTGTGGTCGATCGCCTTAAGGCACAAGCTGCCGGTCATCGACTACCATGGGGAGATCATGGCCCGCCGACCAACCGACTGGAAAGGAACGCTGATCAGTCAGGACGGAGTGCACCCCTCCGCCCTTCATCCCGCCGGCCCGGCCACGGAGGAAAACCTGGGAAAATGCGGGTATCTTCTCCTTGGCTGGGCAACGCTCAACAAACTTGTTGAAATCAAGGAAAAGGTGATTGATCCGCGTTAAGACCCGGCTTTGCCTGTCGGCCTTTTGAAACATTCGGGAAAAACGCCATGAACATCCTCCTGAACCTATTTAGCTTGCTGGTGAGCGCGCAATCGCACGACGGCCTGGAGATTCTCGAAGCCGGAGCCCCAAGTCGCCAATCCCGCGAGACGGACATGGCCGAGGTTCCTCATGTCCTGATCAAGCAAGACAACCGCCGGGAATCAGGAGCGGTGAGGGCGACAATCCCGGGCGCGGACAAATCCGTCATGCCTCCCAAGGCACCGACGAGACTCACGCAGGAACTCCTCAACAGCATCCATGTCACGCCGACGCTGATTCCGGATCCGTTTCCGGCTTATGCGGCGAAGTTCCTTCCCTTCGCGATGGCGGCGAGCCTGGAGGTCACGGGCAAGGGGCGAATCTGGACTTGCTGGGCCGGCGGCCAGGACGGGCCGAACGCCTACCTGCTTGCCAGTTACAGCGACAACCAGGGCAGGTCATGGCGGGATCCGGTGTTCGTGATCGACCCGCAGGCGCATGGGCTGAAAATGGGAACCCGCCTGGGTTCTTTCTGGTGTGATCCGAAGGGGCGCCTCTGGCTTTTCTTTCACCAATCGGTGGGATGTTTGATGGCAGTTGCAGCAACTGGTTCACAAGGTGCGATGATCCTGACGCGGAAAAGCCCGTTTGGAGCAAGCCCGTGTACATCGGTTTTGGCGCTTCGCTCAACAAGCCGATCGTCCGCAAAAACGGCGAATGGATCCTTCCCGTGTCCCTGTGGGAACGCTGGCACATCGACAAGCCGTTCGCCGATTGCTACCGCGAGCTTGATGGTGTCCATGGCGCGAATGTTTTCGTCTCCACCGACGAGGGTGCCCACTGGCGCCACCGGGGCGGAATGATCTTCCGTGACAGTTGCTTCAACGAGCATTCCGTCGTGGAACTGGATGATGGGAGGTTGTGGATGCTCTCGCGGGGAATGAGGGAAGCGCTGCGAAGCCACTCCGCCGATGGCGGCAAGACATGGGGTCCGCAGGCCACCGCGTTCCCCCATGTGAACAGCAAGAGCGTCATACGCCGCCTCCGATCTGGAGCCATCCTGATGGTCCGGCACGGGCAGGAGATCACCAAGGCCACGCCGGCCCGGCAGGAACTCACCGCGTTCCTCACAACCGACGAGGGCAAAACATGGTCGGGCAAACTGCTGCTCGACGAACGCGCCGGGGTTTCCTATCCAGACATCGCGCAGGCGCCCAATGGAGACATCTACATCCACTACGACCGCGACAGGGGTGGAGCCGCCGAGATTCTTTTCGCGCGCTTCCGCGAGGAGGACCTGCTGGCGGGCAAGCCCGTCTCCAAGTCCGCGGCGCTGAAAAACCTCATCAAGAGTCGGCAATCGGGCATGGCCCGCGGCGCGGAAGCGCCAAGTCACCCACGCTGAGCCATCGCGACCGGCAACTGGAACCAATCATGAACCGCAACATCATCGCCGTCAAACTTGTCGCCATCATCGGCATGGCCATGGCCGACGAGTCGCCGGAGGCCCGATTCTCCGCGATGACACCCGAACAGGTGCGCGCCTTCGAGGCCGACTTGGCCAGGCGCGTCGCTGACCTGGCGCTCATCCCCCCGACTCTCAACACCCGACCGCTGCCAAGGTACGATTACGATCGCCTCGACTACGGCATGACCATCGGCATCGAGCGCACGCCCAAGGGCAGGTTGTGGGCCTGCTGGGTGGTGGGAGGGGATAGCCCCAAGGCCTTCTTCGTCCTGGCCACCAGCGATGATGATGGCGAAACATGGTCCAAGCCAAGGCTGGTGGTCGACTCCCATTCACCGTCCATTCCCGGGGACCGAAGCATCCTTGTCGGGAACCTATGGACCGATCCGCTCGGAAGGCTTTGGCTGATCTTCGACCAAAGCATGGACATGTTCGACGGCCGGGCCGGGGTATGGGCCTCGGTGTGCGACAACCCCGATGCCCTAACACCGGCATGGTCGGCGCCCAGGCGCATTTGGCATGGCGTGACGCTCAACAAGCCGACCGTGCTTTCCAGCGGCGAATGGATGTTGCCCATCTCCCTCGACCAGCGGGAAGGCTTCGGCATGTTCAAGGGACTGTTCCGGGAACTCGACCCGCTCCGGGGGGCCAATGTGTTCGTGTCGGCCGACAAGGGGGCGACATGGCAACGGCGGGGCGCCGTTCGGTTTCCCGAACCCGACTGGCATGAGCACATGATCATTGAAAGGAAGGACAAGTCGCTCTGGATGCTGGCCAGGACAAGGACGGGCATCATGCAATCCACCTCCGTCGACGGCGGGCGCACCTGGGCGTCGCCGACCGAACCCGAAGGCATCCGCCAGCCCAACGCGAGGTTCCATGTCCGCAGGCTGTCATCGGGCCGACTCCTGCTTGTGAAACACGGGGAAAAGGTGAATTCCCATTCGGGTCGCGTGGGATTGAGCGCCTGGCTTTCCGATGACGAAGGCAAGACTTGGCAAGGCGGCCTCCTGCTTGATGAACGCAAGGGAGTTTCCTACCCCGATGGGTTCCAGGCACCCGACGGGACAATTTACATTTCCTACGACCGCAACCGCGCCACCGACGGGGAAATCCTCATGGCCCGGTTCACCGAGTCCGATGTGCGGGCCGGAAAAATGAGCGGCCCGAAATCGAAGCTGAAGATGCTTGTAAGCAGGCCGCTGGCGCCGAGGAAGCCAGTGCTCTCCGCCGCCATCGAAAACCATGGCAACCTGTGGAATGATGCGGCGCCATTTCCCAAGGCCGCCGACCTGCCGCAGGTGGCCGGGGCGGAGTTTCATGTCATCAAGAGAAAGCGTCCCGATGTCGACGGATGCAAGTGGACGCTTGGTGTGGGCCTCTGCTGGCACAAGGAAAAGCTTTACGCCTCCTATGGATTCAACCAGGGGAAGGAGAACACGGCATCCGAGGAGGCGCACGCGCGTGTCAGCGAGGATGGCGGCAAGACTTGGGGAAAACCGGTGGTCATGGACGCGGGCGACGGAGACCTTGGCGTGAGCCATGGGGTTTTCCTGTCGCATGCCGGAAGGTTGTGGGCTTTCATGGGAGCCTTTCATGGTGACTTCCAGAGAACCCACACGCGGGCCTATCGGCTCGATGAGTCTTCCGGCCGCTGGGAGGCCCGGGGAGTGGTGCTTGACAAGGGTTTCTGGCCGATGCAGGAACCGAGGATGATGGCGGATGGGAACTGGATCATGGCGGGTTTCCGGGTCTCGAAAGGCCATGGAGTGAGGGGCGGCGAGTTGCCCGCGGTGGCCATCAGCAGGGGTGACGATTTCACGAAGTGGGACATGACCGTGATCAACACCGATCCAGCGCTGGGAACCAACATATGGGGTGAATCGACGGTGATCGTCGACAAGAACCGGATCACCAACATCGCGCGTTACGGCCAGAAAGCCGTGGCGCTCGTCTCGACAAGCAACGACTTCGGCCGCACATGGAGCGAGGCGAAGGCTTCCAACATGCCGATGACCACCAGCAAGCCTTACGCCGGCACCTTGCGCAACGGCCAACGGTTCCTAGTCTGCACGACAACGGCGGATACCGGCGGCAGGCGTTCGCCGCTCACCATCGCCGTCAGCAAGGCCGGGGAACCGGTTTTCAGCAAGGTTTTCCTTATACGGAACTCCGTTTCAGACCGAACCTCAGGCGTCTCGGCGCCCAACGCGGATTTCAGCTACCCGTATGCCGTGGAACATGCGGGCAAGCTCTACATCGGCTACACCCACAAGAGCCATGCCGCCAACGAACTGGCGGTGATTCCCGTCGATGCCTTGAAGATAGAATGAGCCCGACCGCTCATGCCACAAGGACGACCGCGCAATCGATCGATCATCGAGAATATAAATTATCCATAAACAAGTAATTTTTATTAAAATAATACCCTTATAAAGGTTATATTTAGATCAGGCTTTAAATAGGTGAGTTGAATTGTTGACGCTGACAGAACAAACACAAATGTGCGATGAGTAAAACCAATAGAGCCCCGAACGCTGTCGAAGGCGGAATGAGCAGCTTTGGATCCGGAATCGACCCGCTCACTCCGGCGCTACGCGCCTGCGTTCGGGGCTCTTTCGTTTCTGTTATGGCTCATGTATTTGTTCCTTGATCGACTCGCCCCTCGCGGACATTCAACAATCTGGCGCCAGTTCAGAGGTCACTCGCGCCGTTCGACGCTTCATGGACATGAAAGGGCTAACAGAATGATGGCGGGTGCCGGGGTCTTGAGCAGATCAGTCATTTGAAGTCTGCTCTAAACCCATAGACCAAGGAAAAATTGCTATCTTTCAATCACTAGAAATGGCGTGGTGCGTCGATGCCAACCCAATCCGCTTCTTTTGCAAATGAAATCACATTGGTTTTGATTTTGGGTTGTGATGCGCTCGCTGCAAATAGGGATCGCCATCCCGCGGCATCGTTAGCGCCAATGACGATTGCGCTCCCATGCGTGAACAAGGTCGACTCCCATGGCAAACCTGTGGAAAGGGGATTTGCCATAGGGTGGAATAAGACCGATCTCGCCATGTTTGACGGTGATGGCAACGACCTTGTCAACCAGCGGGTGCAAGGTCGTTTCGACAATATGCCGGTATTCATGACCGCTGCCGAACCGGCCAAGCCGAAGGATGCCTCGGAATCGGACCTTGCCAAGCTGCCATTTCTTGGCATGAACCGGGAATCGGTGATCAGGCTTTGCGGCAAACCGCTGGAGGAAAAAATCTTGCCACCAGCTGATCCGAATGTGGGAGGCATCAACTGGATGCGTTTCCAGGCGGGTGACTACCGGTTGATTGTCGAAATCGCTCCGAACACAAGAAAAGTCGTGCAAATCTACCACTTTCGGAAAAGGCCGTTCACCGACCATGAGATGGCCGGTTTGCACGAGCGAAACGCGCAAGGCCATCAATGGACGGGTGAAAAGTTCGCTTGGAAGCGATCCGATGGCGCCACGGCCCGCGGAGGCGTCAATCAAGGGGGTGAATCGCAGATCATTCTTCTTGATCCTTCATGGAACAACCGTCCATAACAATCAAATCGAATAGAACACCGGGCTCGAATGTATTTCCATTACCCAGTTGAAAAACGATCAGGTTCGGATTCCAAGAAAGGACGCCAAGGGAAACCTATACTTATTAATAATACTTGATTGACTAAGGGGCTCTAACAAAAGGTATTGACCTTACAGCTGCAGAGGTTAAGTTTGATCTGGTCAAGGAGGACCGGAGATGGCCAAGCCACTTTTGACAGATGACCTATGGGAGAGGATCAAGCC
>Ga0172376_10000731_pt1 | contig 42335 bp, 38 predicted proteins | sample Lak35m_FD_121114 | JGI IMG/M metagenome (GOLD analysis project Ga0172376, IMG submission 121114) | Freshwater microbial communities from Kabuno Bay, South-Kivu, Congo - kab_092012_35m | ecosystem: Environmental > Aquatic > Freshwater > Lake | place: Democratic Republic of the Congo: South-Kivu...
AGAAAGTAGGTCAGGGTCGCGCCGGAAGCGATCGCTGCCGCCGTGGAATTCGCGGCCGGCGCGCTGCCGCCGGCATAGTTGACTTGCAGCGTACCCGCCGAGACGGTGGTGGTGCCGCTGTAGACCGCACTGCCCGCGGCGACGGTCAACGAACCTGAGCCCGACTTGGTCAGGCCGGCCGTTCCTCCGAGCGACGAGTTCATGGTGGCGCTTACCCCGCTGTCCGTCGTCACGGCAGCCGAACCTACGAGGGTCAGACCGTTGCCGCCCGAGGCAGCAATCGTGTAGCCCGTCGTCGAAAAGTTGAGACCGCCCGCCTGCACGCCCGCAGCGGAGATCGTGACAGTGCCGGCGGAACCGCCGAAAAAAGCCACGTCGCTGGCTGAACCTGGCCACGATTGCAACGATCCCTCGTCGGAGCCGAGCCGCCAGGTAGCGTTGCTGAGGTTCCAACTGCCCGTCCCGCCCGCGCCGGCTGTCCCTCCGTTTGCATCCCAGTAGAGGTCTGCAGCGCCCGCAACGAATCCCCAACACGAACACGCGATCATGCTCGCGATCGCCACCCTGCGACGAATCATGTTGCCCAGCACGCTCATCGTTTGCCCCCCCCAATTGACCTGCTGAAGGACGCCCACTGGAAGTCTGCCTGATCGGATCCGCCGGGGGCCCAACCCCCTTCCCGACCATTATAGAAAACTTTCGAAAGTTTGCAAGTGGGTAAAAAACCCTCAAAAAAAGGTTAATGGACTCCGCTAGCCGTATCAGACGAGATCTCCCTCATGGCGACACGACTTCCCTCCCCTTGCGGCTGGCCAACGCGAGCAGCAGTTCGAGAGCGATGGTCTCGTCCACAAACCGCACTGACCCGTCACACCACCCAAACTGTGCCCCACCCGGATGCTGGCTGCCGAAACTGGAATCATTGTGCGATAGCTGTTCGCCCGAGTTGATCGGCGCTGTGACGTTGCGCACCGACCCAAACACGTCGTTGGTCTCCTTGATCCCCCGGATCCACGACCGATAGTGATTGCTCGCGTTGACAGAACGCTCGCCGAGCAGAAGCGTATTCGACGTGCCATCAAGGACTCCATCAAGCCGAATCCTCAGATCCTTGGTCAGAACCCCGCCGATCGCCACCTTATGAACCGGATCCTCCGGAGTCACCATCGGATAGGGCTGACCATTGGTGGCATTGGTGCCCCGCGGGCCAGCCACGCCATAGTAGTGGGTCGTGTAGGGGGCGGTCCCGCCGGACCCGGGGATGAAGTCGGTGTCTGAGAATGGAGGAGATGCATAGGTGGAACGCTCCGCCATCGAACTCGGACATGCCAGCACCGCGAGGCGGGTGAGCGCGAGCTCGTTCTTCCCCGGTCCGCGACGGTCGACCCCTCCCATGTAGCTGCCGGCACCAAAGTTGACCCGCGCGTGTAGCGGTAGCTGTTCCAAGTGCGGGAGCACGAAGGCCGTCCAGGCAAGTTCGCTCTGCGAAGATGCGCCTGGCGGAAGGCAGGCGTTTGCAGTATGGAAATTGAGCATCGAAAGGCCGATCTGCTTGAGATTGTTCGCGCACTGGAGGCGTCGGGCCGACTCGCGCGCCGCCTGCACTGCGGGCAACAGCAAGGCGATGAGCGTTCCCACGATGCCGATCGTCACCAACAATTCGACCAAGGTGAAACCCGCCCTTGCGCGAGCGCGCCTCATACCCTCGACACAGATCTGACGCTGCAGATCAGCCCAACCACGCGTCCGCACGTCGCCGAGGCATGTGATCATGGCCGCGTAACCACGTTAGGGATGAAGGCCAACCAAATCGCGTGCGTTCGGAAACTCGTCGAGCCTGTCGGCCGAAAAACTGACCTGCACGGTCTGGCGTTGGCGGTCGGCCACGAATAGGTGCAGCGTGGCGCCATCGACGAGCAGATCCACATAGCTGACGTCTGGGTCGCACGACGCGGTCGGGTCAGGATGATCGGGTCGCTTTGCCTGGGCGATGAGAAACCGCGGCTCCGACCATGACCGGCCGTCGTCAACGCTGGTGGCAAACCAGAGTTCACCGCGGTCGGGATGGTGGTGGTGCGGATACTTCTCGTCGTAGCGATTATGAATGAAAGCGATCAGCCCCTTCCCGCCGTCGAACCGAAAGACCATCGGCGGGGCATCGGGATGCACGAGGCCCGGGGTTTCCTGCGTCTCGCTCCACGTCAGGCCGCCGTCGGTCGTTCGTTTCTCGTACATCCGGCCGCCAGGCGCGCGGAGGTAGATCGTGGCCGAGCTCTGACCGCTGGAGACGACCGTGCCCTCCATGAACTTCTTCCAGCGGGGATGCTGCCAGCCACCGGTTCCAGCTGCCGGCAGCAAGGTCCAGTGTGCTCCCTTGTCGGAGCTGCGGATCACAAATTGGCGGTCACCCTCGAGGCTCTTGGCGTCTCGATAGTAGAGGCCCCAGAGCCAGGTGCCGTCCCCCAGCACCGCTCCGCGCATGTGCACCGGGCCGCCGGGGAAACCGGTGATTTTCTGCGGCGCGTCGTCTTTGCTCCAGCGGCCCCGCTCGGTCCAGGTGTGTCCGTTGTCGTCGGAAGAGCGGACGACCACATCGGTCGTGAAGAGCGAGTCCGGCGAGGCGTTGCTCATGGTGTAGATGCGCCCCGGCTCCGAAGCGTCGACAAAGGGCACGATCAGGTGCTCCTTGGACCCGTGCATCTGCCAGGGCTGCGCGCCTTCGTCCCAGGTCTCGCCATCGTCGGTGGACCGCCACATGACTGCGTGGTTGGTCTTGACGCTCGGGTTGAAATACAGACCACCGTGCACACCAAACACGAGATAGTCGCCATTGGGCGCCTCGACAGCCCGTGGGGCATGGATTGTGCCAAACGGGTATCGAGGGCTGATTGGCTGCACACGGCACAGCCTCGCCGGGACGACAAGGCCCGGGTCGGCGACAAGCGAAAGCCGGTCGGGGAGGGCGTCGAGCCGGAAACTCCGCTCGCCGATGACGACCTGCTCCTGCAGCCGCAATGGCGCGGCTTCATCGGCAGCCACAGCCGACAAGGCCGCGAAAAACCAGGCCGCGAAAAACCCGACCACCACGGGCCCAGAGCCGAGCCTGCGGGAGAAAGTCGCATGGGCGGCCATCTGAGAACCCTCCTTTTTAAAGCCCAACAAATTTTTAAGCCGAACAAACCTGACGGCTCACGCCGGTGGATCGGCCGCAGCGCTGCCGTGGTTGGAGTCGAACATGCGGCCGATCGCGTCGCCATCGGCCAAACGTTTTTCCAAAAATGCGCGACCCACCCGCACATGCCTGCGAGCCTCGTCTTCTGCCCGCACCGGATCGCCGCTGACGATTGCCTCGATCAAGTCCTCATGCACCTTCCGAATGTGTCGGCGATCGTTCGACAACCAAACGAACTTTCCGAAAATCCAATACTGGCCGGTGAGTAGTCGGATGGTCGTGTTGCCGGCGATGGCCGTGATTCGATCGTGAAACTCCCTGTCGAACTGCGACCAGGCCCCGTGCTTTCCAGAAGCCATGGAGTCGCACATGCGGTCGACCAAGCCCCGCAACTCGGCCGCCTGCTCAGGCGTGATGCATTCGGCGGCCTGTCGCGCAGCAATGCCCTCGAACGCTTCGCGGATGTCGTACAGCTCGAGCAGCGCTTTGGCATCGAACTCACGGACGAATATTCCGCGGTTGTCGTCCGCCGCCACCATTCCGAACACCTGCAGCTCCAAAAGCGCCTCCCGAATGAGGCCCATGGAGACGCCGTATTCCGTCGCGAGCTGCGCCTGAACCAGCTTTGCACCGGGCGGAAACTCACCGGCGGCGATCCGCTCGGACATTGAACGGCGAACATCATGGCGGCCCGGCTTGCGGGCAGTTTTGGCTCGCCGAGCGGGAACCGTCGGCAGGTCCGTCGGGCAGGTCATTTCAAGCATCTTGCGGATAAATATGGATTCCCTCAAACTTTCGAAAGTTTACGCATCGCTTCGGCTCGCTGTCAACAATGCGTGGCATGCGGTTCATGGTTGGAGGGAGATCCGCTTGCGGAGCAAGCGGTCTACTTGCCGTCGTTCCGCGAGGAGAGGTTGCGGTGGACGGCGGCTTCGATGCCGTATTCGACCGTGCGGACGGAGCCGTCCACCATCGCCATGCCGCAGCCGTCGGGATGCCCGCTGCCGAAGACGATCGGCAGCGGATACTTGTTTGATCCACCGGTGAGGCCATTGGTCGTGCTGGGGTCGCCGCGAGCGTGGTCCTGGCACGGGGGCTCGAGCCCCACGCGGAGCACGTCGCGCTCGTGCCCCGAATAGAGGCAATGATCGTCGTCGTCCGACGTTCCGGCGGCCAGCAATGTCGGATCGACATATTTCTCGCCGAGCAGATACGTTCGGGACGTGCCGTCCGTCACCTCGCGGAGCCGGACCATGCTGCGGCGAAAGATCATGCCGTCGGTCGGTGGACCGAAAGCGCTCTGCCATTGGGCATCGGTGATCCATGCGTCGACAAAACTGGCCGGCGAATACGCCGCACCGCTGCGATAGTTGTTGGAGGAGAGCGTGCCGCTCCCCATGTTGGCCGCATAATCGCCGCGGACGACGGCGACCGGTCGCCACGACGGTGTGGCGGGAGTGGCCGTGACGAGATACGTGTTGTTTTTCCCGTTGGGCCAGAGGGCCGGTGCCCGCCGGGTGGGGCAGGTGAATGTGGGCACAGGCGTTGTGAGCCGCGCGATCGCAAGGTCACGCTTTTGTGTCCCATCGGCCACGCCGGCGCCGAGCGCATGCAGGTCGGCCTGTTCGATGTGCGGCAGCAGGTTGTAGGCCCAGCCGCCGGGCTGTTTTTTGTCGAAGCCCCTGTCGGGATCGCCCACCCAGTCCCTGCCCCAGCCGCCGGTCGGAAAAAAGCCCCGAATCTGCTCGTGCTGGAGGCATCCGAGCGCGAGTTGGCGGAGGTTCGAGAGGCAGACGGTGCGGCGGCCCGCCTCGCGGGCCGCGTTCACCGCCGGCAGGAGCAGGCCCACGAGCAGGCCGATGATCGCCACGACGACGAGCAGCTCGACGAGGGTCAGCCCGCGTCGCAGATCGGGTGCCAGTCGATGGTGAGTCATGGTGAATCGTCCGGCTTTGGCGAGCCGAGATCGACGATGCCCACGCGGCCCTCGCGTGGGGCCACGCTGTCGGGGCCTGGGATCGTCTCGCCGCCCAGCACGATCGCGCGGCCGTCAGCCGATGCGCTCACGGCGTTGATCTGCCAGCCCGGTCGCAGCTCGTCGAAGAGCGCGAGCGTGAGCGCGTCGGAAAACCGGAGGCTCATGCTGTCTGCCGACAAGAGCGTGCGGCCGTCGGGCGAATAGGCAAGCCAGAGGAGATCGCGCTCGTGGGCGGCGAGGCTGCCGGTGCGATCGCCCGTCAGCGCATCAAAGAACACCACGAAGCCGCCGTTGGTCGCGCAGGCGAGCCGCGTGCCGTCGGGCGACCATGCGGTCGCTTGGACATCGCCCGGCAGGGAATCGAGGGCGAAGAGTTTTCGGGCTGCGGGAGCGGCGCCCGCCGGGCGGACCCGAGGAAGCGAGAACACAACCACCTCCTTGCCAGACCCTGCCGCAATTCCTCCATCTGTGGTGGGGCAGATGCTCACCGTCCGCACCCGCTTCACGAAACGATGCAGCTTTGTCATCGTCGTGAGATCGGGATTCCACGCAAGCAGCCGGCCATCTGCGCACCCCGCCACGAGCGAGCCTTCCGGCGTCCAGGCGAGACCGGTGACCACAGCGGTGTCGCTGGCGGGCAGCGACACCTCGCGCCATGCGCCCGTCGAATCGAGCGCGAACACCTTCAAAGGGCTGCCTCCATGCTCCACGGCAAGTCGGCGGCGGGGAGCGTCGAAGACGACTTCACCGGCATCATGGTCCGCGAGCGGGATGCGACGCGAGCTGCCGTCGCTCGCGACGAGGAGCGGCGGCAGGCCCGCCTGCATGGCAATCAGTCCATTGCCGCCTTGATCGCAAGGCAGCGACAGGATCGCACGCACCACGCCACCATCTGGCTCGAGCGTCGTGAGGCCGGTCGCCTCCGCGGGCCTGCGAGGATCCCATCGGCGCACGGTTCCATCGGCGCCCGCCGTGATGACGAAGCCCTCCGAGTCGAACGCGGCATCCCAAACGCGGCCGAGATGGCCGACCAGCCGTTGCCGCAGGCTTCCATCGGCGATGTCGAACACGCGCGCCACGCCATCCTTCGAAGCTGTCACCGCCTGCCGGCCATCAGTCGAGAAGCAGCAACTCAGCACCCAGTCTGGGTGCTCGGGGAGACGGCGAACCAGTCTTCCGTCCTTCGGTTTCCAGAGGCCGGGGCTGCCGTAGTGGCCGGCGCAGAGGATGAGGCTGGCATCGGGCGACACTGCGGCTCGCGTCATGGTGCTCTTCACCGCGTCGATCGTTCGCACGAGTCGGCCTTCCTCGGCTTCGAGCAGCATCACGGACTCGCCGCAGGCGACGGCGATCATTGTGTCGCCGACGCGGCAGATCGACTCGATGTCGGCGTCGGGCCGGACGTCGGCCTGGCAGGTGTGGAAGACACACGCTGGAATATCGTGGTGGCCATCGCCCGTCGTGGGAATCGTCCGCACGATCCGATCCTCGCCGCCAAACAAGACGGCGTCTCCGCTCGCGGTGAACGACACACCGTAGAGCGGCGATCCGACTGGGGCGGCTCCGCCGAGGCTTCGGCCGTCGTCGGCCCACATTCGCATGCGGCCGTCCTGCCCCACCGTGGCGATACGGCTGCCGTCGGGCGAGAAGCAGACGGCGTTGATTTCGTCATGAGCGGCGACAGCCAGTGGCGGCTTCTCAGGCGACGAGACGAGCGGTGCGATCAAGAGCCGGCCGTCGGCGCAGCCCGCGGCGATCAAGCGGCCATCGGGCGCCAGCGCGATCGAGTGGATGCCGGGCCTGCTCCCATCGGGCCGCCGGCCCGTCTCGAGCACGATCGAGTGCTCGCCGTGGATGCGGCGCGTGAGCCAGCGGCCGGCGATCGAATCCGCCAGTTGCCGGTCGATCTTCGCGCAGGCCCGCAGATGGCCGTCGGCCCCGGCGGCGTTGCCGGTGCGCCAGGCATCGAACCCGCGGCGCAGTTCGGCGGTGGCCTCGTGGCGGCGGATGTCGTCGCGATAGGCTGCCTGCTTCGCGGCCTCGAGCGAGCGTTCCCGCATCGACCAACCAGCGAGCAGCGTCGCGGCGAAAACAGCCGCGGAAAGCGCGGCCACGAGCGGTCGCCGCTTGACCTCGCGGATGAGCCGTCCGATCGGCGCAAGCGGCCGGGCGAGCGTCGGCCGTCCGTCGAGATAGCGGGTGAGGTCGGCGGCGAGCTCGGCCGCGGAGAGATAGCGGTCGGAGGGCTGCTTGGCCATGCACTTGAGGCAGACGGCGCCGAGATCCCGCGGCACGCCGGCCGACACGCGGTCGGCGGGGGGCGGATCGTCGAGCAGCACCTTGCGAAACGTCTCCGCGTCGGTGCGGCCGGCCCGCAGGTTGCGGCCGGTGAGGAGCCGGTCGAGCAGGACGCCGAGGCTGTGGATGTCGGTCGCCGGGCCGACGGGGCCAAACGAGGCGTCGATCTGCTCGGGCGCCATCCACGCGGGTGTTCCGAGCCGCATCCCTGATTGGGTGAGTTGCGTGAGCGGGTCATCGCCCGCATCGTCGGCCACGAAGGTTTTGCCAAGGCCGAAGTCGCCGAGTTTGATCGTGAAGCCGTCGGCCTGAAGCAGCGCCATGTCGCCGGACGCGGCATCGATGGGCACGAGCAGCACGTTCGCGGGCTTGATGTCGCGATGGACGATTCCATGCGAGTGGGCATGGGCCACGGCCTGGGCAAGCGCCCGCACGAGCCTGGCTGCCGTTCGGGGCTCCAGCGGGCCGGGATGCCGCTCGAGCCAGTCGGCGAGGCTGCCGCCGACACAGTATTCCTGCGCGATGAAGACGAGGCCGCCTGTCTCGCCCACCTCGTGGATGCCGACAATGTGGGGATGGATGAGCCGCGCGGCGATTTCGGCCTCGCGGATGAACCGGCGGCGCACATCGTGCGAAAGCAGAGCTTCGGGTCGGGCGATCTTCAGGGCCACGGAGCGGTGCAGCGTCGGGTCGATCGCCTCGGCCACGTAGGCGAAGCCACCCCGCCCCGCCTCGCGCACGATCTGAAACCGCCCGACGGTTCGGGGCAGCGCCGCCGGCGGCTCCGGCGGCGTGGCCTCCGCCGCGGCCGTCTGCCTGAGGAGCAGGATCGCATCGACCGCGCCGGCGAGCGCGGGGTCGGAGAGCGAATCGTCGTCTGGCAATGCCAGCGGCCCGTCCAGCGGCATGCCGCCAAGGCAGTCGTCGATTGCCGCAAGCCTTTCGGCTGCAGCAGCGTCTGCGGCATCAGGGCTCGCGGCCGTGGATTCGTGTCGCATGGTCGGATGAACTGAGCTCGTCCTGCAGTTTCTGGACGGCGCGGTACCAAAGTTTTCTCACGGCCTCCGCCGACCTGCCGAACCGGTCGCCGATCTGCTGAAACGAGAGGCCGTCCCAATACCGCATTCTCAGGACGATGCGGTAGTCGTCGGGGAGCCGGGCGAGCACCGCCTCCACCTTCGCGGCGTCTTCACGGCGGATGATCGAGCCGTCGGGCGGCCGCGACCGGTCATGCGGCCACGAGACCGCCGTCTGCGCGTTGTCGCGACGATCGGAGAGGCAGTCCAGTCGCGTTTCCTTGGCGACGTCGCGCTTCTGCGACACCTCGTAGCGACGAACCGCGTCGCGCAGATTGTTTTGCAGGATGGATCGCAGCCATGCGTAAAACTCCTCCGGCGTGCTGCCGGCGAACCGCTCGAAATCCCGATGCGCCTCGATCGCCGTTTCCTGGACCAGATCGGAGGCGCCAACCTTCGCCTGAAGTCCCCGGGGCAGTTCCTTATTGGCCAGAAAGAGAAGATAGGCCCGTGCTGATTCGAAGAGGCTGCCGATCGCGGCCGTGGAGCCGTGACGGGCCTCGTCGAGCAGGTGCTCGATGCGATGGTGGTGTGCTTCGGCGGAAAACCGGGTTGCCATGCTGCATCCTGGCAGGCGGGGTTGCGGCGCGAAGGGGCCGACCCCCAGACGCCGGAGATTACCCGTTATGGCAACGGTTCGCGAACGGCCGTCATGCGAAAATTTCGTGAATTCCGCGGGGATTTTCGTTGGGAGCCAGGGGCGTGGTGCGACGAGGCCAGGGAGTTGCACCCCCCTGCGGGGTCGCTTATAGTCATCGACGACGGTTTCACATCTTTTTCGTATCGAGAAACGCTCGTGAACGCGAAGGTCGCCGCCGGAGATTCGTCCCGGTGCGGCCCCCTGAACAACACGTGAGTGTGCCGGTCCTGGTCGGTCGGCCGCAATAAACGCATTGCTGCGTGATCGTTGTTCAGCGTCGCCCCGTTTCGATCGCGTGGTTCATCGCGCGAGATCGTCGTTTCCGTCGGCTGCACCTTTGCGTATCGCGCATGGGGGGCAGTGGGCATGAATGCCAGAAATAGAGACGCCGGGAAGAGTCGGTCCGTTGCCTGGGCAGCGATCGTGATCGCGGTCGTCGTCGGGCCGCTCGCGATGCCCGCCCGCACCGAGGTGATCGGCAGTTGGGATTTTTCGGGCGGATCGCTCGTAGGCACGGCAGGCTCGCAGGTGCGGCTGCGGCATGCGCCGTTGACACCTGCGTATGGCAACTACTCCGCCGCCTACGCTCATTACCGCGATACCATAGACCCCTCCCTGCCCGCCCTGCAATCGGCCCCGTCGCTTGCGTACGGCACGACCGATTCATTCGGCATCCAATCGCTCGGTGCTGCGAGTCGCACGGTGCTTAGGGTTCCGGACGCTCGCGGCGCCGGCCAGTTCACCGGCCTCGTCGCAGACTTTGACCGATCGGGTCCGGGCAAGGTCAACCGTTACTCAGTCATCATGGATGTGCTCATTCCGCAGACGACGTTCAATGAGACAAACCGCTGGATCTCGTTGTTTCAGCCCCGGGCGAATGCCGACGGGCTTCTGTTCGCCGACACGAACCTGAATGGCTCTGGTGGCTACGACTTTGGCGTTGCGAATGGCTACGTCGGCGGGTTTCAGCCGGACGTCTGGCAGCGAGTTGCCCTGGTGATCGACCTCGAGGCCCAGGCCGGGCAGCCCCGCTACATGACCTATCTCAACGGCCTTGCCAAAGCGGCGATTGAAACGCCGGGTGCTGATCGCGATCCGGCGATCGATGGCCCTCTTTCGATTGGCCGCCTGACCGACTCGAATCCTTGGCAGGCCCCGACGTTGTTCAATAACCTCGCCGATGCGTCGAAAACAACACTTTTCTTTTTTAACGACGAGGATTTCGATCTCGGCACGCTCTACGTCGCGAACCTGCAGTTTCGCGACACGGCCATGTCGGCCGGCGAGATCGCCGCGCTTGGCGGTCCGACGGCGGCAGCGATCGCCGTGCCCGAGCCGGCGTCGATCGTGATCGCGGGCTCCGCCCTGCTCGGCCTCGGCGGCGCGGCGCGGTGGCGTCAGAGAACGGCTTCGAGCCGGCAGGGCCGCCGAAATCGCGCCTGCGGATAGTAGCGGTTGGTCCAGCCATCGCCCGTCTCACGCCGCACGAAATCCTCCGGCCGCGTGAGGATCGCGATCGGCCGATTCGGGATGCCGCGCACGGCGAGAAACGCGGAGCGGTCGATCAACTCGAGCGGCGACTCGAAAAGCGCCGGCAGGTCGTCGAACCGGTCGTGCGGGTCGATCGCCGCCGTGCCCCGCATGCCGGGCAGTTGATACATGAGCGACCAGCCGTAGATCTCAGGTCCCCGCCGGCAGGCGGATTCCGGCCCCGCGGCTCGTCGGGGCCTGCGGGGCGCGGCCCCAGCCAGGTCAGCCGGCGTCGCCAGGGCCGCGCCGACGCGGCATTGCCGTCCCAGGGCGCGGTGCAGGCCCACGATGCTCCCCAGTGCTTCCGGCGACTCCGGCGCGTGCGGCAACAAACTGCCATCCTCAGACACGTCGATCGTCCACGCGGCCCCTGCATGGCCTTCGCGGTGCAGGATCGCGAGGCCGGCGAAAAGCGGCCGCAACCGTTTGCGTGTCTCCGAGACGAGCCGAACGCTCGTCATGACGAATGCCGGGGAATGTTTGTGGAAGCGGCTCATGAAACCCTCGTCGATGGACGGCAGAGGAGGTCGGTCCTTCCACGAAGGGCGGGAAGGAGCGCCGTGGCGGACGCGACCAGCCGCCAAAAATTTCCGCCGGCGGCGTTTCAGGCTGAAAAAACAGGCGTGTGGAGGGTATTCTGAGGGGGCCGTTTGCGGCTCGGCCCCCTCATCCGTCGGGGCGTGCCACGGCGGCGGCCCGCGGAACGATTCATGGACTCCCTCAGCCGGCACGAACAGCTCCTCCGCGTCTTCCACCTGATCGACATCCTCTTCGGGGCCCGGCAGCCGCTCACCACGGCCGAGCTCAAGGATCGGCTCCGCCGCCGGGGCGTGATCGACGAGATGTCGGACAAAAACATCCGTCGCGATCTCGAGTTTCTGGAGCGATTCGGCTACGCGCTCAAGCGGTCGCGGAAGCGGTCGGACCGAGGCGCGTCGTGCCAGGCCTGGTCGATCGAGCCGGGCAAGGGCAAGGTGGAGCTCACGGCGCCTGCGATCTCGCTGCCGGAGCTTCTCTCGCTCGCCGTGGCACGTGACTTTCTCGCGCCGCTGGCCGGCACCTTCTACTGGCGCGGGATCAGCCAGCTCATGTCGCGGGTGGAGAGCGTGGCCACGCCGCAGCTGCTCGACTACGTGGAAGAGCACCGGGAAGGCCTCGTGGTGCACCCCAAGCCCCCCGCCGCGAAATACGGCGCCCGCACGCTCAACGCGATCAACCGCGCGATCCGCCATGCGCTCGAGCTCAAGATTCGCTACACGAGCCTCGCCGACGGCAAGCCGAAGACCTCCGTCATCCACCCCGAGGCGCTCGTGCTCTACGACGGCAGCATCTACGTGGCCGCCTACCGGCCGCCGGCCGCGGGGAGCGGTGGCGGGGCGGCCGACGGCAACGACACGATTCGATTTTTCAAGCTCGACCGGATCGCCGACGCAAAGCCCTCGTCGCGCACGTTTAAACGGCGGCGGGAAAGTGTCGAGTCGCTCCTGGCCGACAGCATCACGATCTTCCGCTCGGCCGATCCGCCGCGGCGCTACAAGATCCGCGTCGATGCCTCGCGGGCCCGCTGGGCGCGGGAGAAGCCGTTTCATCCGCGGCAGAAGGTCCGTGAGCAACGCGACGGCAGCGTGCTCCTCGAGATCGACCGGGCCTGGGACGACGAGATGATCCCGCAGCTGCTCGGCCTGGCGGACTGCGTCGAGGTGATCGAGCCGGCCGACGTCCGCGAGCGGATCCTCGAGATCGCGCAGCGCATCGCCGCCAAATACATGTGCCACCACCTGCGATCGTTCGAGGAGATCTATGCCGGAGGTGCCTGATCGCCCCGTCTGCTCCGGTCATCCGGACGAGCGGCTGCGGTCGCGCCGCCGGTTCGCCGTGGAGTCGCTCTCGGCGCTCGCGTCGGGCTGCCTCGCGGCCGGCGGCGGCCAGGCAGCGCCGGGCGTGGCCGAGCAGGCTGCCGGCGTGCTCGCCGACTACGCGCTCGCGGCCGATCCCGCCACGCGGTGCGAGCCGGTGGCCGACGGGGAAGTCGCGGGGGGCCGCTACGCCACCTGCCGCCTCGTGAGCCAGACCTGGCGCGGCGCGGAGTGGGCGCACGAACTATCCATCTACTGCCCGCCCGATCCCGCCTCCACAGGAATGATGCTGCTCTGGATCGACGGCGGCAGCGCCGGAAAGGTGCCGGAGGCCGGACAGGCGGCCGGCCCCTCCGACGCCGTGAAGACGCTCGCGCTCTTTGCCAACGCGGCCGGCCTGCCCGCCGCCGTGATCCGGCAGGTGCCCTACCAGCCGATGTTCGACGGCCTTGTCGAAGACGATCTGATCGCCCACACGTTCGTCGAGTTTGCCCGCACGGGAGATGCCTCGTGGCCGCTTCTCCTGCCGATGGTGAAGTCGGCGGTCGAGGCGATGACGGCGGCCGGAAAGATCGCGCGGGATCGGTTCGGGCTTGCGATCGACGGCTTCGTCGTCACGGGGGCGAGCAAGCGCGGCTGGACGACCTGGCTGGCGGCAGCGGTGGACGATCGCGTGCGGGCCGCCCTGCCGATGGTGATCGACATGCTCTCGATGGAGCGGCACGTGGAGCTGCAGTTCGCGAGCTTCGGCGGGATGTCGGACAAACTCGAGGACTACACGTCGCGGGGCATCGAGAAGCTCCTGCAGACGCCGCGCGGCCGCGAGCTCATCGGCATCGTCGATCCCTACCGCTACCGCGACCAGATCACGCAGCCAAAAGTGATCGCGCTGGGCACCAACGATCCCTACTGGCCGCTCGAGGCGCTCGATCTCTATTTCGAGGGGCTTTCCGGGCCGCGCTGGGTCTCCTACGCGCCGAATGCGGGGCATGGCCTGCCCCCGGTCCGACTCGCCGGCCTCGTGGCGGCGCTTGGACGCCATGCGATCGGCGCGGAGCGGCTCCCCGACCTGCGCTGGAAGTTTGCCGCGGCAGACAAGGGCGTGACCTGTACCGTGCACTCCGACGAACAGCCGACGGAGGTGGTGCTCTGGCAGGCCGCCTCGCCCAGTCGCGATTTTCGGCAGGCGCGTTGGACGTCCACGCCCGTGGCGGCCGCGGCCGACGGCTGGCAGGCGGTCGCTGCCCGGCCCGCCGACGGGCATGCGGCGGCCCTCGTCGAATGCCACTATGCGCGGGAGCCGGCGCCGCTCGTGCTCACGACGAGCGTGCATGTTCAGACGGCCGGATGAGGATGCCGCGGGAAACGTGAAGGAGGCGGATGATGCGTTGGTTTTGGATTGATCAATTCAAGGAGTTCGTCCGCGGCCGCAGGGCGCGGGCCGTCAAGGCTGTGACGCTCGCCGAGGAGCATCTCCACGACCATTTTCCCGGTGCGGCGATGATGCCCACGACGCTCGTCATCGAGGGCATGGCACAGACCGCCGGCCTGCTCGTGGCCGATTCGTTCGACTTCAAGAAGCAGGTCGTGCTTGCGAAGGTGGCGAAGGCCGACTTCCAGTTCGACGCGGTGCCCGGCGACACGCTCGAGTATGTCGCCGAGATCGTCGAGACGATGGCGGGCGGCTCGCTCGTGAACGTGACGAGCCGCGTGGGCGACCGCCTGCACGGCGAGGCCGAGCTCTACTTCGCCCACCTCGAAACGGGCGTCGTCGTGCCGAAGCTCTTCAAGACCGACGAGATGCACCGCTGGCTCGACAGCCTGCGGATCTACGACGTGGCGGTGAACGTGGACGGCACCCCGGTCGCCCGCGGTTCGGGGGATTAGCCCGCCACGTAGACCGCTTGCTCCGCAAGCGGATCGCGCCGGCTCGCGGGCGGCAGAAGTCGCCTCGCGTTGTCCCTCGCGGACTCGGTCCAAAAGCTCGTCGAGCTTCCGCCGACCCGCTCGCCTTTGTCCAGCGTAGATCGCTCGGTCGATAGTAGACCGCTTGCTCCGCAAGTGGATCTGCAAAACCCGCTTGCGGAGCAAGCGGTCTACTTTGCGGTCTACTGCACCGCAATCGCCGCGAGCGGCACCTCGACCCAGTCGGGGCGATTGTGCAGTTCGTAGGCGAGTTCGTAGAGCGCCTTGTCGAGCGTGTAGGCAGCGAGCAGGCCGTCGGCTTCTTGTCGTTCGCTGGGCCACCAGGCATGGCCGTGGGCGATCTCGCGGTAGGCGTCGAGATACGTGCGCTCGAGCAGCGCGAGGTCGCTGGCGTGATAGGTGCCGCCGGTCGTGCGGGCCACGTGCCGCAGCAGATAGTCGACCGAGCGGCACATCCCGGCCACGTCCTTGCAGACGCTCGTCTTCGCGCGGCGCTCCTCGAGCGAGCGGCCCGGCTCTCCCTCGAAGTCGATGACGAGGATGCGGGCATCGTCGGGGCCGACAAGCACCTGCCCGAGATGAAAGTCGCCATGCACGCGGATGTCGCTGGCGGTCGTCGGCAGGTGGGCAAGCGACTCGAGGCCCGCGAGGAGACGCTCGGGGTGGGCGATCGCCTGAGGCAGCCGCGCGGCAGCGAACTGTAAAACCTCCCTCGCATGCTCCACCATCCGTGCCGCCGCTTTGCCACGGCCGGCGGCCGTCGCCGGCTCCGGGGCGAAGGCCGGGCGGTCGGTCCGCGAGCCCAGTGCGCGGTGCATGCCGGCCGTCGTGCGGCCGAGCGCGGCGACGATCCCGAGTATCGCGTCGCGATTGTGTCCCGCGAGCCCGCCCGCGGTTGCAAGCGCCACGAGCCGGTCCCATGCGGTCGTGCACGCCGGCACGAAATCGTGCACCGTCGCGATTGCGGTCGTTGCTCCGGCTCCACGATGCTCGAGCCAGCCGTGGAGCCGGGGCGTCTCGTTCCAGGCCGCATCGCAGGCCGCATCGCAGGCAAGAAATTCGCCGATCTCCACCTCCGGCTGGATGCCTTCGCGGCACCGCCGCAAGAGTTTCACGGCGTAGTCGCCGCCAGGTGTCTGCACGAGCAGCGAGGTGTTTGAAGCATCGCCCCCGAGCGGCGCGACCGTCGGAGTGTGGGAGCCGCGCGGCGTTGAGCCGGCCGTGGCATGGCCGTGGAACTCGCCATGCGCGGCCCCGGTGGAAGTGGCTGCGAGGGCCGTGTCGACGAGCCAGCCCGCAAAGGCCGGCGTGAGGGCGGCGTCGTGGCCTTCACGATCGACCGGCACGACATACCGCGACCGCTCCCCTGCCCCCGAAACAATTTCCACGATCGCGAGCGTGATGCCGTCGGGCAGTGGGGCCTCATCGGCGATGTCGACCGTCGCGATCGCATCTGCCTTCCCCGCAAACCAGCGGGCCGTCGGCAGCCAGGCGTTGATTCGATCGGCGAGCGTCATGGGAGCGTGAGCCGGTAGATCTGCACCGGATGCTCGGGCGTGCACGCGATCGTGATCTCGTCGAGCGGCCACGTTGCATCGTCGCCCGTCAGCAGATCGTGGGCGTGGATGACGTCGGCTCCCTCCAAGCCGAGCGCGGCCGCATCGAGCCGCAGGCTGCCGGACCGCGGCTCGGCGGGCTCGAGATTCACGACCACGAGCACCCGGCTGCCGCTCGCGGGATCATATTTGCACCACGCGAGCAATTGCGAATCGTCGATCTCCTGGATGAGCGGCGGCCTGACGCGGTGCATCGCGGGCTCGCCTCGCCGGATTTCGTTGAGCCGGCGGATGAAGGGGGCGAGGCTGTGGGCCGCGTCGAGATCCCACGCCTTGATCTCGTATTTCTCCGAGTCGAGATACTCCTCGCCACCGGGATCGCGCGGCTTCGATTCGAGCAATTCCATCGCCGGGCCGTAGATGCCCCAGTTGCCGACGGAAAGCGCGGCCAGCGTGAGCCGCGCCTCAAACATCGCCGCGCCACCGGTTTGGAGCGTCTCATGGAGGATGTCGGGCGTGTTGGGCCAGAAGTTGGGGCGGAAGAATTCCGAGATGGGTGGCGTCGTCACCTCGCGGAAGTAATCGGCCGTCTCCTGCTTCTCGGTCCGCCACGTGAAGTAGGTGTATGACTGCGTGAAGCCGAGCTTCGCGAGGCGATACATCGTCTTCGGCCGGGTGAAGGCCTCGGAAAGAAAGAGCACGTCGGGATGCGTGCGATGGATGTCGGCGATGAGCCACTCCCAAAACGCGAACGGCTTCGTGTGGGGGTTGTCCACGCGAAAGATCCTGATTCCCTTTTCGGCCCAGAAGCGAAACACGCCGCCGAGCGCGTCCCAGAGCTGCCGCCAATGATCGGTCTGAAAATCGAAGGGAACGATGTCCTGGTATTTCTTGGGCGGGTTTTCGGCATATTGGATCGTGCCATCGGGGCGGTGGCGAAACCATTCGGGATGCTCCGTCACCCACGGATGATCGGGAGAGCATTGCACCGCCATGTCGAGCGCGATCTCGAGGCCGAGCGATTCGGCCCGGCTGCGCAGGCGGGCGAAGTCGTCGAACGATCCGAGCTGCGGATGGATCGCCGTATGGCCCCCTTCCAGGCTGCCGATGCCCCAGGGGCTGCCCACGTCGTCGGCAGCCGCGTCGAGCGCGTTGTTGCGGCCCTTGCGAAACGACGTGCCGATCGGGTGGATCGGCGTCAGGTAGAGCACGTCGAATCCCAGTGACCGCACGTAGTCGAGCCGGTCGGCCAAGTCGGCGAACGTGCCGTGCCGGCCGGGCGGCCCCCACGATCGTGGAAAGAGCTCATACCAGGCGCTGAACCGCGCCTTCTCGCGATCGACCCACACGGCCCGCGGCGGGTCGAGCCTCGTCTCGTCGCGGCGGTCGGCGTAGAGCGTCATCAGCTCCGCGAGGCGTTTGCCGCGCACGACCTCCGCCCAGGCCGGCGACTTGAGGCGGATCGCGAGCTCCTCGATCTCCCGCGCGTCGGCAGGGGGCGCGAGGTGCGCAGCCGCCGCCACGATCTGTCCGCCCGCGACAAGCTCCACGGCGAGGTTTTCACCGGCCGCCTCGCGGCGGCCGAGGTCGCGGAGCCAGGTGCCGAAGGTGTCGATGCGCGCGGTGACGGTGTAGTGCCAGAGGCCGATCCGGTCGGCGATAAAAAAGGCAGTCCAGCGGTCGTTGCCCTGGCACTCCATCGGGATCACGGTCCATTGCCCCGTGTCGCCGTGCCGTACGTGGAGCCGGCATTCGAGCTCCTCGTGGCCGTCACAGATGATGTCGGCCTCGACGGTGACGACGTCGCCGCGCACCCGCTTGACGGCGAAGCGGCCTCCATCCACCTCGGGGCCGACGCGGTCGATCGCCACCCGACGCCTCAGGTGGTGGGGCAGTTCACTGGTCTTCTCCGGCACGATTCGCTCCGACATGTTCCAGGCGGGGGTCGATGGCGGGAAGTGTAAGGCGTGCGTCGGGAGTAGGACAGGCCAAGAAAAGGAGACCGCTTGCCCTAAGTAGACCGCTTGCTCCGCAAGCGGATCTCAATCGGGATCCGCTTGCGGAGCAAGCGGTCTACTTCCGGCAGGCTGTAGCCTGTCCTCCCTGCAAGTCGAGCAGGGCGAGCTCGGCCGTGAGGCCGGGGCCGAAGGCCATGGCCACGCACGGGCCTGCACCTCGGCGGAAGATCCGCTCGAGGATGAAGAGGATCGTCGCGCTCGACATGTTGCCATGCTCGGCGAGCACGGCATGGGAGGCATCGAGCGCGCCTGCAGGGAGCCCGAGCGCCTCCTGCACGCTCGCGAGCACCCGCGGCCCGCCGGGATGCACGGCCCACGATCGCACGTCGTCCGCCGCGAGGCCATGCGCCGCGAGCGATTCGCCCACGAGCGTGCCGATGTCGCGGGCGATCGTGCCGGGCACCTGCGCGGAGAGGCTCATCTGGAAGCCGTTGTCGCCAATCACCCAGCCCATCTGGTCGGCCGATGCGGGCAGCACCCGCGATGCTTGCGCCGCGAGCCGCCAGGCCCCGGCCTCGCTGCCCCGGCGGTGCCCCGCGCCGACGCCGACCACGGCCCCGGCGCCGTCGGCGAAGATGCTGTTGGCTACGACGTGATCGCTGCGGGAGCCATATTGAAAGTGAAGGCTGCAGAGTTCGACGCAGACGACGAGCACCACGGCCGCCGGATCGCTCGTGGCGAAGGCGTCGGCCACCCGCAGGGCGTTGAAGGCGCCGTGGCAGCCCATGAAGCCGACGTGCGTGCGGGCTACGGCGTCGCCGAGACCGAGCGCGTGCATGAGCTCAAGATCGACGCCAGGGTTGGCGAAGCCAGTGCAGGAGCAGGTGACGAGGTGGGTGATGTCGCTAGCGGCCACTCGGCCTGATTCGAGCGCGAGCCGGGCGGCGGTGGTTGCGAGGCCGCCGGCCCGTTCCTGATAGCGGGCCATCCGCGCGGCGGTCGTCGGGCCGCTGTCATCGGCGTCGGCCGCCGGAGGATAGAAGGTCTGCGCGAAAGGCTGGTCGGCCGGCTCCTCGAGGAGCACCGAACCGCGGGTGCGGATTCGCGTCTGGCGGTAGATCGCGGCGAGTGTTCGTTCGCGGCCTGGCTCGGCGTTGGCGAAGCCCGCGGCGAGTACGGCGGCGTCGGCCTGCGTGATGGTGCGCTCCGGTGCCGCCGTGCCGATGCCGAGAATCGTGAGGCTCATGCCGCGGCCTCCCGGAGTGTTGCTGGCGGTGCAAACCGCGGCGTGCCGACGACGAGGGGCATCACGCCCGCCGCGATCCCCGGGGCGAATCGGGCGAGGCGGATCGCCGCGCCGACGAGCCAGAGATGCCGCACGGCAAGCGCCACCCGCCGGCAGCGTGCATGGTGCGATGCAAAGAAAGCGTCGTGCCCGCGGGCAAATGCCGCGGCGATCTCCGTAGGCGAGCCGCCGCCGACGATCGCCTCGGCAAGGAGCCTCCCGCTCACGAGCGCCCAGCCCATCCCCTCCCCTGTGAATGGTTCCACATAGCCTGCAGCATCACCGATCCGACAGAGCCGCCCCTGGCCGCCCGCCACGAGGGGCGTGCGGTGGGTGAGCGCGGGCGTGGCCCGCACGTGGGCGTCATTCACTGCGGCGAGGTCGAGACGGAGCGCCGCGCCCGCGAGCCCTTCCTCCAGAAGCGTTGCGATGGCGGCATGCGGGCGGCCCTCGCGGGCGACCGCCTGCGGCTCGATTGCGGCGGCGATGTCGATTCGACCGTCTTCGAGACGCACGATCCCCGCATAGCCGCCGCGTCCGACAGCCATCACGAGTTCGCCGGCGGGAAGGTCGCTGGCCGCGGCCGGGAGCGTGAGCCCGACGCCGATCCGGCTCTTCGCTGCAATCAGCCGACGCGATTCACGCCGGCGGGGGCGGTGTGGCGATGCCTCGGCGCACTCGATCCGCACATGATCGGCGAGCCCCGTCGCAATCACGGCATGCTGCGCCTCGAGCTCGATCGCTGCATCCGGCGTGGCCGACGATCGCACTGTGAGCCGCACGCGATCGGCCGCCTCGGTGATCGAAGTGATCGTCGTCTGTGGCAGCCAGTCGGCCCCGGCATTGATCGCCTGTGCGACGAGCGTCGTGTCGAGCGCCTCGCGCGAGAGCGTGGCGCCTGCGAGCGGGAGCCGCGCTCCCTGCCCTCCCGACACGAGTTGCACCGCTTCGAGCGGCAACGGCCGAACAGCGCAGTCGCTGAAGGCATCGAGGCTTTCCAGTTCGGCGAGCGCCGTCGGCGACAGGCAGCAGCCGCAGACCTTTTCGCGCGGCATCGTGGCCCGATCGATGAGCAAGACGCGGCGCCCAGCGCAGGCGAGCCGGATCGCGGCTGCCGAGCCCGCCGGCCCGGCGCCGATGACGAGCGCATCCCAGCGGCGGTCGGCGGCGGCGGATGGCGTGAGCGTGGCGTCGATCATGCGGTCGCTCTCGGCGAGCCTCGCCGCCATGTGATGACCGCCCGTTCGGGCCAGGCCCGTCGGATCACGGCCCCATGCAGGCCGGCGCGGTCGAAGAGATCGCGGTATTCGGAAAGCGTTCGCGCGGCGCGGACGGAAAGCGGCCCATCGACGCGGGCCACCCGCGACGACGAGAGCACGGTCGTGCCGACCATCGCGAGCACGAGCCCTGCCCTGCTCCGCAGCAGATCGGAGACGACGACGCCGATCCGGGCGGCGGCCGCGAGCGATTGGAGCACGCGGATTGCTTCGGCATCGTCGAGGTGGTGCAGGAAGAGCGAAGTCGTGGCCACATCGCAGGCGGGGCAGCCGTCGGCGACGACATCGCGCACGGTGAAGGCCAGTTCGGCGCCTTTGACGCGTCGGGTCTGTGCGGCGACCGCCTGCGCGTGGTCGATCGCCCGCGGGCTCAGGTCGATGCCGGTGAGGCGTATTGCGGGCTGTGAGACGGCGCGGCCCTGCCCGAACTGCTGTCGCGCGAGCCTGCGGGCGAGGGCGAGCGTCACGTCGCCGCCGCCGCAGGCGATGTCGACGATCTCGAGCGGCCGATCGACCGGCTGCGCGGCTGCGGTGAGCCTGCGGATCGCGGCGGCCAATTGTGGGGCCGTTCCGGAGAAGGCATTGATGCGGGCGAGCGCGGAGAGCGCGTGGAGGTGATCGGCCGCGGCGAGCGACGGATCATCCATCAGCTCGGCCTGCCGCGATGGTGCGACCGTCCAGAGACTCACAGCAGACCTCCTCGGCCGCGGAGTGCGGCTCAGATAGGTCTCACTATATCCGCTTCGGGCCGACGAAGATTGTCACGGGCCGGGCGGGCACGGCGGCGTCTGGCCGCCCCCCTCGACCACGACATGCCCGCCCGAGACGACACCTTGGCCGCAGTCGTCCGGGCAGGGGCTTGCATGCGACGCGACGACCGGGCCTGGCATGGCGGCTGCCGGCGCGGCGCCGGTGGACATGACGACCGACGGCGGCACGGTGTTTCCTGCCGTCATGGCGGGGGCCTGCGGCTGCGGATAGACCGGCGGCGCGTATGGCGGCGCGTAGGCGTAATCGTTGCGATGGTGCGCGCAGCCGATGCAGGCGGCAATCAGGCAGACGCAGGCAAACCAACCGGGCCTCAGCATGGCGGAATTCTCCTCATGACAGGGCGAGAGGATAGGAAGGCCGCCCCGCCGGGGCAATGCCGGAAGTGGCGGTAGACCGCCAAGGTAGACCGCTTCGTCCCGAAGCGGATTCCGGGGAGCCGCTTGCGGAGCAAGCGGTCTCCTTTGGCCCAGCCCGAAAAAAGTGTTGCCCCTCCCCGCCCCTGCTCTCGTCTTCAGGGTGAGGAGGCCCACCATGCACTACCGCTTTTTCGATCCCGCGGCCGACACGAAGGTCGCAAGCGGACATCTGCCGCACTGGGAGCAGGAGAATGCCTACTACTTCCTGACGTTTCGCACGGCCGATTCGCTGCCGTCTGGCGTTCACGCCGAGTGGCTGGCAGACCGCCACCGCTGGCTGCGCTGTCACGGCATCGACCCGATGTCAGACAGTTGGAGCACGCTCGTCGAGCAGCTGCCCAATCCGCAAAGACAGGAGTTCACGGACCGGTTCGCCCGATTCTCGCAGCGTCAGCTCGACGCCTGCCATGGCGAGTGCCACCTGCGCGATCCCACGATCCGCCGGATGGTCACGGAGAGCGTTCTGTTTTTCAACGAGGAGCGATACAGCCTCGTCGCATTCGTGGTCATGCCGAACCACGTCCACGTGCTTGTCGGGGTCAATGGTCGCGGAACGCTGCTCGACAACTGCCGCAGCTGGAAACAATTTTCGGCAAGACGAATCAACCGGGAGTTGGGCCGCGCCGGCCGTGTCTGGCAGAGCGAAAGCTACGATCACCTGGTGCGGACGCCGCAAAGCCTCGGCCGCTTCCGAGATTACATCGCGGCGAATCCGCAGAAGGCCGGGCTGCGGCCGGATGAATACACGCTGTACATGAGCGACGCCCAGCTGCCGGCGGAATAAAGTAGACCGCTTGCTCCGCAAGCGGATCCCCGGATCCGCTTCGGGACGAAGCGGTCTACTTTGAAAGCGGTCTACTTTGAAAGCGGTCTACTGGGCGGCGTTGTCAGGTCGGGCAAATGTGGAATAATCTTCGTCCATGACCAAGACACTTGCCCCCCCGTCCACGTCCACCGACGCGATTGATCAGCTCCGGGCCGTCGGCCGGGAGTTTCATGGCCGGTCGTGGTCGCTCGGCACGAGCAGCAATTACAGCGTGGTCGCCGCGCACGATCCGCTCGAACTCGTCATCACCGTCAGCGGCAAGGATAAATCCGCCCTCGGCCGCGATGACTTCGTCCGCGTCGGCGCCGACGGCCGGCCCGTCGATGGCTCGGGCAAGAAGTCGTCCGCCGAAACGCTCCTCCACTGCCTCATCGCCGAACTCGTCCCAGCGCTCGGCGGGCCGAAGGTGGGGTCGGTGCTCCACACGCATTCCGTCTGGAGCACGATCCTCTCGAAGTCCGACCTTCCGCGCGGCAGCCTCCGCGTCGAGGGCTACGAGATGCTCAAGGGGCTCGACGGCATCGCGACGCACGAGACGTTCGAGGAGGTGCCGATCTTCGCCAACAGCCAAGACATGGTGGAGCTCTCCGGCAGGATCCGTGAGCGGCTCTCGCAGGCCGATTGGAGCAACCCGCAGCGGCCGCCGGTTCACGGCTTCCTGCTTTCGGGCCACGGCCTCTATACCTGGGGTCGCGATCTCGCCGAAGCCCGCCGCCACATCGAGATCCACGAGTTTCTCTTCGAAGTGGTCGGCCGCAGCCGCCTGCTCGCTTCCGCGCACTCCCATTCCTGAAGGAGCCGTCGATGGCCATCGTGACCGTGCCCTCCGCGGGCCGGCGGATTACCGACCCCGCCGAGATCAAGACGTTTCTCGCCGACCACGGCCTCGACTACGATATCTGGCCGCTCGCCGACCGGGTCGATCCCGCCGCCCCCGCGGAGCGGATCCTCGAGGCCTACGCGCCGGAGATCGACGAGCTCAAGCGGCGGGGCGGGTTTGTCACGGCCGACGTGGTGGACGTCTACCCCGACACGCCGAACCTCGACACGATGCTCGCGAAGTTCAACAAGGAACACACCCACACCGAAGACGAGGTGCGGTTCATCCTGCAGGGCCGCGGCGTCTTCCACATCAACCCCGGCGACAAGCCGGTCTTCGGCATCGAGGTCTGGGCGGGCGACATGATCAGCGTGCCGATGGGCACGCGGCACTGGTTCGACCTCTGCACCGACCGCCGCATCCGCGCGATCCGTCTCTTCCAAGACATGAGCGGATGGACGCCCCACTACATTTCCGAGGGCGTGCACGCGGGCTACGAGCCGCTCTGCTTCGGGCCGGCGTGGATCGGCTCGGCGGGAAGGTCGGCATCGTGATTGTATTCGGCGGCCGCGGCATTCTGCTCGACGTCGAGGGCACGACGTCGTCGATCTCGTTCGTGTATGACGTGCTCTTCACCTTCGCGAAGGAGCACGTGGGGGATTTTCTCGCCCGGCATGCCGGCGATGAAGGCATCGCGCCCCTCGCCGCGGCGCTCGCGGCGGAGACGGGCGCCGACGCGGTTGATCCCGGCCGGCTCGCCCTCGCCGCGATCGACCTCATGAATCGCGACGTGAAGAGCACGCCCCTCAAGGCCCTGCAGGGGCTCATCTGGCGGGGCGGCTTCGAATCGGGCGAGCTCGTTTCGCATGTGTTTGACGACGTGGCGCCGGCGCTCGAGCACTGGGCACACTCGGGGCTTGACGTGCGGATCTATTCGTCGGGCTCGATCGAGGCCCAGCGGCTCTTCTTCGGCCACACCGCCGCCGGCGACCTCACGCCCCACCTCCGCGGCCACTACGACACGACCACCGGCCCGAAGCGCGAGGCGGCGAGCTACGCGACGATCGCCGCCGACATGGGAATGCCGCCGCGGGAGATTCTCTTCGTGAGCGACGTCGGCGCGGAGCTCGATGCCGCGCGGCAGGCCGGCATGGCGACGGCGCTGGCCGTGCGACCGGGCAACCGCGAGCCGGGCGGCCTGCTCGAGCACGACGCGATCGAGTCATTCGTCGAGATCACCATCTGACGAAGTCGTGCGGGAGGGAGCCCGATGCCAGCCGACCACCATCCGCCGCACGACGTCGCCTGCTCGGTGGGCGCCTCGACAGCCGCGCAGATCGAGGACGCGATCGCCGAGGCCGCCGTCACGGCGCGGGCCGGGCTCGCCGGGGCCGAGGCCGATCTCGCCGTCGTCTTCGTGTCGAAGGAATATGAACGGGCGATCCGTCCGGCGATGGAGGGGCTCGCCGATGCGCTCGGCGTGCCCACCGTGATCGCGGCCACCGCGGAGGGCGTGCTCGCCGGCGACCGCGAATATGAGATGGGCCCGGCGGTGACCGTCTGGCTCGCGCGGCTGCCGGGCGCGGAGATCGTGCCGCTGGCGCTCGAATACTCGCAGTCGGTCGATGGTGGCATGTTCATCGGCTGGCCCGAGCGGCTCGAGGACGAGTGGCCCGCCGACGCCACGCTCCTGCTCCTCGCCGATCCGTTTTCGTTCCCCGTGGACCGGCTGATCGCCAGGCTCGCCGACGACCATCCCGGCGTGCCGATCATCGGCGGCATGGCCAGCGGCGGCTACTCCCCCGGCTCGAACACGCTCGTGGTCGACCAGCGGTCATACGACTCGGGCGCCGTCGGCGTCGTGATCGGCGGCGCGAAGATCCGCCCGGTCGTCTCGCAGGGCTGCCGGCCGATCGGCAGGCCGCTGGTGATCACGAAGGCGGAGGAAAACCTGATCGTGGAGCTCGGCGGCCGTCCGGCGCTCGAGCGGCTGCGGGAGGTGTATGCCGAACTTAGTCCCGTCGACCGCGAGCTCGTGAAGACGTCGCTCCACGTGGGCCGGGCGGCCAGCGAATACACCGACCAGTTTCGACGCGGGGATTTTCTCGTGCGCAACGTGCTCGGCGCCGACCCCGACATGGGCGTGCTTGCGATCGGCGATGCCGTGCGGGTCGGCCAGACGGTGCAGTTTCACGTGCGCGACGCCGGCACGGCCCACGAAGACCTCGTGGAGCTGCTCGGCCGCGACGAGGTCGCCGGCTCGAACCCCGCCGGCGCGCTCGTCTTCACCTGCAACGGCCGCGGCAGCCGGCTCTTCCAGTCCCCGGACCACGACGCCCGCTGCATCGCCGAGCGGCTCGGCCCGATCCCGGCAGCGGGGTTTTTCGCGCAGGGCGAAATCGGCCCGATCGGCCGCCGCAACTGCCTGCACGGCTTCACGGCCAGCATCGCGCTGTTTGAAAAGTAGAAAGCGCAAAGTAGACCGCTTCGTCCCGAAGCGGATCCCGATCCGCTTGCGGAGCAAGCGGTCTACTTCGCGCGGTCTCCTTCGCGCGGTCTACAAGTACGGCGAGAAGAGCCGGGCGATGCCGTCGCGGAGCCGCACCGGGATGCTGCGGCTATCGACCTCCGCGAGCGTCATCGGCCGCGAGCGGCCGATGACGTCGGCGATGTGGCGGTCGATCCGCGCGGCGAGCGTGCGGTCGTAGGTCTCGACGTTGCATTCGAAGTTGAGCCGCATGCTGCGGTCGTCCCAGTTGCCGCTGCCAAACATCGCCCATGCGCCGTCCACCACCATGAGCTTCGTGTGGTCGAAGGGAGGCGGCGACATCCAGACGTTGCAGCCGCGGCCGAGCACCTGCCAGAGCATCGCGGTGGAGGCCCAGCTCACGAGCGCGAGGTTGTTTTGATCGGGCAGGACGATGTCCACCTGCACGCCGCGCATCGCGGCCACGTCGAGCGCCTGGCAGATGGCGTCGTCGGGCAGGAAGTAGGGCGTCATGATCCGCACCGTCTTCTGCGCCGCGGCGAGCGCGCCCACGAGCACGAGCTTGATCCGGCCGATGTCGGGGTCGTCGGGTCCGTAGCGAACGCCGCGGGCCAGCGCGGTGCCCGCAAAGGCGAGGTCTGGCGCCCAGGGGCCGTCGCGCAGACCGTCGGGCTCGGGGGTCGCGAGCTGCTCCCCCGTGGCGAATTCCCAGTCCTCGACGAAGACCTCCAAAAGCTGCGTGACCACCGGCCCACGCAGTTCGAAGTGCATGTCACGAACCGGATGGGCGGGACCATGGGCGAGCCAGCAGCCGTCGCGGATGTTGAGGCCGCCAGTGAACCCGATCGCGCCGTCCACCACCATGATCTTCCGGTGGTTGCGCAGGTTGGCATAGGGGAAGTAGACCGGCACGCTCGTGGGCAGAAACCGCTCCACCCGCACCCCCTTCCCTGCGAGCACGCCCACGATCGACGGGAAGGTGTAGGTCGATCCGATGCCGTCGATCAAAACCCGCACCTCCACGCCGCGCTTCACGGCTTGCGCGAGCGCGTCGGCGAAGATCCGGCCCGTGGGGTCGTTGTCGAAGATGTAGCTCGCCAGGCCGATGCTGCGGGTGGCGGCATTGATCGCCTCGAGCATCCGCGGATAGGCCTCGTCGCCACCGGCCAGCGGCTCGATCGAGTTGCCGTCGACGAGCGGGCGATCGGTGACCTGCCCAACGAGTGTTTCGAGCGATCGCAGCGGCGCATGATCGGGGCCGATCGCCTCGGCCAGCCGGGCGGCGCTCGGCACGGCGCCGGCGAGCTCGTGGGTGACCGTGCGGGTGCCGGCCCGCAGCCGGCTTGCGCGGGAGCGGATCCGGTTGACGCCGAGCACGGCGTAGGCGATCGCGCCGAAGACCGGCGAAAGCCAGATCAGGCCCACCCAGCCGATCGTGGAGCGGTTGTCGCGCTTCACGAGGATGGCGTGGGCCGACGCTGCCACGTTGATCGCGATGATCGTCCAGGCGAGCACGTGCGGCCAGAGCACGAGCCACCAGCGCCACGCCGTCGCCACGAGTGTCTCCATGGCGATAAGGGTAACGAGTGGTCGATTGGGAGTCACCTGCAGCGCAGGCAAAGTAGACCGCTTGCTCCAAAGTAGACCGCTTGCTCCGCAAGCGGTTTGAAGATCCGCTTGCGGAGCAAGCGGTCTACTCTGCAAGCGGTCTACTAAAACACGTTTGCCACGAAGCGGCCGCCGCGGCAGCGTTTCAAATACTCGAGCGCGGCCACCTGCCCCGTCATTTCGAGCGCGTCGCGGTAGACCGGATCGTGAAAACCCTCGATGTCGATGCTGCCCCGCCAGCCGCAGATCCGCAGCGTGCTGATGAGGTCGGTCCAGTTCGTGTCGCCGAAGCCCGGGGTGCGGTGGTGCACGTAGGGCACGCCGCCGCGGATGCCGTGCTCACGGACCACGTCCCAGAGCAACGTCGCGTCCTTGCCGTGGATGTGCCAGATGCGGTGGGCATAGCGGCGCAATTGCGGCAGCGGATCGACGAAGCTCACGATCTGGTGGCAGGGCTCCCATTCGAGGCCGATCACCGGGCTTTCGACCTCGGCGAAGATGGCGTCCCAGGCCCGCGGCGCGTGGGCGATGTTCCAGTCACCGCTCTCCCACGTGCCCCGCTTCTCGCAGTTCTCAAACGCGATCCTCACGCCGCGGTCTTCGGCCCGCTGGGCGAGTGGGCGAAAGACCTCGCCGAAGCGTGCATACGATTCCGGCACCGGCCGACCGGGCACGCGGCCGGCGAACCCCGAGACGATGTCGCAGCCGAAGAGCGGCGCCGCATCGATGAGCCGTTCCCAGTCGGCGACGGTCTCCGGGCTCGTGAGCGGATTGCCGTAGACGCCGATCGCGCTCACGCGGGGCGGCAGGCCGCCTTCGGTCGCCGGCGCCGCGGCGAGCGTGCGCGCAACAGCCGCCGCGAGGCCCTCCACGTCGAAGCTGCCCACACTCCGTCCAAACGCGATCTGAAAGGTCTCGAATCCCAGCGGGACGAGCTGGGCGATCACGTCGGGCGTGCGCTCGTGGGCGGCGACGAGCGTGCCGATCCGAATGTCGTCGTGGGCGTGCATGGCGAAAGATTACGATACGTTTGGCCTCGGGGTACAATTCGGCTTCCATGAACAAGGCGTTTTGCAAGGAGCCCGATTCTGCCGTGCCGCCGCGCTGTCCGCGGTGCGGCAACGAGGGGGCGCTCGTGTCGGGTGAGACGCTCCTGGCCCACGTGGCCTCCGCGGCGGCGGAGTCGCTCGGCGAACCGGCCTATTTCTGCGGCACCGGCGGCTGCGACGTCGCCTACTTCGACCTGCTCGAGCGGTCGATTCCGGCGGCCGATGCCCACGGCCTCTTCTGGCCGAAGGATCCGCAGGGCCCCTTGTGCTCATGCCACGGTCTCACGGTCGATGACGTCGATGCCGATCTCGCGGAGGGCGTGCCCACGCGGGTGCGGGCGGTGGTGCAGCAGGCGGCCCGGCCGGATGCCGCCTGCGCCGCCACGAGCGCCGACGGTCGCCCCTGCGTGGCCCGCGTACAGAAGCACTATCTTCGCCGCCGGTCGGAGTTGGGCGGCGCGTCATGAGGCTCCTCAGCTGGAATATCCACAAGGGGATCGGCGGCCGCGACCGCATCGTCATGGGTTCCCACGGTCCGCGATCCCATCGAGAAGCATTGGGATCTTCGTCGCCCGAATCGTTGCAATGACTGTTGGCGTCGATTTCCATGGCTCTCCCGGTAGTCGCGTGATCAGCGCCTGCCATACGAGACCAAACGCCGCGATTGCCGCGGTCTCATCGAAGTGCACTCCCGGCGGCAGGAGCGGAGCGATGTCCTCCGTGAGGCTCGTATTGAGCTTGTTTAGCATCCGCTCCTCGGCCATGGCCCGTGTGATTGCATGCCCTTCGTGCTCAAGATAACACTGGAAGCACTCGAGCAGCCGATCGCGGTCAAGACCGGGCAGAAGCAGGGCCTCATTGAGGTCGAACAGGTCCCGGTTCTTGTTTCGCTGCAGCAGCGCCCGCAGTTTCGTGGCGAGCAATTCCTCCGGGTCATACGACGTGATCGCGACCTCTGCGCGATGCCAGTCGCTATCGACCGTGAACGGATATGCGTGAAGCCCATGCCGGCTCTGGTGCTCCCGCGTGTTGATCTCAATCTTGAGCTTGAGCGGCTGGTCGCCGGCCTCTTCAGGTGTGAATCTGAAAACGAGCGTCGTCGAGCGCTGTGCCTGGCTCAGCTTGCCTCGTCCGAGCCATGACAGCGCGTCTTTTACTCCGTCGATGACGGGGCCGATCGGTTCTGCCCGCGTCTGCACGAGGTCGATGTCCTCGGAATACCGCAGGGGCTTCGTGAGCAGGAGTTTGTGGATCGCCGTTCCGCCGCGGAATGCGATCCGATCGCGGATCGCTTCGCTGGCGAACAGATCGCACAGGGCTCGGGAGATGACGAGATCCTGCTCCACCTGGCGGCGGTCCGGCCACGGGGCGAAGGCGGCCCACTGCTGGATGTGTGCCCGGGGGATCATTCGTCGATCTCCAAGTCAACGTTCACGATGAGTTTCCAGGGCAGATTTCGGTCTTGGCGAGATGACAACTCCCTCGCGGCGGGCTTCGTCGCGGGATCGAGCGGCGAAAACGATTTTGCCTTGGCGGCGATCGGCAGAAGTGCTCGCGCCTGCCGGGCATGCCCGAAGCGGTCGAGCAGGTAACCGAGCCGCCGCACCGCCGTGTGCTCGTAGGCAACGGCCGCGGCGGCGAGTTTTTTTCCACGGGCCCTGCCGCCGAGATCATGGACGGCCTGGGCGGCGGCGTTAATGCCGCCAGAACGATGGAAGTAGCGGCAGATGTCGAGCAGCGTCAGTTCCACGGTGGCGACCGTGGCGAACCCGGCGTCGGTTTTGAGGCGACCAAGCCAATCGGGCCGGTTTGAGATCGCGAAGGCCTTGGGCGCCTGGAACAGGAACTCACGCGTTGTCGTCCGATCGTGATCGCTGGAAGCTGCCGCGGCGCGATCACCTGGAAGACCATTGCGGCCTGATGCGCGGCCCCGTGGAAGGCTGCGGCTCGGAGGAGCGAGATCCGGTAGTCGAGCCCGAGGTGTCTCATGAGCGGATCGATCCAGCGGGCGGGATCGGGAGCGCCGAGCGTTCGATCCTCGGGCCGGAGAATCAGGTAGAAGCCGCGGCGGGGAGATGCGAGACGGCCCTTCTTCGCCAGGCGGGCGATCGCTGACTGTAGAGCCTGCGGCGACTGCCGTAGATCGGCCATGGCGGCCGACTTCGTGAAGTGTGCCCGACCACTCGCCAGCTGCTGATCGATGAAATCCTCGAGGCTTGCCATGCCCAGAGCATATCAGAAAAACGACGCTCTGCGCCTGTTTTTCAATATGGGATGGGAAGGCGTATGATGCGTTACTAGCGGGATAAGCAGGGCGTTCGATGCCCGCCGCCACGGGGTACAATCGGCGTGCGATGAGCCGCGCGATGAAGAAGACGTTTTGCGATTCCGTGGTGCCGCCCGGATGCCGGTCGGAGTTGGGCGGCGCGTCATGAGGCTCCTCAGCTGGAATATCCACAAGGGGATCGGCGGCCGCGACCGCCGCTATTCGCTCGCGCGGATCATCGACTGCATCGAGGCGGAGAATCCCGATATCATCTGCCTGCAGGAGGTCGATCGCCACGTCCGCCGCAGCCGGTTCGACGACCAGCCGCGGCTTCTCGCCCGCTACTTCCGCTGTCATTCGGTCTTTCAGGCGAACGTGCCGGTGGCCGCGGGCGGCTACGGCAATCTCGTGCTGTCGCGGTGGCCGATCTCGAGCCGGCATCGGATCAGCCTGCGGCACAACTCGCGGAAGCCGCGGGGCGCGCAGCTGCTGGTGGTCGATGCTCCGGAGGGACGGCTGCACCTCGTGCACACGCATCTCGGCCTCGCCGAGCAGGAGCGGCATTGGCAGATGCGGCGGCTGCTCGGCCACATGCTCTTCCGCTCGGCCGATCCGCATCCGACGCTGATCGTGGGCGACTTCAACGACTGGCGCGACACGCTCGCCCCCGCGGCCCTCGCGGCGAATGGATTCGCGCAGGTGACCGCGCCGGCGGGGCGTTTTCGCACGTTTCCCGCCTGGCTGGCGATCGGGTCGCTCGACAAGGCCTTCGTGCGCGGGCCGGTCGAGGTGCGGCACGCCCGCGTCGTGCGGACGAGCCTCACGAAGCGGGCCAGCGACCATCTGCCCCTCGTCGTCGACTTCCACCTCCCGTAGGGCAGGCTTCAGCCTGCCAAAAGTAGACCGCTTGCTCGTCTAGTAGACCGCTTGCTCCGCAAGCGGATCTCTGTTGATCCGCTTGCGGAGCAAGCGGTCTACTTTCAATCGCCCTACTTTCCAGCCTCCGGCCGGATCGCAAGCACCATCGCGACCGAAAGAATCGCAAGCAGGGCAAATCCCCCGAAGATCGCCCCCAGCGAGACATCCGCATCCCGCAGCACGCCGAAGCCCCAGTCGGCGAAACCGCCGAAGCTGATGCTGACGAGATTCATGATTCCGAAGCCCGTGGCCCGCAGGCTCGGCCGCGCGAGCTGGCAGAGGATTGGCATGTTGTTGCAGTCGAAGAAGCCCCAGCCGAGGCCGAAGAGCGCGAGGCAGGCGATCGCAAAGCCGAGCGTGCCTGCAAGCCCCACGCCCACGAGCGCCGGCAGGAAGAACGACATGCCGAGGGCGCTCGTATAGATTCGTCCGCGATCGGTCGATTGCATGAGCCGGTCGGCGAGCCAGCCCCCCACGACCACGCCCACGAGCGACGCGATCTGCACGAAGAGCACGGCCGACACGCCCGCCTGCCCCTGCCCCAGGCCAAACTTCTCGCGGAGGATGTCGGGCATCCAGTCGCGGACCACCCAGCCGGCGATCGCCGGCAGCGTGAAGACGGCCACGAGCAGGAGAAACTGCCGGTTGCGCAACAATTCGCCCACGGCCGCGGCAAACGCCGGCTCGTCGCCGGTCGCCCGGCCTTGCGGCGGGTCGCGCAAGAGGAAGAAGAGCGGCACGGCATAGACGATGCCGGCGATCCCGCAGGCAACGAAGGCCAGCCGCCAGCCGAGGGCGGGATCGTCGGCCACGTAGCCCGAGAAGCCGCCAAGGATCACGCCGGCGTAGATGCCCGCTTGGTGGATGCCCACCGCCCGCGACCGGGTCGAGCCGGTGTGGAAGTCGGTGATGAGCGCGAGGGCGGCGGGAATATAAAAGGCCTCGCTGATCCCCATGATCGCGCGGGCGGCGACGAACGACTCGAACGATTCGACGTAGCCGGTCACCCAGGTGGCGGCCGACCAGACGAAGAGGCTCGCCACGATGACGAGCCGGCGGCTCGTGCGGTCGGCCACGTAGCCGCCCAGCGGGCTCAGGATCGCGTAGACCCACTTGAACGACCCGAGCACGATCCCCCAGTTGGCCCGGGTGGCGATGTCGGGAATGTCGGCCATGATCGACGGCTTCATCGCCGCGAGCATCTGCCGGTCGAGGTAGTTGAGCAGCGCCACCGGCACGAGCAGCGCGACGACGATCCAAGCCATGCGGCTCACGCCGGGCGAACTGCGTTCATGCGAGGGTTCAGCGGGCGGAGCGTGATGCATGGGGGTCGTAGTATATCACGTCTGTGCCATCACCATCGGGGCATGTGCATCGCAATGCCGACAACGAGCGCTACGCATCATCCCCCGGCTTCCGCCGGGGGCTTTTGGTGAGGCGGCGCTTGAGGCTCACAGACGGCCCGCGGAATGCCGCGCTCGGGCGCTCGGTTGGCACGTCGGCGTTCTCGATCGCCTCGAACCACGGCGTGAGATGGTTGCGGATGAGCTTTTCGGCGGCGTCGGCGTCGGCGGCGCAGAGATCTGCAAGGAGCCGGCTGTGGATGCTTTTCGTACGCGCGGGGAGCACCGGAAGGAGATCGTGGGCCGCATGATAGAGGCCGTGCCGCATCACGTTGCCGAAGGCCCGGGTCAATTGCGGGCACCGGGCCACGTCGATGAGCGCCGTGTGAAACGCCACCTCGGTCCGGTAATTCGCCATGGTCGCAGACGCCGCCGCGTCGGCCTGCTTGGCGAGCGGTTCGAGCGCGGCCCTGGCCGCTTGGATGGGCTTGCCCGCATAGACCCGCGCCGCCTCCACCTCGATCGCCTGCCGCAGCCGGAATTTGCCGAGCACGTCGGCGAGCGTCACCTGCCTGACGAGCGTGCCGGACCGCGGACTCGTCTCCAGGAAGCCTTCCCACTCGAGTTGGGTCATCGCCTCGAGCACCGGCGCCACGCTCACGCCGAGATCGGCCGACACCTGGCGGCGGTTGAGCCGATCGCCCGGCCGCAGCCGGCCGTCGAGCAACGCTCCGTAGAGCTGTTCATACACGCGATTGGAAAGCAGCGAATCCATGAAATCCAAAGTGTAATCTATCCCCCAGCAAAAGGGGATGCAGATCATTTCGGGAGCGAAAAAGGTGTCAGGACTCTTTTTCACCTTTAGAGGCCAGCACGTTTTGTCTGATATATTTCCGGTGACTCCACCCAACCCCACCCTCGCACGGATACTCGCGCATGCCGCTCCCGAACGCCGACCTCCTGCAGCTCGCCCGCTGGAACACGCCCACCATCAGCAACGGCTGGGAGCAGATCACGGCCCACGATGCCGCCGCCGAGGGCTTCAATCTCGAGGAGACCCGCGACTTCATGCCGCAGATGGGACCGATGGCCGGTTACGCGGTGACGGTCGTGATCGAGCCCTCGTCGCCCGCCCACAAGGCGAATGCCTCCGCCTGGGACGACTACCGCCGCTACGTGGCGAGCGTCGCCGGTCCGAAGATCGTGGTCGTGCAGGATCTCGACAAGCCGCGGACGATCGGCTCGTTTTGGGGCGAGGTGAATTCAAACATCCACCGCGCGTTGGGCTGCGTGGGCACGATCACCGACGGCGCGATCCGCGACGTCGATGAGATGACAGCGGCCGGGTTCAAGGCGATCGCCCGCCGGCTGTGCGTGAGCCATGCGCACGTCATGCCCGTGCGGTGGGGCGTGCCGGTGACGGTGTTTGGCCGCGAGGTGCAGCCCGGTCAGCTCGTCCACGCCGACAAGCACGGCTTCCTCGCGATTCCACCGGAAGACGAGGAGCGGCTCCTGGCGGCCGCCGCGTTCATGGATGCCAATGAATGCCGCACCGTGATCGAGGCGGCCCGCAGCACGAGCGGCATGCCGCCCGACGCGATCCTCGCCGGCATCAATGCCGCGGCCAGACAGTTTTGCGAGGCCGCAGAACGCGAGTTCCACCGCTCCGGCGAGTGGTAGACAAAAAAGAAAAAGGTGCCAGCCACCAATGCAGAAAAGGTGTCAGGACTCTTTTCTCGCCGCGTGGCTTGCGCGTCTGCCCCCAAAAGCCCCCGGCGGAAGCCGGTGGGATAAGCAATAGCCGAGCACGGTCCCCTTCGCCGTGACGACGATTCCGGGAATGCGGTAGACCATGGAGCCGCCGGTCTTCGCCTCGAAGACGTCGACTTTTTCCATGAGTGGCTCGCCGGCCCGCAGTGGCGCGAGAGCGATACACGGGACGACGCAGCAAAGGAGTGAGGCGAGGTAACGCACAAAAGCTCTCCGGGGACCGCGGGTAGATACGGAGATAACAATCGGGCTGTCGCCAAACGGCCGGCCGGCAACTAGCCAAGTTCCTCGAGATCGGCCAGGTCCTTGAGTCGCCCGGCCGCCCTTTTTGCCCTCCGCATGTCTTCAAGACCTAGCACTGGGGCGGCCACGTCGCCAAAGTGCGCGGTGATGCGATTTGGCCATGCCGCGTCGAATTCGAGCCCCGTGACGCTGGTCATGATGTCGATGCGACTCGGCGGCAGACCTATCTGATAGAGGACTTGAGGTTCGGCAAAATCGCCGATCTTCATCTTTGCCAGCGGCGCATGAAAGCGCTCTAATGCGCGCCAGGTGCGGTGGGCATTCTCCTCCGTGGGCCGAACCCAGAGATCGATGTCGAGGGTGGCTCGCACGTGGCCATGTGCGGCCAATGCATGAGCGCCGATGACGAGGTACTCAACCTGCTCGTCGCGAAAAGCTCTCAGAATCTCGACAAAATGCGGATTCATCCAGTTTCGCTCCAGTGAGGGCCCAGGCCTGTTTCGTCGCCTCCCAGCAGAGGGCGATCCGCTGCGATGGACTGAGATGCGCGTAACTGGCCTTGGGCTGTGGGTCGCCCACTCGGCCGACCCAGACGGGCCACGCGGAGCGATCGCACGCGGCCGTTTCAGCGTCGGTCGGGGAGGCGTGGTTCGAAGACTGCTCCGGTTCTTGCATACACGGATTATACCTCGTCGTCAGCCAAGGCTTTCATGCCTGTTATGGAGCCGGGTCATCGCTCGCCGGCGAGAGCCGCGAACCAGCTGGCGGCGATTTTTTCCATGCCGGCGCGTGACGTTCTCCCCGTTTCTTGATCCATCCGGGATGTTAGGTTCTTTGACCTTTGCATCACCAGAAAGGGTGGGTTTTTCGGATGGGAAAGAAGCACTTCACAGAAGAGCAGATTGCGTCCCTTTACGGGGCGGTCAGGATCGCCGGCGTGCGGACGCCGGGCTTGATCTCGCCCGACGGGATGACCGTGCGGCCCCGCCAGGTGACCGTCGGCGTCGTCACGGGCGCCGCGGTCGCCAGGCCATCGACGGTCGCGGGGATCTCGCCCGCCTCCCGCCAGGTGTCGGCGGCGGTGTCATAAAGATGGATGCGCCGCGGGAAACCCGGATGCCTGCCGGCCAACGCCATTCGCTGCTCGAAGAATTCCCCGTCGTCGCCCGGCAGAAACGCCAGCTGCGTCGCGCCGATCGGGATCGCCGGCCCCGCCGCGGCAACGAGCGGCACGGGCGCGGGCGAGAGGACGGTCCACGATTCCGCTTCGGGGTCGAAGCGATAGGCATCCCGAAGAAACCGGCGGGTCACGGTCGGCGGCCCGGCCGCGGCTGTGCCGATGTCAGCGGTCTCGGCCACGATGAGCTCGGCACCGCTCACGAGATAGATGCGGCCATCGACCGCACCGAGCACCGGAAGAATCCGCGGCGGCCCGGGCCACGGCTTGTGCTCGCGCCAGCCTGCCAAAGCGTTTGCAAGATCGATCGACCAGAGCGTCGCCAACGCCGCCTTCGCATCGGGCGTCTCCTGCCCTCCCGCGATGTAGAGCCGGCTGCCGACGAGCACGCCCGCCGCGTTGGCCACCGGCTTCGGCAGCGGAGGCAACGCATCCCGCTCGACCACGAGCCGCCCGGCGGCCGTATCCCACGCCAACGCCACCGTCGAGGCGACGTGCCTCTTGGCATCGCCCCCGCCGACGCACCACACCCGCCCCGCGAACGACGCCGACACACCGTAGCCGAGCGGCTCGGGGAGCGGCGTGGCCGCCTGCCATTGGCCATCCGGTGTGGCGAGCACCCACGCGGCGTCGTGCCAGGCCTTCACGCCCGCCTCCCAGGGCGGCCGATCGGGAAAATTCGCGCCCCCCGCCACCACGAGCAGCCCGTCGCCCGTGCCGCAGACGCCCGCATACGCGCCCGCCACGCCGACCGGATCGGGCAGATCGGCAAGCCGCGCCCACACGAGCCGCGCCCACACGAGCCGGGCGGCATCGCGAGGGGGCGGTTCAGCCGCCTGCCTGGGGCCGCAGCCGAAAAGACAAGAGAGCATCGACAGGAGCACGAGCCCCAGCTGACGCGCAGGCTCGCCGCCCGCGTGGTCAGATGGCGGCGGGCGATGCATGCGGGCGGGCCCAGGTGAAAAAGCCGATCGCATCGAGCGATTCGCGGAGCCGCTGCTCGTCGGCCCGGGAAAGCGTCGGGAGCGGAGGCCGGCAGTTGCCGCAGGGCGTGCCGATCATCGCCAGCACTGCCTTCATGGCTGGATGAAACGGATACCGCATCAGCACGCGGATCATCGCGACCGCGCGGAGCTGCTCCTGGCGGGCGCGATCGAGATTGCCCGCGGCGAAGGCCGACATCAGCCGCCGGTAGAGCGGCGCCGCCACGTTAAACGTCGAGCCCACCGCCGCATGGGCGCCGACAGCGAGGCCGGGCAGCAGCAGCTCGTCGTAGCCCGAAAGCATCTCGAACCGGCCCCCGTCGAAAGCGACGCATTCCTGGAATTCTTGCAGCGTGTTGGCGGTGTATTTCACGCCGGCGAAGTTTGGGATGCGGTCGCCGGCCTGCTTCAGAAAATCGACCACGTCGATCGCCACGCCGGTCATCGCGGGGATGTGATAGTAGTAGAAGGGCAGCTTCGGCGCGGCGGCGGCGACCGCCGCGGCGCATTCGACGGCCATCGCCGCGTCGCGAATCGGAAAGTAGCAGGGTGGCATCGCGGACGTGGCGTCGGCGCCGATCTCGGCGGCGTGGGCGGCGAGTGCTGCCGCCTCGGTGAGCGAATCGTGGCCCACGTGCACGATCACCGGCACCCTGCCCCGCGTGGCGGACGTAAACGCCTCCGCCACCTGCCTCCGCTCCGCGGTCGAGAGCGACACTCCCTCGCCTGTGGAGCCACAGACATAGAGTCCGCTCACGCCGTCGGCGAGCAGCTGCTCGGTGAGCGGCCCGATCGATGAGAGGTCGACGGCTCCGTCGGCGGTGAACGGCGTGTAGGTGGCCGGGATCAGTCCAACAAGGCGTTTTTTCATGGTCGGAAGTATATCAGGCGTTGCTCCCGGCGTCGCGGGGCCGCCGTAGGTTGGCCGCCATGCTCCGTCGAGGTGCGTGGGTGCTGCGTGTCATCGCCCCCTGACCCAGGCGAGGTTGAAGCGGGCGAGCGTGAGCTGGTCGCCGGCGAAGTGGGGCTTCGAGCCGCGGCCATAGAAGCAGAGGATCGTGCCGGCCGGCGTGACGGCGACGTCGGAATACATGCTCGGCCCCGAATCGATCACCCGGGCCAGCGGCCAGGTCTGGCCGTCATCGGCGCTGGCTCGGATCGTGAGATTGCGACGATCGCGATTGGTCCCCGGCCTCGCCTGGCCGTCGGCCCGCTCGAGATTGGCGGGGTTGGTAAACAAGAGCAGCCGCTCGCCGCCATGGTCATACCGCACGAGCCCCGCCATGCAGATCGGCTCGACGAGCGCGTCGTCGAAGCGGGCGGGCGACCAGCCGGTCGCGCCATCGGGGCTCGTGGTCACCAGTCGCCGCTGGACCGGCGACTCGTTGCGGACGTTGAGCATGACCACGCCATCGGCCAGCTCAACAGCTACGGTCTCGCTGGGATTCACATGTTCGGCCGTGCACCGCACCGCGATCTCGCCGGCTTGCCAGGTCGCGGCTTTGTCGTCGCTGACGATCGTGGCCACGACGCTCGGGCGATGACCGCCTTCCCCGGTGCCGGTCGAGAGCCAGACAGGCACGACGAGCCGGCCTGTGGGAAGCTCGATGCCATGATTCGGCCCCGTCGCCAGCACCTTCCAGTCGTAGGCGGCCCGGAAGCCCTCGAAGACCGGAGTGATCTCGACCGGCTCGCTCCATGACACGCCGTCATCGACGCTCTGGCGATGAAACACCCGCCGATAGTCGAGGCAGAACAGGAGGTGCACGGTGCCGTCGGCGGAGGCGATGAGCACCGGGTTGTTGAAGGTCAGGGCGTCGGCCGGGCCGCCGTGCGCGACGGCGAGCGGATGCCGCTGCCGTGGCCCGGACACATCGGCCACGCTCTCAGGCCGGCTCCAGGTGCGGCCGTCATCGGTGCTGCGGCGGAGCAGGATGCGGATATCGGCCCAATCCGAGTCTTGCCGGCGGGCCTCGCACCAGGCCAGCACGGTGCCCTTGGCGGTGACCACGATCCCAGGAATGTGATAGAGGCGATAGGCCGGGTCGCTCCCCACGACGAACAGATCCTGCGTGGTGAAGAATCCCGCCGAGTGCTCGGGCTCCGCGGAAGAGGCGACGCCGCAGAGCGCAAGCGGGCAGAGCGCCAGCAGGCAGAGCGTGGCTGTGCCGCTCAGGCGTATGGCGGTCGACCCACATGCCAGCATGGTGCAAACTCCTCGAGGCGCTCGTTCGGATGATACCCTATGCTGACATTTCAGCATGGCGTCGGCAACGCCCGGAGGCATCGGCGTTGCAATCTGGCCCAAGTGAGTCTTGCGGGAGCGTCGATCATGCGGCTTTCAGTCTGCGGCGGTATCGGTCTGCTGATCGCGTGGCCGTGCTGCGGGCGAGCGCCGATGGCGAGTTCAGGCTCTATCACGACGACTGCGCCGGCGTTCCGCCCGATCCCCAGACGCGGTTCGTGCTGAACCTGACTTGGTCAGATGCCGACCGGCGGCTCACCATCACGCCGCAGGAGGGCGACGTTTACGCAGATTCATGGGCCGTTGGGGCCAGCCCATAGAAAGGCACTTGTCTCAAAAAATGATAATTTGCGACACGTTTGCTGGACGTGTCGCCGCCAGTGACATATCCTTACGATATGTCGCAAAAATCGCATTTCGGCAACACGTCTGAGCAGTCGGTGTGGCGGCCGGAGGTTCCATACAACGATCTGCCGCTCATCCCGCCGTCGATCGACCTGGAAACCAGGCCGGTTTTGAAGCGGTGCGTCGGTGCCCGTGCCGCCTTGGCGGAACTGAAACAGGCCGCATCGCTGCTCCCAAATCCGACGATCCTCATCAACACGCTACCGCTGCTCGAGGCCCAGGCGAGTTCGGAAATCGAGCACATCGTCACCACCACTGATAAACTTTTTCGCTTTGCCGGGGGGAGCGACGCAGCTGACCCGCCCACGAAAGAAGCGCTGCGGTATCGCCACGCTCTCCTTGACGGGTTCGCCACGCTCCCGTCTCGGCTGCTTTGCACGGCAACGGCGGAACTCGTCTGCAGCCGGATCAAGGATACCGCGGTGCAGGTGCGGCGCGTGCCAGGCACGGCCCTCGCCAACGACGCCACGGCCGAAGTTATCTACACGCCCCCCGAAGGCGAGGACCGAATCCGTGGCCTGCTCGCCAACTGGGAGCGATTCCTGCATGGGGAAGACGGCGCCGGCGACATCGACCCGCTCGTCCGCATGGCCGTCGCCCACTACCAGTTCGAGGCCATCCATCCGTTTTCCGACGGCAATGGCCGCACGGGCCGTGTGCTCAACAGCCTGTTCCTCGTTGAACAGCAGCTCCTCCCGCTGCCCATTCTCTACCTGAGCCGATTCATCATCGCCCGCAAGGCCGACTACTACGGGCTCCTGCTCCGCGTGACCCGCGACGCAGCGTGGGAGCCATGGATCCTGTTCATGCTCCAAGGCATCGAAGAGACGGCTTCGTGGACGACGGCGAAGATCGGCTCGATTCGCCAGCTCATGACTGCGGCCGTCGAGCACGTCCGGACCACGACCCCAAAAATCTACAGCCGGGAACTAGTCGATCTCGTATTCGAGCAGCCTTACTGCAGGATCGCAAACGTGGTCGAGGCTGGAATCGCCGGACGGCAGGCGGCGTCTCGCTACCTGCGGGCTCTCGTCTCGTCCGGCCTGCTCAGCGAGCAGGAGTCCGGACGCGAGAAACTCTTCGTCAACTTCCGGTTGCTCACGCTCCTCACCGCGGAGACAGACGTGGTCGAGCCACTCCGCTCGGCACCTCAGGATCGCTGATCAGGCAGCGCTGCACTGCCCATTGTGAATCGGCTCAAGATCACGAAGGGGGGCGAGCTCAGGCTCCATCACGACGACTTCGTCGGCTGAATGTCACGGGTGCACAATCCGCTCGAGCGGGCGACGGTCATTGGGCATCCGCCTGCTCCCGTCCGGCGCGGCTCGCGAGGCGCTTGAACGTGTCGAGAGACAGCGTCTCCGACAAAAACACGGCACTGCCGTCGGCCCGGACAAACATCGCCCCGCCGCCGGCGTGGCTGCTCGAGAAACTGTAATTGTTGAACCTCGCATCGGGGCCGCTCCGTATGTAGGGCGCGTTGATCTCGGCGACGACGTTCTTCGCACTCGAAACCCCCATCGGACAGCCGCTCCCGTCGATCGGGTCGCAATTCGTGCACTCTATGCCGATTCCCCGCATCCAATTGGCCCCGTCGCCGTCGCTGATCTCTCCCAACAGCAGGGTATTGGAGAGCCCATCCCGCACGCTGGCGGCGTCGCACGGGCGATTGACCCGCAGGATACCCTCCAGGCTGAAGCCACCGTGAGCGAGAGCGTCTGTTATCTTCGCACTCCGATAAACCGCGCCCGTGGCGGTGTTGGTGCCGGTCGGCCCCATCAGCCCATAGTAGTGGGAGGTGAGCGTGTTGCGTGTCGGGTTTGTCGGCGTTGAACTGCCGTGGGTGGCCAGTTCACGGCCGCCAGACGGGCAGAGGAACTCGGCCACGCGATTGAGGGCGATGAGGTTGGCCTTGTGGGTTCCCTCGTTGGGAGGGTTCGTCCCGGTAGTGAAACAACTGCCCTTGCTGAACGTGCCGTATTCCTGGCACTTGCGATAGAGCGGCATCTGCTCGATGAAGGGCAACAGATAGGCGTTCCACGAGAGTGTGTTGTCGGTGTTTGCTCCGGCCGGAAACCTGCCTTCCGACGTGTGGTGCGACTGCATCGCCAGCGCGAGTTGCTTGAGGTTGTTGCCGCACTGCGTTCGCCGGGCGGCCTCCCGCGCGGATTGCACCGCCGGCAGGAGCAGCGCCACGAGTGTGCCGATGATGGCAATCACGACGAGCAGCTCCACCAACGTGAACGCTCGTATCCGCCCCAGCCGTCGCAGCGTGTCTGACATTTCATTATTATGTCCGAATATTCCGGAGCCATCAACATGCCTGCCTCTGCTGTGATCCGCCGCGCCCTTGCACGAGCCGCGCTGCTCTTCGCTGCCTGCCACTGCAGCGCCGGCCTTGCGATCAGCCCGGCCGCCGAACCGCTGGCGGTGGAGATCGCCATCTACGGCGGCA
>Ga0172376_10000732_pt1 | contig 42322 bp, 44 predicted proteins | sample Lak35m_FD_121114 | JGI IMG/M metagenome (GOLD analysis project Ga0172376, IMG submission 121114) | Freshwater microbial communities from Kabuno Bay, South-Kivu, Congo - kab_092012_35m | ecosystem: Environmental > Aquatic > Freshwater > Lake | place: Democratic Republic of the Congo: South-Kivu...
CACGGTGTAGGTGGTGCCCGAACCGGTCACTGTGGTCACCGAGGCGCCGGTGATACCGGCGACATCCATGGCGAAGTCGCTGGCGTCGACCCCCGAGACCGCCTCGCTGAAGGTGACGGTGAACTGCGCGGTGGAGGCGTTGGTGGGGTTGGCGGCGCCGGAGACGCGCGTGATGGAGTTGATGACGGGGGGTGCGTCTGGCGCGAAATCGAGTCCCCGGAAAACATAATTGGCACCAGCAGTGGCCACGGCGGTGGCCGTTGTCGGTGTCGTGCCCGAATCGACAATCTGGATCACCCTGTTGTTCGAGGTTTCGGTGGTGGTGGCGTAAAGCGTGGCGTCCCCGCTTGAATAACTGCCGGCCAAACCTCGCAATCCCGCAAAACCGGTACCTGCTGTGCTGCTCAGGCTATTGGAACCGCTCACAAGCAACGCCCAGGAATTCGACCACGATGTCCCGTTAAAGGTCCATTTTTGCAATCCACCGCCAGCCGCGGTCCTCTCATCAGCGATGTAAGCCAGGTCGAGGGTCGAGTCATTGTTGGTGTCAAACATCACGAATCCATACGGATTGGCCCCGGTGCCCGTGTTAATTTGAAGGGTGGCGGTCTGGTTGCCAGTTGTCGGAAGGCCCGTGCCTATGGAACTGATTCCGAGAAATGAACCAGATCCAGATGAAACATATAGCTGATTGTTGTAAATTTCCACATTGCGAAAATTGGTCGGCTGGCCAGTAGTGGTACTGCTGATTTGCGTAAAAGCCGATCCATTGTAATACCAGGCACCACCCGTGTTGGGCGTACCACTCGCATTGCCCGTGGCATAAAAAGTGTTGGATCCCGTCGCAATCATGCTTCGGAAGTTATTGCCTGAAAAGGGTGAAGGGGGGGTTCCCGTCGGTCCACCTGTTGGGAACAATGTCCTCGAGGCAACATTTCCATCAACGCCGATGGCGGTCCCCACCTTGACATTCAAACCAGCGACGCTAGCGGTTCCAGCATCGGAATTGTAGCCGGGAACAGCAAGGTACGCCCCATATGAATTGAGGTAGCCATTCGAAGTAGCCGAACCTGAGTCGGTCACCTTATTGCTGCCACTGGTTGGAAGACTGATGGTTTGTTGAGCACTACCGCCCGCGGTGGAATATTCAACAATGGAAACCGCGGCAGCAGCCGAAGACAAGGTAGTGGTGCCATCACCTATTCTCTCTACCACCAGGTTCCCGGGTGTGAATGCCGCGGGTTGACACCTCTCCTCAAGTTGCTCAAGGATGAATTTTCGAATTTGACGGGAACGGTTGGTGCCACGCATTGGATTTAACTCGTTATCGAAACTATCAGCGGCGATGGCCAAAAATAGACCACCATAACGAGTTGACACTGGTAAACTAGACACTCAATAGAAGAGCGGCAAGATTAACCAAAACTTCATCAAAATAATCGCATCTCAAATTCAATTAAGTAGATTTCTTCTTATTATCAGGTGCCGTATAGACTTTTTGATGATTATTGTTGGGAAGAACCCGACGGCTTGCGCCGTCGGCTCGCCATTGGGGGTTGGCTGAGCTGGAGCCGCCGACGCCATGGTTGGTTGGGAAGAACCCGACGGCTCGCCAATGGGGTATTATCGGATTTGGCGCTGTGGTCCACCGCTGTTTCGCGCCGCCGACGCCATGGTTGGTTGGGAACAACCCGACGGCTCGCCATTGGGGGATTATCGGATTTGGCGCTGTGGTCCACCTGCTATTTCGAGCCATCATCGCCATGGTTGGTTGGGAAGAACCCGACGGCTTGCGCCGTCGGCTCGACATTGGGGGATTATCGGATTTGGCGCTGTGGTCTACCTGCTATTTCGAGCCATCATCGCCATGGTTGGTTGGGAAGAACCCGACGGCTTGCGCCGTCGGCTCGACATTGGGGGTTGGCTGAGCTGGAGCCGCCGACGCCAGTCGGCGGGTTACGCTTCTTCCCTTTCGTTCGGTCCCGTCGGTTCGAACTTTTCAGAGATCCAAAGAGCCAGCGGCCTGTGCTGGTTGCGCGCATATTCCACCGCTGAACGCAGGGCCTTCTCGTGCGACAGCACCCGGGTGGAACCCGACTTGGTCCACCAGGTTCCCGATTCGCGCTTGCCGAACCGGCGGTTCAGCTCGCGCGAGCCGTAACTTTTGAATTCTTGCAAAAGCCGTTCTCCGGGAACACCCTTGGGCGCCGTCACCACCAGGTGCGCATGGTTCGCCATGACGGCGACGGCGTGAAGCGGCCAACTCCTGAACTTCGCCACCCGGCGGGCCTCCTCAAGAAACAGACAGGCTTGCGGGAGGTCGAGCCAAACCGGCTCACCCCGCATTTGTTGAAGCGCATGGTGCCGAAGCCCGGGCATCGCGCGATCATAGGGGGTGCCGGGGAGGTTGTGGGTGACCCGCCCACTCGCGTCGGCGGGTCGAATCGTTTTGGCCGGCGGCGTTTCATCGTTCAACCCACTCGCGTCGGCGGCTCGAATCGTTTTGGCCGGCGGCGCTTCATCATTCACCCCACTCGTGTCGGCGACTCGAATCGCTTTGGCTTGAACCGTCGGCACAACATTGGGTGAGGTAGCCTTCGAGCCGCCGACGCCAGTCGGCGGGTTCCCCAGCACACTCTCCGCCACACTCCCGACAAAGCCACGCTCGTCTCCCGGCAGCCAGGTGCCGTAGGTGGTCCATGTCAGCAACCAGGAATCAGACTCCATACCCGGGGCCCTTGAAGTTCTCTCGAGTCATGCCGCCCGAGCCGGAGCGGAGGTCATGCGTGCGCCCGTGGCGCGGCGTCAGTATCTTCACCACCCAGCTTGAATGGTAAAACTGTCCGCCGACTCTTGACTTTGGCGCCGGCGAAGACTTGGCCAGTAAGTGTTCAAACACCCTGCCGAGGACATCCATCGAGCGGCGCCTTGCATTCGTGAATTCGATGGAGCCGACCAGGACGATGAGTTCGCTGTGGTTCTCCGCGATGGCGAGGAATATCTTGCACAAAAAATAATCCTGCTGAAAGTGTGGGAATCGCGCACACTGCCTATCATGGCCCCATGGAACCACCCATCCTCCACTACCTCACCACCGGTTTGATTGCCTGGGCCCTGCTGGGCCTCATGGCGGCGGTCGCCGGTCTTTATTGGCAACCCAAGGCCGATCCCGATTGGTGGAGAGGCTTCTGGTTCATGAACGCCATCTGGGCGTTTATCGACGGCGCCATCGGTTGGTCCAACCTGCTTGCGCCCGCCGTCACCATGGAATTCCTGCGCAATATGCTGGCCATCAACAGCGGCCTCGATGTGGCTTACATCGCCTCGGGGGCGTTCCTGGCCATGCGCTTCACTTCGCCGCTTGTCCGCGGCTTCGGCTGGGCCGTGATCCTGCAGGGGGCGTTCCTGCTTGTTTTCGACTTGTGTTTCCTCGCTTTGGCCATGCGTCAGGGTTGACGCAAAGGCACTTGCCCCTGGTGCATCAGGTAGGCGAACAGGTCGCGCACCTGCGCCTCCGACAAAGTTTGCAACAATCCGTCGGGCATCAGCGACAATGGCGACACCCGGCTTTCCTCCACATCCGCAAGCGCCACCGCGCGTGTTTCCGTGGGCGTTCGCAGCGTGAGTGTCTGGTTGTTGCGCGCCATCACCAACCCCGTCAGGACCCGGCCATCCTTCAGCGCCAGCACCGTCATGCGGAACTCGGCGGGCACCGCCGCGGCGGGGTCGATGATGTTCTCAAGCAGGTAGTCGATGTTCGCGCGTCCCGATCCCGTGAGGTCGGGGCCCACCTTCTGACCCTCGCCATAAAGCACATGGCATGAGGCGCACGCCTTCTGGTAGAGCGCCCGGCCGCTGGGAAGGTCCGCCTTGGCCAACGCGTCCGCCGGCAGTTTCGCCTTCCAATCGGCCATCAGTTTCCGGCGGTCGGCGGGAGTATCGCGCAGTTCACCCCAGGCTTCGGAAACCATCGTGTCGAGCCGCGGATCCCCGAGCGAGCGGATCTGCCGCACATGGTAGGCGCCGACATCCTCGCGGGGTATCTTGCCGGGGCCAAGGTTCGCAAGCAGTTCGCGGGCGAACGAGGGACGGGAGACCAGCGCCTCAAGGATCGCCGGCCTGTCGTGGGGATGGAACCTTCGGTACGACTGGGCCAGCCGCCGGGCCACGGCGGGATCATCAAACCCCGTCAGGCCGCGCGCCGCGGTGGCCGACAGGTCTCGGTTTTCCAGCACCTTCTCGCACAGGGAACGCAAGTCGGGCGCCTTGGCGTCGATGAGGGTTTGCAGGGCCTGGTTGCGGACGCGGGGGTCGGCCTTGCCGTTGAGCACGAGGGCTCCCACCTCGGCCATGGCCCGGCCATCGCCAAACAGCGTGTCCAGTTCACGGACCACCCCGGGATGGGCGCGTGGCACGCCCGTGGAGGCGTAGGCTTCCCACGCCGCGGGTTTTGGAGCCTTGTGCCATCCCTGAAATCCCTCGCGCATGCCTGAAAGCATCTCCTGCTGGATGTCGGCGGGCAGGTCGGCGGCGCCGGCGAGCAGCGCGTTGAGGCCCGCGGCATCCCTGGCCGACCTCACGGCCAGGTGCCTCGCAAGCATGGCCATGGCCTCGGGCCACCGGCAAGCCAGGCCGATGCGCGCCAGGGCCGCGGGGTCACGGTCTCCCACGGGAATCAGGCCGAACCAGACAAGGAGGGGCAGGTTGGGGTCGCCGGCATCTCCCGCCCGGGCCACCAACGCCGTGGCCAAGGGCGCGCGCCGGTCAACCGGCAGGCGCTGGATCACGCTGGCCAGCGCCAGGCGCACGAGGCCGCTCGGGTCGGCCTTGGCCATGCGGGTGAACGCGGCCAACGCCTCGGGGTCGGACGGGTGGCGCGCTTCCGGAAGGGGCCCCATGAGGGTATCAAGAGGCCAAAAATCGGTGATGAGGCGGATGCCCCATGCGCGCACCGTCTCATCGGGATCGTTCAAAAGGGCGCGCAGCGATTCGGGCGTGGTTTTTCCAGCGCGGTAATCGGCCCACAGCGCCGGCAACCGGCCGGTTCCGGCGGCGCAGCGGGGCGTGATCATCGGCAGTTCCGGCTTGCCCGGCTTGCCATGGGTCACCTTGTAGATGCGGCCGCTGGTGCGGTGCACTCCCGTGTTCTCGTGGCATTCCCCGGCATCGCTCCAATCGACCACGAAGACGCCGCCGTCGGGCCCCTCGGAGATTTCCATGCCGCGGAACCACGGGTCGGCGCTCACCAGCATGTCGGGTTCGTGCCGGCCGGCGAAACCCGCGCCCGAGCGTTCCAGCCTTTCCACATTGGCGCGCCTGCCATGAAGGTTGAGCGTGAGCAGCCTGCCCCGGAACGCCGCCGGCCAGTTGTTCCCCTGGTAAATCATGGTGCCGCAGTGGGCGTGTCCGCCCCCCAGGTCGTTGGCCTTGCCATCCCGGCTTTTCTGCCAGCCGCCCTTGGTGTCGAAATGGTAGTGGTCGGCGATGGTGTCGAGGCGCTGGTACACCCCCGGGTTCACGCTCACCCCGGAAGGCTCGCGCAGGTGCGCTCCCGGCATCATGTGCCAAAGGTGGCCATTGACGGTGTTGACGAAGAACAGTTCGCCGTTGGCGTCCCAGTCGTGGCCCCAGGGGTTGGTGGTGCCGTGGGTGAGCACCTCCACCACCTTGCGGCCGGGGTGATACCGCCAGATGCCGCCGCGGATGGGCGCGCGCAGGTGTTCGGGGGTTCCGGGCACTCCCAGCTTGCCGGGGCATGAATGACCGCAGCGGCCGTAAAGCCAGCCGTCGGGCCCCCAGCGCAGGCCGTTGGCGAAGTTGTGGGAACTGGCCTTGCCGACCTCGAACCCGTCGAGCACGGTCTGGGGCGGGCCGTCGGGCTTGTCATCGCCATCGCGGTCGGGGATGAACAAAAGGCGGGGCGGGCACATGAGCCACACGCCGCCCTGGCCCACCTCCACGCTGGTGAGCATCTGGACCTCGTCGGTGAACACCGAGCGTTTCTCGGCCACGCCGTCGTTGTCGGCATCCTCGAGGATCACCACCCTGTCGCGGTGGGCGAGGTCGAAGCGCAGCGGCGATTCGGCGTAGGTGTAATTTTCGGCCACCCACATGCGGCCGCGCGCGTCCCAGGCGATGCCGATGGGGTTTTGCACCCGGGGTTCGGCGGCGAACACGGTGATGTTGAAGCCGGCGGGCAGGGCGAGGGCCTTTGCCGCGGCATCGGGTGACAGGGGAGGAGCCTTTCCCAGCGGCTCAGTATTTTTTGGCGCCGGGAAATCGTCGGCAAACGCGGGTGCGCAACCGAGGAAGGTGCCCAAAAGCGGAACAAGAAGGTTCATGGCGGAGGCCCCGGAATGAGCCTTCATTCTGCACGCCCGGTGCGGCGGCGCCAATCCCCCGGTTCCCGGCGCCCGGTTTGAATCCGGGCCCCCGGGGAGCAAGGCCGTCAGACAGCCTTGCGGAGTTCCTCGAAGAGGGACTCGATGCCCTCGTGCTTGAAAAGTTCTTCCCGGCTCACGCCGAGGGGTGACCATGACTGGTGCTTGTCAATCTTTTGGATCGCCTTGGTGGCGTTTTCAAGCGAATTCATCAGCTTGCGCAGGGCGATCGAGGCCCTGGCCCTGTTGCCATCGCTATTTCGGTTGGTCATTCGCTTTCCTCACGGGTTCCGCCGGCCGTCATCCCGGCACCGCGCCGGGATCATCGCGCCAGCCATCTTCATTCGTCCGACAGGACTGGCCGTTCAGCGCCTTGGCCGGTTAACTTCCCAGCCCCATTTCAAGCACGAAGTCGCTGATCGCCTCTCCCGCCTTTTTCTTCCACAGCGCCACGGTTCCCTCAGCCACGCCGTGCTCCCGGGCGATCTCCTTCTGCTGCTTGGGATCCTCGGTGTTGAACCAGCAGTTGAGCGCCACGATCCGGAGGTTGTCCGGAAGTTGGGTTTCCACGAACTCCTTCACCGTTGCCGTCTTCCTTGATTCCCATGCCTCGCCCCTGTCGGACCTTCCCGCCGCCAGGTCCACCGGGTTGGTGGCTTCACCCGTTTCCTCGTCGACAATGCCCTTCACCTTTTTGGAAAGCGTCTTCTGTTCACGCCGCTTGATGCTGCGCCAACCCCAAGCCATGTTCCTGTTGAACCATGTGTTCAAGGTCGCCTTTTCCGGATCCCAGGAACCGGGTCGCCTGAGGAACTTGTCCATCAGCCTGCACGACAGTTCGGTTGCCAAAATCCATGTGTCGCCCCAACCGCCCTTCTTGTTCTCGCTTTTTACCAGCGCCATGCACATGCCTGTGACGGGTGAAAACGAATCCATGCCGTCAGCGGCGATCATGAGCGCCAGTTGGTTCGCCAGAGCGTCGTGCGGTTTGCCCGCCATCTTGGCGGCCCGGTACTCGATGGCCACCTCCTGGGCGGCCATCATCCTTTGCTGGTTACGGCTCATGGTGTCGCTCCTTTCAGCTTGGTGAATGACAGGACTCGATCAGCGAATAGGTGCGGGCGGAGAGGCGGCGTTTTTGTTCGTTTCCGCGCCGGCTTTTGCCGCCTGGTTGATCAGGGCATCCCGCAGTTGATAAATGCGATCACGAATGCCCTGGCAGGCAAGCATCTGATCGAAAGAGGCGAAGCCAAGGGCTTCCCAATGGGATTGACGGCGAAGCTCCGCCGCCAGCTTGGCGGCTTCCTTTAAGTTCGATTTAGCTTCAGAAACAGAAGCTTGCGCCTTGCTCTTCGCTTTGGCTACCTTTGAATTGTTACGCATGAAATGATCCCCCTTCAAAGCCCTTCCGCCACGCGGCCTCGGCACCATGCCTTGGCTCGTCGGGCAGACGCTTCCCGGGCGTGAATCCGCCAGGGAAGTCGTCAGGCCTCAGGGGGGTGTGCAACTATGGAGTCAAAGGCGGCATCTTCTGATTCCTCCAGGGCCGGCATTCTCCATGCGGGCCACGATCCTTATTCGTTCAACATGGCATCCGGTTCAGCGGTGGCGAAAAATCTCTCCGCCATCTGTCCCGCACCATTTATTCGCAGGCGGGGAGCCCGGATTCAGCGGCGGTGAAAAAATTTTTTTGCCGCGATCGGCCCCACACACTCTCTTCGAGCGCGAGCGGCCCGGATTCAGCGGCTTGAACAATTGATTTTGGCGCTGAATCAGTCCCACCCGCTGTTCGCGCCCGTTGGTGGGTCGGATTCAGCGGATGGGGCTGAAAAAAAGGAAACGACCGTTAAAAACTCAAACCAGCTTGCCTGTCTTATCGGAAAGCATCCACTTGCGGTCATCGAAATCAAAGTTCCCCTCGTTGCGCACCAGCATCACCCCGCATGCCGGGGCGACCGGCTTGAGCACCTCAGGCTGGTCGTCAAAGAACACGATGATCCCTTCCCGCGCGATCACCAGCGCCTTCTCTTCGAACGAGTTCACCAGGATGAGTTCGCAGCAGCGCACCCCGAACTTGGCCAGGAACGCCTCGGCCTTGGACCTGTCTTCCCGATAGGTGATCACATACACCTTGCCCGGCCAGTAACCGGCAAGCACGCGGAAGAATTCGGGGAATTCATCCACGCAGCCGTCGATGTCGATTCCGATGGCCGGGTACCGGGAAGGTTCCGCCGTCCGCGCCTCGCCGATGGCCTTGAGGATGGTTTCGCTGTTCATGGCTTGCGTTCTCCTTTGGTTGGATCATCCGATCGGTCGAAACAAAACCGCCCGGGGCGGGCCGCGTGGCCCGCTTTTTCGTCATCCGGATTTTTTGGGCTGTCCGCGCCTTAGCGGCCCAGTTCGCGGATCATCAGGTTGCGCCAGCGCACCTGGAAAGGCCCGGCGCCCCGGGCAATACCGTGCACCTGAAGACCGATGTGGCCCTTGGTGTCTTCCCTGTCGCGGGTGTCGGCGATCTGGAGTCCGTTCACCCAGGTCTGGATCCGGTCGCCCTCGGCGAGCACGCGGTACTGGTTCCATTCGCCTTTCTTGAAGGCCTTCCTGGTTTCCGGCGTGGGTTGCTTGGTGTCGAGCCAGCGGCCGCGACGCGCCTCGTCATAAATCCTTCCAGCCATGCCGTCGGTGGAGATTTCCACCTGGGGGCCGTAGAGCCTGTCCTTGGGCAGCTTGCCCCCGAGCTTGGGCTGGAAGCCGTTCTCGGGCGCCACATGGCTGCGGACCTGCACGCCGCTGTTGAGGGCATCGTCCACCTTCACCTCGAAGGTCAGCTCGAAGTCCGAGTATTCCCTGTCGGTGGTGAGGAAGGTGTTGCCGCTGCCTTCGGCCGTGGTGCCGACAATGACGCCATCCTCCACCTTGTAGGTGGCCTTTCCCGACCTCACGGTGAAACCGGCGAGCGTTTTGCCGTCGAACAGCGGCTTGAACCCGTCTCCCTGGGCCACCGCCGCGGCGGAAAGTGCGATCAGGAACGCGAACGAAACCGGAAACAGGCGGCGGGTCATGGCTGTGGTTCTCCGTGGGAAAGGCCTTGAGGTTGGTTCAGGACCCGTGATGCGCCGTCACGGATCCACAAATCGATCAGGAGTTTAAGCGATCGGTGCCCATCGCGACATGGCAGTGGCCCGGCGTTATCGGGCGGACGCCATGAAAATGAAAACGGACGGGCCGGTTGGCCGGCTCGAGGTTTTCAATGAACGCCCGGCTGGACCAAGATGAATGGTGAACGGCCGTCCCCGTGTCTTGCCTGCGGCATCGCGGGCAGGCGTGGGCGAGGGTGCCGGCGCAGTTGAAAAACGAGATCTGCCGGTAACCGAAGTTGGTCATGATGGCGGGGGTGTCGCAATTGGGGCAAATCACCTCCGGGCCCTTGATCCAGGCATCCTTGAGCGCGCGCCAGGGAATCCGCTCACCGGGCACGCCTTCCCAGCCATAGCCGCTTCGGGTTCCGGGCGCCGGTTCGTTGTCATCGGCATCTCGGTTGAACCGGTTGGCCCGCTTGGCGGCGAAACGATCAAGCGGAAAGTCGTCGTCCACGGCGTCCCAATACAGGAAATCGCTTCCCCGGCGCGGCACGGACTGTTCCTTCTTCCGGTGCCTGAGTGTGACGGCCACCTCGGGGCGCGCCAGCCTGTTGGCCTTGAAGAACCAGCGCGGGTCGGCATTGGCGGTTGAAGTCCATTGGTGCACGGTGACGGCGTCGCCCATCACCTCGACGAGAACCACCGGGCAGCGGCGCAAGACCACCTTGAGAGCCCGTTCGGCGTCATCGGGCGTGAGGGTGTCCAGCCTTTGCCGGGCGCGCTGCAAAACGGGAAGCGACTCCCGGTTGGCCAGCGCCCAGGCGCACGGATTCTCCACCCGCCACGACTCGCTGCCGCCGACGAAATGGATCCGCGAGGCCTCGGCTGCTGGCCGCGCCGGCATGGGCAGCGCCCCTGTCGCCACAAGGGTGGCCGCCGCTTGCAGGAAGCCGCGGCGGGATGTTGGAAACGGTGTCATGGCCTCATCCCTCCGCCAAGGCGCGGCGAAGCTGGGCGTCGCGGGAATGCTGCCGGCGAAGGCGCCGGTCGGCGTGGATGCCCGCGCCCGACTTCCGGGGCGCATGGCCCCGGGCGACGCGCAGGGGGTTGACCTGTCCGCTGACGGCCAGGCGGTCGGCCCGGCGCATGGTCACGATTTTCATGGGATTGCCTCCGTTTGGTTTCCTTCCGCGTCCATTGTGATTCGCTGGATGGGCCCGGCAATTCAGTGCCGAGTCGGCTGAAATCGGGTTAAATGGCGCTGGAGGTGATTCATGGCTAGCCTTTTGCCGATTTTGCTGATTGTGGCGGGCCAATCCGCCGGCCAGGCCGACCTGGCCAAGGCCCTCACCCTGCACGCCTCGTTCGACACCGGCCTTGATGCCGATTTCTCCACCGGTGCCCGCGAATGCTGGTACCGCCTGGGCAAGGATCCGCTGAAAGCCGCGCCCAACGCCGATGTCGCCCTGGCCAAGGGCGAGGGAAAGTTTGGCGGCGGCCTTGTCTTTCCGAAGAAAGGCAACTCCCGGCCCCAGTACAAGGGCCGCGATGTGCTCGGCTACAACGACAAGAACTGGTCGGCCACCGTGTCGGTCTGGCTCAGGCTCGACCCCGACAAGGACCTGGAACCCGGCTACTGCGACCCGGTTCAGGTTGTCGGCAACGACACCAGGAAGGGTTATGTGTTCCTCGAATGGTCGAAGGACGAGACGCCACGCTACTTCCGCTACGCCATCAGGCCGCTCTTTCCCATCTGGAATCCCGACAATGTCCCTTGGGCCGACATCCCGTTCCACAAGAGGCCGATGGTGCAGGTGGCCAAGGCCCCCTTTTCGCGCGACCGCTGGACCCATGTGGTGTTCACATTGGAGAACATCAACGACAAGCCCAAGAAACCATCCGGCCGGCTTTACATCGACGGCAAGTCGCGGGGCGCCATCGAGAATTGGGACCTCACCTTCGCCTGGGATCCCGACAGCGTGGCCCTGGTGCTGGGTGCCGCCTATGTCGGCCGCATGGATGACCTCGCCGTCTTTGGCAGGGTGCTGACGGCGGCGGAAGTAACCACCCTTCACCAACTCAAGAATGGCGTGGCCGACTTGCGCGCCCGATGATGGTTGCCAACCGGTGGCTGGAAGGGACACGACCGATGAACGCGCGAATGGTTCTGACCGCCTTGATTGCGGCCCTGCTGGCCACGCCGGGCGCCCGCCCTCAGGATTTTCGCAAGGAGCAGCAGCAGGCGATGGGCGTCCTCCGCCAATTCGAGGGAAACTGGCGCAAGGAGTTCAGGCTCATTCAGGGAACCGGCGGGTCGGCCGCGGTGGCGCGGACCGGCACCCACGAGTGCCGGCAGGCGCTGGGCGGCGCCGTGATGCAGGAAACCGGGCATGACTCCGATGGCACCAGCTATCTGAGCGTCTCCACCTACGATCCCGCCGAACGCGTTTTCAAGTTGTCGGTTTTCCAGTCGAGCGGCGTCGTCTCGCACATGACCGGCGCCTATGATCCGCGGAACCGCTCCCTCACATGGACGCACAAGGGCGGCGAGGGCGTCATCACGACGGCAACCTACGAGATTGAGTCGGCGAATGAGGTCAGGTTCCTCATCGTGGCGAAGAGGGAAGGGGCCCTCGAGCTGTTCCGATTGGAAGGCAAGGCGACAAAATCCGGGTCCAATCGCAAATGATGCGGACAAGGGAAAGGATGGCCGGCATGGCTGGAAGATGGTTCGCGGTTGCGGCGGCTTGGGCGGTCGCTTGCGCCGGCCCGGCTTGGGGCCAGGCCGACCCGGCGCGACTCACCCTCGACCGGATCTTTGTCTCGGGCGATTTCCGCCCGGGAGGCGACCATGGAGGCACATGGCTCGACAAGGCCACCTTCGCCCGTTCCGACGCCAGCGCCACCATCAAGGGTTTCAGCGACATCGTTGCCGAGGATGCCCGAACCGGCGCCAAAAAGGTTTTGGTGCCTGCGGAAAAGATGGTGCCTCCGGGTGCCAAGGATCCGGTTCGTTTCGGCGCCTTCTCGTTCTCCAACGACCGCGACACGGTTCTGCTTTCGGCCAACACGCGGAGGGTCTGGCGGCGCGACACCCGCGGCGACTACTGGGTGCTCAAGGTTTCCTCGGGCAAGCTTCACAAGCTGGGAGGCGATGCCAAACCCTCCACGCTTCAGTTCGCCAAGCTGTCTCCCGACGCGAAGACGGTCGGCTATGTGCGCGAGAACAATATATGGATTGAACCCGCTGACGGTTCGGCCAAGCCTGTCCGGCTCACCACCGATGGCGCCTCGCTTTCCGGAGGCGAGGTGATCAACGGCACCTTCGACTGGGTGTACGAGGAGGAGTTCGATTGCCGAGACGGTTGGGAATGGTCTCCCGACGGCAAGTCGGTGGCCTACTGGCAGGTCGACACCCGCGGCGTGCCCCGGTTCACCCTGTTGAACCAGACCGATGGCCGGTACCCGAACCTGAACTCGTTCGCCTACCCCAAGACGGGGGAACGCAACTCCCTCTGCCGCGTGGGCGTGGTTCCCTCTGCCGGCGGCGCCACCACATGGATGAAGGTGCCGGGAGACACCCGGGTTGACGGGTACATCCCCAAGATGGGGTTCACTCCCGACGGCAAGGGCATCGTGTTGCAAAGGATGAACCGCCGGCAGAACCGCAACGATGTCACCCTGGCCGACCCGGCCACGGGTGAAACCCGCGTGCTTTTCAGCGACTCCGACGAGGCGTGGGTGGACGCGCACGACGACGCCGTCCGTTTCCTGGCCGACGGCAAGCGGTTCATCTGGGTGAGCGAGCGCGACGGCTGGCGGCATGCCTACATGGCCTCGCTTGATGGCGGTGAGCCGTCGCTCGTCACACCGGGGGATTTCGATATCAAGGAGATCCTCAAGGTGGATGATGACGCCGGCTTGCTGTGGTTCACGGCCTCCCCGGGCAAGCCGACCGAGCAGTACCTGTTCCGCGCCCCGCTCAAGCCCGACGGCAAGCCGCCCGTTCGCGTCACCCCGCCGGAGGCGCGCGGATGGAACGACTACCGGATCAGCGAGAAGGGCGCGCTGGCGTCATGGACGAACTCGGCTTTCGGCGTGTCGCCCGAGCACCGCCTGGTCGACCTCGAGGGGCACAAGGTGATTCGCCCGCTGCGCGACAATTCCAAGCTGGCCTCCGCCATCGCGGCCTTGGCGCGTTCCCCCGTGGAATGGTTCAAGGTGCCGCTTCCCGGCGGCATGGAGATGGACGGGTGGATGATCAAGCCGCCGGGGTTTGATCCCGCGCGGAAATACCCGGTTCTGTTCCACGCCTACGGAGAACCCGCGGGCCAGACGGTCGCCGACCGTTGGGGAGGCAACAACTACCTGTGGCACCTTTACCTGGCCCAGCAGGGTTACATCGTCGCCAGCATGGACAACCGCGGCACCAAGACGCCCAAGGGCCGGGCCTGGAGAAAATCGGTATACCGCAAGATCGGGCAGGTCACGGTCGCCGACCAGGCGGCGGGCGCCCGCGAGGTGGCCAAGCGGCCGTATGTCGACCCGGCGAGGATGGCCGCGTGGGGCTGGAGCGGCGGCGGGTCGATGACCCTCAACCTCATGTTCCAGCACCCCGAACTCTACGCCACCGGGATGTCGGTGGCGCCCGTGCCCGACATGAGCCTCTACGACACCATCTACCAGGAGCGGTACATGGGACTGCCGGCGGACAATGCCGCCGATTACAAGGCCGGCTCACCCATCACCCACGCCGCCAAGTTGCGCGGCAACCTCCTCATCGTCCATGGCACGGGCGACGACAATGTCCACTATCAGGGAACCGAAAAACTGGTGAACACCCTGGTGGCCGAGGGCAAGGATTTCACCCTCATGGCCTATCCCAACCGCTCGCACTCGGTCAATGAGGGCAAGGGCACCACGAGGCACCTCTATGGCCTGTTGACCCGCTACCTTCAGGAAAAGACCCCGCCGGGGCCCCGCTGAAATCGTTCTCATTGTTGACGCAACCCGGGGATCCATGCATGGCCCCGGCGACGCGGAATCCAACGGCCGTTATGCTGGCGCTTTGGTTTCACCCAACTTCTTGGAGCAGGATCATGGTCGAGGGATTCAAGTGGGCCGGCGTGGCGCTGGCGGGATTGGTGCTGGCCGGCTTGGCCGCGCGCGCGGATGAGGCCGGGTGGACGCCCCTGTTCAACGGCAAGGACCTGTCCAACTTCGAGCAGAAAGGCGGCAAGGCCAAGTACCGCATCGAGGGCGGGGCCATTGTTGGAACTTCCGTTCCCAACACCCCCAACTCGTTTTTGTGCACCAAAAAGGAATACGGCGACTTCGAACTCGAACTGGAATTCAAGGTTGATCCCAAGCTGAACTCCGGCGTGCAAATCCGCAGTGAATGCTTCGATGAGAACAAGGAAATCAAGCTCGATGGAAAGTCGATCAAGGTGGCTGCCGGGCGCGTGCATGGTTATCAGGTTGAAATCGACCCGTCCGACCGCGCCTGGAGCGGTGGCATCTATGACGAGGGTCGCCGGGGCTGGCTCAACGACCTCAAGAACAACGAACCGGCCCGCAAGGCGTTCAAGCAGGGCGATTGGAACAAGTTCAAGGTGGCCTGCAAGGGCGACTCGATCAAGACCTGGGTCAACGGCGTTCCCGCCGCCGACCTCAGGGATTCGGTCACGCCGAAGGGTTTCATCGCCCTGCAGGTCCACGGGGTCGGCAAGAACGACAAGACGATGGAAGTGAGCTGGAAGAACATCCGGATCCGGGAAATCAAGTAATCCCGACGGGTTCCATGATCACGCGGGCAGGTGGAGGGTGTCGATGTCGACACCCTCGGTCGTTCTGGACCTGGCCAAAACGGCGTCCTTGAGGTGCCGCTTGACGATCGCGAGCCTGGTTGACACATGGGCCGGCTTGTAACCGGTAGCCTTGCAAATCTGCAGGTTGCTGGGGATCTCTTGGTGCTCCCTGAAGTGGTCGAGGAGAGCCCTGCACATTTCCCTGTCAGCTTCGATCCTGAAATTCGGGATCTCCTTTTCGATGGTTTCCACCAGCGGGAAGTTCTCGCTGAACTCGAGGAGCGTGTTGGCGTAGGTGACCTTAGCCAGCTTCTCCTCGTGGCCCGCCTGGGTCTTCTTCTGCCAGCGGGTCCTCATGCGGTGGTCATCGATTCCCTTGTTGCGAAGGATTCTCTCGACGAAGGTGACCAATCGAGCCTTGGCGGGGTCGTATTTCACGAACCCCATCAGGAGGTCTCCCAGAAGGTCGATCGCCCTGTCGTCCCCTTCACGGTTGCCTTGGAGATATCCCAATTCCTCGAAGGGATCAGCGAGTTTCTCAAGGAGGATTTTCCTGAGATCCTCCTTCCTGTCCGGGTGGGTGTTGGGGTTGAAGAACTCATCCACCTCCTCCTGCGCCAAGCGGATCGAGACGCGCGCCGCCTTGAGGCGGGTTTGGTGGTCGGGGATGCCGCGGGATTCAAGGTTGCTCATGATGGTCTCCTTTCAGGTTGTGGTGAATAATCGAACGAACATCAGTGGCCCCACCTGGGGCGGGGCATGACATGGCCATAGTTGCGGTGATTGAACAAACGCGACAGGAACCGGTTCCTTGGCCAAGTCAGGCGGCGATCGATGTGTCAACGGATTGGTCGGAACTCGGAAGGACCATGATCAGGTATTCCTCGTTGTTGACGACAAATGAATCCTCGACTATCCATGAGGTCTTCATAGCCGTTAGGAGTTCCATTTTGGGAAGGATCTTGACGCCCAAAACGGTGTCGGTCATTTTCAACTCCTTCTGTTAGGGTTAGAAACTGAACAAAAACCGCCGCTTTACAATAGTTTGGGGCCGGGGCAAGCCCCAGGCGACGCGGGCCGGAACCCGCATCCAGTCAACTTGCCAAAGAACGGCGGCGAGGTCTGTAAAAGACCGGGAAACTGCCGATTCACGAAATCAAGGCCGAAAACGAACCAAACCGGATATTTCGCTAACGCGATGCCTTGGTTTTTCGTTCAGGAATCCTTAGCGGATCATCCATTTCTAAAAACAAAGGAGAACACTCAGAACCTTCGCTCATTCATCATTCGTGTTCAGTTTGAGGCGCATGCGAATCGGTCTGATCATCAAGGACGAGACATAAACAAGATGGCGGACAAAGAATCATTAGAGCAATAATAGCTTTTGAAGTGCATGTACAAATATTATTTCAAAGCGGGATATTTGTCAAGGTTAAAAGGTGTGATCCGCCATGTTAGGCGGAATCGCCTCAGCTGGTTTGGGTTCCCCCGGATGAAATCGAGACCGGGAAAATCCGTTGATCCAAGGTTCCATGATCACGCGGGCAGGTGGAGGGTGTCGATATCGACACCCTCGGTCGTTCTGGACCTGGCCAAAACGGCGTCCTTGAGGTGCCGCTTGACGATCGCGAGCCTGGTTGACACATGGGCCGGCTTGTAACCGGTCGCCTTGCAAATCTGCAGGTTGCTGGGAATCTCCCGGTGCTCCCTGAAGTGGTCGAGAAGGGCCCTGCACATGACCTTGTCAGCCTCGAGCCTGAAGTTGGGGATCTCCTTCTCGATGGTTTCCACCAGCGGGAAGTTCTCGCTGAACTCGAGGAGCGTGTTGGCGTAGGTGACCTCCGCCAACTTCTCCTCATATCCAGCTTGCGCCTTTTCCTGCCTGCGCGTCCTGCGCCTGTGGTCGTCGACTCCCTTGTTGTGGAGGATTTTTTCCACGAAGGGAAGGAGCCTTGCCCTGGAGGGGTCGTACGGCACCGACCCCATGAGGATGTTGACCAGAAGGTCGGTTGCCCTGTCGTCCCCTTCCCTGCCGCCGATCAGGTACCCCAGTTCCTCGAAAGGTTCCGAAAGCTCCTCGAACAAGGTGTCGCGGAGTTCCTGCCTTCTTTCCGGTGGGGTGTTGGGGTTGAAGAGCTCATCCATATCCTCCTGCGCCAATCGGATGGAGAACCGAGCCGCCATGAGGCGGTTATGGAAATTGGGGATGGTGCCGGATTCTTGCTGGTTCATCATGTTCTCCTTTCAGGTTGTGGTGATAAATCGAACGAACGAACATCGGTCGCCATGCCTATGGCATGGCTTTCACGGTTTTTGGGCCGGCCCGCTTGGCACAGGTTGCCAAGGCGGGCCACAGGTTCATGAAGACAAACGATTTGACATGTCGCTGGCGGAGTGTCTCCGCCGCGGCTTCGTGACCAGGCGAATGAACCCGACCGGGCCCTCCGCCGAAACAATGGGATGCAGTTGCAGCAGTGACATAGACGATGGCATCGCGAAGAAAGTTCCAAGCAACGACGGAAAAAAGGAAGGCCGGGCCTCCTTGGCCCCAACATAAAGTGGGGCCAAGGTTTGGCGTCAAATCGCCAGATGGTTTTCCGGGGTTTCGTGAAGAACTTGCTTGAGCTTGATGGGCAATCTCATTCCCTTGATGGCTCGGATTTCACCGAGGACCTGGGACAAGGTTTTTTCAGGCAGGCGATATTGCCTGTTGTAGAGGCGCCTGAGATGGCGCAAGTCGAGCTTGTTTATCGGCCTGACGCGTGGACGGCCCGGCTTTTGCACCGGATCGATTGTCGCCACGATGGGCCTGTTATCACCATCCCGCTCGTTTGCGGGATAGGCGGAAGCCGTATTGATGTTGCGAACGACCAACCACTTCTGAGTCATGGAATTCTCCTTAGGTTGAAAAGGGAAAACACTTCTGGAAGTCAGAAGACAACAAGCCGCCAAACACCAAATGTTCCCGAGACGGCAGGTCAATGCCGGGGGCCCTGGTCCGCCGCGGTGGCTGACGGGGCCCTGATGCACCAAATTGCCAAAGAACTGGTCCTCGGCGGACCCGTTGGGCTACTTCAGGGACGCCAGACGATCGGTGCCGCCATGGGGCGGACTCCAACAGCCTGGACTCCTTGCAAGCCCGGATTAAGGCATGAAAAACAGATAGATCCCAAGCCAGTTGGTGGGCTTGGGCCATGAGGCGCGTGATGTGATGAAGTTGCTGGTCACATCATTACTACGATTGGTTTCAAGAAAAGTTCGCTGGAATTGTTTGCCGTGGTAAAAAGTTGGATGGAAGACCAATTCAATTGGATCGTGACACCTGTACTCGGTAGATCATTTGCCAAACTAAAAAACTCTCAAACAATTTTTGACTAATATTTAGCCAATGATGATGCTATTCCAAGTCACTCACTTCTGATATTCACAATGGCTTTTCCAGGAAAGAGTAAGAGTGGAACGGCCACGGCGGCTCCAAGAACTCCCGTGAGCAGGGCCAACAGACGCAATCCCGATTGCAAGCCCATCGTGGCGCATTCCAATTCGACGATCGCCCCAAGTGTTCCAGCTGATAAAACAGCGGTTTGTGTTTGATCCAGGCCAAGCCGTGAAAACCGGTCCATCCCACGGGCGAGTGTCTCCGCCACGACGGGCCGTTCCGGTCGCACCAGTTCCCGCTGGGTCTCGTAGGCGGCCACCCTTCCCTCGGAGACAGCCGTGCCCATCAGCGACGGCACCAATATCAGTGGTGTCGCCAGCACCACGATGGCGAACGCCGCCGCGGCCGGCATGTCGGCCTTGTCGAGAGTTTCCACCTCGTCGATGAGGAAAGAGGCGGGAAGGGTGCCGACGCAGGCCCCCCAAACGGCGATGATGTTGGCGAGCGCGTGGTTGGATGTGGCCAGTCCGGTGGTTGAAAGCCACAGCACGCAGGCCGAGGCGCCCAACACGCCGGCGAGCAGGCTCAGGTGGCGCCAGTCCCGGTTCGGGATGCACGCGCAAGCCACGAACGACGCGGCCATCGAGATCGTGGCGGGCAGGAAAAGGGAACCGGCCTCAACCGCCGGGATGCCCCGGCCCTCGGTGAGGAAACTGGAGAGCACTCCCAGGATGGCCGCCAGGTGCAACAGCAGCAGCATCCTGCCGCCCATGGAGCACAGGTAGCTTCGCGACCTGAGCAACCGCGCGAATTGGTCTCCCCGCGAGTAGCTGAGCATCATCCGGCCGGCAAGGCACGCGAACAGCAGCGCGTTGAAGGCCACGATGCCCGTGTAAAGGTTCGAGGTGAATCCTCCCTCCCTTTCCCGCCATCCGAGCACGAACAGCAGGCTGATGAGCCAGGACACGAGGAGCATGATGAGAAGCCCGTCGGGTTTCGGACCCTTGTTGGCATGGGGAGACGGCGCATCCGCCGGCACAAGCAGCAGGATGAGTCCCGCTCCCCCGACTCCCGCCGGCACGCTCAACCAGTAGACCCAGTTCCAACCGAGCGCCTCGTTCACCATCGCGGCCACCATGGGCGAGGTGCCGCGGGTCGAGTAGGCGAGCAGGCCGTAGCAAAGCACGGCGATGAACACCATCCGGTCGAACCGGGAATACAGGAATGACCGGAGCAACACGATGGCCATCCCCTTGCCCAGGCCCTCGACGAATCGGGCCAGCATGAGCCCGCGAAATCCCTCGGCGCATCCGCACATGAGGTTGCCCAGCGCGAAGACCAGCATGCCAGCGACCAGGATGTTGCGGGGTCCGAATTTATCCGAAAGGGCCAGGCCGGCGAACACGCCGAGAAGCATCGACAGGCCCCACGATGCCGAGAGCCATGTGCCATCGGCCTTGTCGTATCCCACTCCCCGCCGGATGTCCGCGTCGACGAGGTCGGTGAGCACGAGGGTCTGGTAGACCGAACCCAAGACGGGCAGCAGGGCCGCCAGAACCAGGGCGCGCTGCGCGGCAAGGCTCATGGGGCGCCGTTCCCGCGGGGTTCATCGAACCGGCTGTCGAGCCTGCGGGACTGTTCCAGCGCCTTCGAAGCCCAGGCGGCATCGCCCGGCCCGTGGCGGATTGTCACGCGGACGGAATAGCCCGCGCGCAGTTCGGACAGGTCCTGCCCCGGCTCGAAAACCAGCCTCACCGGGACCCGCTGCACCACCTTGGAGAATTCGCCGGACACCACATTGCGGGGAAGCAGGGAGAATTCCGCGCCGGTGGAGCGGTTGATCCACAGGACGCGGGCCGGCAATTCCCTGCCGAGCGCGTCGACGCGCACGGCGGCCGGGTTTCCGGGCGCCACGCCCGCCAGCCGCGTTTCCTCGAGGTTGGCCGTGACATACATCCCATCCGGATCGTACATGGTGATCACGGGGACGCCGGCCGTGGCATGGTCGCCCGTCGACTTCGCCCGCCTCACCACAATGCCGGAAACCGGCGCCAGCACCTTGGTGTTCTCGAGGTTGCGGCGGGCGAGGTTCAACAGCGCCTTGGCCTCGTCGACGGCGTCGCCCGCGATGCTGAGCGCCTGCCGGGCCTCCAGGATGCCGCGGTTGCGGTTTTCGGCGATATCAACGCCGAGTCGGGCCTTGGCTGTGGCCACGCGCGCGATTTCGAGGTCATGCGCCGCCACCTCCACCTGGGACCTGGCCGCGGCGGCCTTTTGCCGCTTGGCTTCCGCGAGGCGGAGTTCGGCCTTGGTCGAGTCATTGGTCCGCGCCGTCTCCTGGGTGCGCCTCAGCGTCGTGGCGTTTTCCTTGAGGAGCGTCGTGAACCTTTCATGTTCCTGCCTGGCCAGCACCTGGTTCGCCTCCGCAACGCCCACAAGGGCGTCCGACTCGCTCAGGGTTCCCGCGACCTCGTCGGCTGTCAGCTTCAGCACCTTTTCCATCTTGGCCTCGGAGATGCGGGCCATCTCGAGGGACCGGTTCGCCTCGGACACGCCCAGGGGCACATCCACCCGGAGCTTTTCAAGGGCGATCTCCTGCCGGCGCCTCTCATCCTCCGAGACGCGCGCCTTGGCCTCCGCCAGGGCCACCTGGTCGCGGTAGTGGTCCGCGTCGATTTCAAATAAAACCTGTCCCTTTTTGCCAACCATGCCCTCGTCGGTTTCAACCCGGATGATCCGGCCCGAGACGCCGTCGGAGCCCACATGAACCATGCGCGCCTCGATGAAGGCGTCGTCGGTGATGGAATGGCCGGCGCGAAACTCCACAAGGCGCACCGCCATGGGCGCCATGGCCCCGGCGGTTGCCAGCAGCAGGATGATTCCAAGGACCTTGGCCACGGGGAATTTCCCGGCGCCGTTTGTTTCTTGCGGGTTCATGGCGATTTCTCCGCGGGCTGGGCGGATGCGGTTTCGTTGCCTTGCCAGTGGCTGGTGCCCATCGCGTAGTCGAGCTTGGCCAGGCAGGCGAGGTAATCGAAGATGGCGGCCTGGTATTCCTGGCTGGCGCGGGTCATCGCCGTTTCCGCCTCGATCAACTCCGTTGTGGTCGCGTCGCCGGCGCGTGAGCGCGCCTTGACGATCCTGAAGGTTTCCCGCGTCTGTTCCACCGGGGCCTTGCCGCGATCGATGGCCCTGCGCGCCGCCACCAGCAGCCGGTACGCCTCGTTCACCTGGAAGGCGATGCTGTCGGAAAGCGCCTCCGCCTGGGCCAAGGAGCCCCGGAGCTTGGAATCAGCCATGCGGAGCTCGGCGATTTTCCGCCCGCCCTCGAAAAGGCCCCATTCGAGCTTGATCGAACCGATGGGGATGTCGACATAGCCGCCCGGCTTGGCTTGGTGGTAGTCGAGGTAAAACCCGTCCGCGATGACCCGCGGCGCGAAATCGGCCCGGGCGATTCCCTTACCTTCCCGGGCCGAGTCGATGGTTCGGCGGGCCACGGCGAATTCCTGCCGGGAAACAACCGCCAGTTCGAGGCAGCCAGCCAACGATTCATTGAACCCGGGCAATTCGGGCAGCGGCTCGACCGCCGTGGAGTCGCTCACCTTGAGTCCGATCGCCAGGTTGAGCGCCGCCCGGGAGATCTGTTCGGACGCTTGCGCCGAGTCGAGCAGCTTGCGCGCGGCGGCCACCTGCACGCGCGACCGCAGCACATTCTCACGCTCGAGCGCCCCCTGGGCCTCGAGCTTCGTGGCCAATGCCTCCTCCTCCTCGCAGCGCCTGACGGATTCCTCGGCGACCCGTCCCATCGCCTGCGCCCTCAGCACCTGGTAGTAGGCCATGGCGACCTCATGGGCCACGGTTTGCCTTGCCCGTTGGGCCTGCATGCGCGCCACATCGGCGGCGATTTCAGCCTGACGATACCGGCCGAGGCGCTTGCCAAAGTCGGTGACCAGCCACTGCACCCGGAATTCGGCGAGCTCGTAGCCGGTGTTGAAGTTGAAGCCGATCGGTATGACGCCGCCCGGCGGCAGGAAATTGAAGTTACCCCCGCCCGGCACGGGCACACCGATACCGCCGACATCGACGGCGTAGGAACCCACGGAGTAACCCGCTGAAACAATCGGCAGGAACGGCGCCAGGGCGATGTTTTCCCCCTGCCTGGCTTGCTCGATCGACTCGAGGTGGGCCTTCAGGCGCGGTTGCCGTTGCAGCGCCTCGGCGATGGCCGTTTCCAAGGTGAGGTGGTTGACGGCGTTGGGTGGCTCCCGAACTTCGGTGGCCGTTTGGGGCGTGGGGGGCAGAAGCAAGGCAGGATCGGTTTGCGCCACGGAGGGTTCCGACCGGCTGATTTCCACCACCATCCTCTCGGCAAGTCCGGCCTCGATCGCGAGGCTCCGCTTGGATCCCACGCAGCCCGGCATGGCCGAGAACAATGCCAACAGGCCCAGGCAAGCTGGATGAAACCGCGCGTGGTTCGCGGTCAGGCGAGATGCCCCGGCATCCATGCGCACGATCGAAAGGCCTCCCACTCGCTCTCATCGGCTCGAGTCGGGTTGCATATCCAGCAGAATCGGAATATTCGGCGCAACCGGATCAGGACCATCAAGTTTCGGCAAAGGGCCATGGCTTTCAATCCAGTAACATCGGTTTACGCATTGGCAGTTTGATTTCCGCGTTGGGGGCAAACCGTGGACTGGCTCACCTGGTACAACGCCCTTGAAAAGCCGGCATGGACACCCGCCCCGCGGACAATCGGCACCATTTGGCAAATTCTTTATCCGGTGATTCTCGTTTCTTTCGGTTTCGTCTTCTACCGGGCCTGGTCGGGATCGGTCTCCTGGTGGATCGCCCTTCCCTTCGCGATCAACCTCGCGGCCAACATCGCCTTTACCCCCATCCAGTTCGGCCTGCGCAACATGCCGCTGGCCGCCGCCGACATCCTCGTTGTCTGGGCCACCATCATCTGGATGGTCATCGCCATCTGGCCGTCGCACCGCTGGGTGGCCTTGGCCCAGGGACCTTACCTCGTGTGGGTTTCCATCGCGACGGTGCTGCAGCTTTCCATCACTTGGATGAACCGGGGAAGGTGATTCATGGACCTGGGACTGCGTGGCCGCACGGCGATGGTCACGGGAGGCGCGAGCGGCATCGGGCTTGCGGTGGCGCGCGCATTCACCCTTGAGGGGGCCCATGTGGCCCTTTGGGACATCCACCCCGGCGTGGGGGATATCGCCCGGCAGTTGGCGGCCGAAACCGGCGCCCAAGTCCTGGGCCTTGCCGTGGATGTCACCCGTGGCGATTCGGTGGAACATGCGTTGTTGGAAACCACCGCGAGCCTGGGCCAACCGGGGCACCTTGTCCATGCCGCCGCGACCGGATCGGGAAAATACGGCTTTCCATTCACCAACCTCGCTCCGGCCGATTGGGCCCGCGTGCTCGAGGTGAATGTGATGGGAACCGCGCGCGTGGCCCACGCCGTGGTTCCCCGTCTGGCCGATGATGGAACCATGGTGTTCGTCGCTTCCGTGGCCGGCCAGATCGGCTCGCAGAGCGATCCTCCATACAGCGCCTCCAAGGCCGCCAACATCAATTTCGCCCAATGCATGGCCAAGGACCTCGCGCCCCGGGGAATACGGGTGAACACGGTCTGCCCGGGAATGGTGCGCACGACGCTCAACCAGGCCGTGTGGCGCGCCTGGTTCGAGCAGGCGCCACCGGAACAGCGCCTAGGCTTTGACGAATGGTCGGAAAGGAAAATCCGCGCCCTGGTGCCCCTGGGCCGTTGGCAAACCCCCGAGGCGATCGCCGACATGATCGTCTTTTTGTCCTCGGCGCGCGCCGCCCATGTCACCGGCCAAACCATCAATGTGGACGGCGGTTTCGTCATGCACTGGTGAGGGAAGCCCGCCTCATTCCTTGGGCAGCTTGGCGATCTCGGCGAGGTCGGCGGCGTTGAGCGCCCTCCAGGCGATGTCCCTCACCTCGCCCGTGGTGCGATAAGTCGCGAAGCCGAGGGGACGCGACGCGAAGCACTCGATCCGGATGCCGATGCGACGATCGGTGGTGACGACATTCACGACTTTCTTGGCATCAATCCAGGCCTCGAGGCGATCCTTGCTGACCCGGACGCGAAAATCATGCCACTTCTCGGCGACGAAATCGTAGTTGCCGTTGGTGTCGTTTTCCGAGGCGTCGATGCCATCGAGCGTGGAAAGGCCGATGGTCGTGCCGCCCCAGCCGCCGTTCACGAGCGAGCAGTGGGAATCGCCAACGGGGAATGTGAGGGTCGCGAAGAAGTCCCGCCCGTCGACCCGGCGCGCCTTGTAGCGGATCTCGTAATCCATCTTGGGAAGGTCCTTGCGCGTGCTGTTCACGCCGGTCATCGGTCCGGCCCGCTCCGATCCTTTTTCCATGCGGATCACGCCGTCCGCCACCTTCACGGCGCCGGCCTTGAAGAAGTCGGTGGCGGTCCAGCCTTCGAGGTTGTTGCCATTGAAAAGCGGCTTCCAGTCGGAGGCGGGTTCGGCGGCGACCGCGCCCAGGGCGAGCAGCAATGCGGGAATCATGAGCACTTGGGCCTGACGCATGGGGAGGTACCTCGGCGGTTCCTGAAACTGATTCGGCCGCGAGTGTAGCACACGCGCGGCCGAATCAGGAAGAACCGGGCATCACGGTTTCAGGGTGCCGGAGCGTTGGCGGCGGCCCTTTGCCTGCCGGCCGCGCCGACCGACTGGATCTGCTTCTTCAGGTTGCCCGCGGTGGCGGCGCGCCCGCGGGTGAACTCGAGGTAGGTGGGGCCCACCATCACGATCATGGCCGCCACCCACAGGCAGAATACCGAGGGGATGAGAAGCCAGAAACTGGCGCGGGAGGCGCGGGCCAGCGCCTGCTGCCGCAACTCGGCGCAGTGGGCCGTTGAGTAGTCCACCAGGTTGGCCGACACATCGCTGCCCAGCTTCAATCCCTGGTCGATGATCTGGCAGAGGTTGCGAACCACCGGAATGGGTTGGCGTTCGGCCCAGGCCTGAAGGGCCATCGACAAGCCGCCCATGCGCGCCTGGGCCGAGACAATGGCCAGGTCGCGGGCCACGGCCTGGTGGGTGGCGGCGAGTTCGCGGGAGGCGTGGTCGAGGCTGAAGGCCAAGGTTTGTCCCGCGGCGCCCCCCAGGGCCAGAAGCTCGAGCGCCAAGGGCATTTCCTTTTCCAGGCGACTTGAATGGGTCCTGACGGCCCATCCGAGCCAGAGCCTTGGAAGGCTCATGAGCATGATCACCAGCCCCATGCCGGCCAGAAGCCGGAAGGGTATGGCCTGCGGAGGGGAAACGGCCAGCCAGCCCATCATGCCGGCCAGGCCGAGAAATGTCAGCAGGTTGCGCGCGGCGCGGAATTCCGTGGCGGATTGCGGATGGTACCAGCCGGCCCGCAGCATCTCGGCGCGGAGTTCGGGGTGCGCCTTGAAGAACGGCTCGCCGGCGATGTCGGAAGTCAGTGATCCCAGGAACATCCCGCGGGGCTTGATGTCCGGAAGCAAGTCGGCGAACGCGGGGTCGCGGACCGCATCGAGGTCGATTTCCGGCCGGGTGCGGCGGCGCAGCACCAGCAGAATTGCGGGCATGGCCACGGCAAGCCCGGCGAGGAACCAGAAAAGGGTCGAGGAAACGGAATCCTGGAATATGGGGGTCATGTGTGTCTCCGATCTCAGTCTTCGTGCCTGAGGATCAGCGCGATCCAGACCAGACCAATCACTTCAAGGGCGATAGCCACGCCGAGCGCCGACTGACCGGCGGAGCTTTCGACGAACCTGGCGAACGACTCGGGCTGGGAAGACCTGTTGAGCAGCAGCAGGATGGGGCCCCCCAGCGCCAGGAACACCGCGGAGGTGCGGCCGAGCGCGGTGCTGGCGCGGAACTGCCCTCGCGCCAGGTGCCTTTCCCGCGCGCTGGTGGCCAATCGGACGAGAAGCGCCGACACATCGCCACCGACTCGGCGGTGCAGGGCCAGTCCGGCGGCCAGCAGGTCGAAGTCGGGAACCCGCACTTTCAGCGCGCTCAGCCTCAGGGCCTGTTCCATCGGCACTCCGAGGCTCATGCGGCGGGCCACGAGGCCGAATTCCCGCGAGAGCGCCGAGGGCGCCTGCGCCCCCAGCACCCCGATGGTCTGGTCGAGGTTGAGGCCGGCGCGGACGGATCGGGCGGCCAGGTGCAGCGCGTCGGGCAGTTCCCGCCGGATCGACTCGCGCCATCTCGACTGCAGCGCCGCCAGGGACACCAGCGCCGCGATGATCCCGACGAAGAATCCCACCGGAGAGTAGATCCAGTCCTCCTGGACCAGCGTCGCCACCAGCGCGAAGGCCAGTCCCGAGAGCAGCATCAGGCCGATCGCCGCGGGCGATGTGATCTCCAGGCCGGTTCGTTCGACGAGACGGTCGAACGACTGGTTCACTTGCTGGCCGATGTCGGGTTCCCGGCGGTCACGGGCCATCTGTTCGATGGCTTGTGGAGTGAGGGCCTGTTCGGGTCCGGCGCGCAGGGAACTCCACACCCAGGCGCCCAGGAGGCTCACGGGAAGCGCCAGCATCAGTCCGAGGCCCGCGGCCAGGAGGGCCGGGTCGATGCCCGACAAGGCCAGGAAATCAGGCAGCATGGCGGGCACCCTCCGCGCCGGAAGCCTCGATCCAGCGGGCGGCGAACCGCTCGCGTGCCAGTTCGATGCCGCTGGCACCCAGCTTTTCAAGGCTTTCTGGCACCTCGCCGGTCGCCCGGAAGCGGCCGATGGCCCTGCCATCGCGCACGGCCTCCTGGCGGAACTCGAATAGCGGTTCCAGGCGGTAGTCGCCCTGGGAGTCGATTCCACGGAGTTCGCAGATCCGGAGAACACGGCGCGATCCGCCATGCAGGCGGGCCATGTGCACCACCACCCGCACCGCCGCGGTGATGTAGGAACGGACCGACTTCAGCGGGAGGTCGATCCCGGCCATCAGGACCATCATCTCGAGGCGCATGAGGGCCTCGCGCGCGTCGTTCGCGTGGACTGTCGCGAGGGAACCCTCGTGGCCGGTGTTCATCGCCTGGAGCAGGTCGAACGCCTCGGCGCCCCTGGCCTCGCCAAGCAGGATGCGGTCGGGCCGCATGCGGAGGCTGTTTCGCACAAGCTCGCGCGGCGAGACCTCGCCCTTGCCGTCGGGGCCGGGTTGGCGGGTTTCCAGCCTCACCACATGCGGGTGTTCGAGCCGGAGTTCTGCCGAGTCCTCGATGGTGACGACGCGTTCGCCATGGGGAATGGAGGCCGAAAGCGCGTTCAGCAGGGTTGTTTTCCCGGCGCCCGTGCCGCCGGAAACCAGGATGCTGAGCCTGCCCTTGACGCATGCGGAAAGGAATTCGAGCGCCTCGTTCGGAAGGGTGCCGTTGGCGAGGAGTCCTTCCCCGTTCAGCCGCCTTCCGAACCGCCGAACCGACAGCACCGGGCCCTGCAGGCTGAGCGGGGGAAGCAAGGCGTGCACGCGCGAGCCATCCGGCAGGCGGGCGTCAACCGTGGGGCTCGCCTCGTCGACGCGCCGGCCGATGGGCGCCAGGATCCTCTGGATGGTGGCCAGTAGATGGGCATCGTCACGGAAGGTGAGTCCCGTGCGGCTCAGGACTCCCTGGCGGTCCACCCAGATTTCCGAGGCGCCGTTCACGAGGATGTCGTTCACATCCGGGTCGGTCATGAACTCGTCGAGCGGCCCGAGGCCGAAAGTCTCGGAGACCACGCGGTCGGCGAGGAGGTCCCGCGAGGCGTCATCGAGGCGGGTTCCCGTTGTTCCCGCGAGATGGCGCGCCAGTCGCCTCACCTCCTCGCGCAGGCGGTCCCTGTCCCAGCGCGCCAGCATCCCCAGGTCGAGGGCGCGCAGGACTTCCTGGTGCAGCCTGCCCGTGGCGTCTACCGAGGTGGCCTTGACCATGGATGAATCTCCCTTGGCGATGGTTTTCATGCTTATTCCACCAGCCTCACCTTGCCGACCGTGGGCGTGGGCACCAGTCCCCCGTTCACCCCGGCCCTCGACGCGTCGGTGAGCGCCGATCCCTGCACCATGAGGGTGGGCTGAAGGACGAAAATGAACGAGTCGTCGTTGACGGGCACCGTGCGGACAACCCGCGCCGCAACCCAGCCCTTGACAACGATGTCGCCCACGCCCGCCGAATCCAAGACGGCGAACGCGACCTGGCGGCCATCCGCAACCTCGTCGAAAGCCGTGCGGAGCCTGAGGAGGTTTTCCCTTGTCATCGGGTAGGCCGCGGGAAGCTGAAGGCGGTTCTGGCTGTCCAGTCGCAACTCGCCGCCGAGTGATTTCAAGTCTGTGGCGAGGGTGCCGGTTCGCAGCACATCGGCGGGGTTCCGGAGTCCCGTCTGGTAGGCCGCCGCCTGTCCCCCGACGGGGGCCACGCTGATCGTGAACGACACCTCGGGAAGCCCGTCGCTTCCCGAAACAAAGGTTCCCCGCGATGGATGGAAACGAAGGTCGTCGGTGGTGGTGCCTTGGAACGGATCGCTTCCTGTCGCCGGCAGGGCGATTGGCCCGACGGGTATCGGATTGGTTCCCAGCGGCCGGAATCCGATCACCTGGTGGTCGAGGTAGGCCGTGGACGCCACCACGACACCGGCGTAGGGAAGGATGCCTGTTCCCCCGAGGATGGTCACCACCGGGCCCCTGGCGTCGGCAACATGTTCAAGCAGCACGCGCGCGGCATTGGTGGCTGCCGATTCCTCCGGGGTGATCATCTTTGCGGGAATGTCGAGAGCCCCCAGGACCAACTCTCCGGGAACCAGGTTTCCGTAGTTGGGATCAAGCGGCGTCGGCTGGCCCAGCGAGGGATTCCAAGCCGCGTATTCCACCCCGACATCGCGGGCCTTCGTGAAGTTTTCCGAGAGGCCCGGCTCGATTCCGGCCAGGAGGGCGTCATTGGCGAACGCTTGCACGGTGGCCAGCGAGGCGGCATCGGCGGCGTTCTGGATTTGCACGCGCATCAGCCATACCCAGCAGTAGTTCACCAGAGCCAGGAACACCACGCTCAGGAACATCAGCCCCACAAGGCCGAGGAGGGCGATGCTGCCGCGCCGTTTGCCTCCCCGAACCTTCATTGCTCGTATTCCTTTCGACCTTGTTGCCTGCCCGCGAGCCCGCTTAGCGCTTCGACTTGCCGGGCGCGGAGGCGTCGGGCGACCGGAACCGGAAGTCGGCTCCCGAACCCAGTCCGGCGCTCACGCCCCTGCTGGGAACCTCGCGTGTCGAGGAGACGGCTTGGAACAACGCCGGCTTCACCGAGGTGGTGCCGTTGATCTGCTGGATCGTCAGGCCCGGATCCTTCTCAACCGGAATCGGCTTGAGCGCGAAGATGCGGGCGAGGTCGTCCTGGCCGACGGGCGATTCGCCGGCAACCACCTTCGAGACCCTGCGGTCCTCGTCGGAATCCTCCCCGCCATCCTTCGTCAGCGACACCAGCCGACCCGTCGCACCCTGGTCGACCATTTCCTTGCGCCTTGTCTCAAGGCGCGACTGCTCCATCGAGGAAACGGGCACCAGCGACAGCGCGCCCTTGGTCTTCGCGAACTCCATCAGCGACGCGCGGTAGGGGTTCAACTCGAGGGTGAACTGGACATCCTCCTCGTTGATCGGCTGGAACACGGGCCAAAGCTGGTTGCGCTTGGCCAGCACCCTGACCTTTGGGCAGATCACGGCGGTTTGGGTCGACACCGGGCTGCCCTCGCCATGGTCGATCACCGAGGTCAGCAGCACATCGACCCACTCCCCCACCTGGATCAACCCGCCCGCGCAACGGTCCTTGGCCACAGCCACGCTCACGGCGCGGGCGTTGGGAAGCAGGCGCTTGCTCAGGGCGTCGGGCTTGGCGAACTCCTGGAGGTGATCCTTGAGGATCGGCTCATCGGCGCGCATGTTGGCCAGGGCCACGCGCAGGTAAACCGCCTCGGCGACGGGAGGCAGCAGCAGGTCCTTCTGCTTGCCAAGTGACGCTTCCTCGTCGGGACGCATCGGCCGCACCTTCACCCAGTTGGGCTGGATGAGGTCGCCGGCGAAGATGTTGCGCCCGGCAACCAGCACCTGGGGCGGCGCGGCCTTGACCTCGGGGGCCTGGGCCGGCTTGTGGTTCACCACGCGGTTCACCACCGCGGCGGCGAGGCCGACCAAAAGCGCCAGGCACAGGGCGAATATCGTACTGGCTCTCATTTTCTCACTCCTTGCGCATGGTGGTGCGCGCCACCAACTGGTTCTCGCCAAAGGCGAAGCCGATCATGGCCCCGAACTGGGGCATCACCCGGGCCGCGGGGATGCTGATCACCACGGATACGGGTTGTCCGGGAAGAGCGGGGAAACCGTCCTCTCCGGTGATGAAGACCTGGATTTCCGACTGCGAGACGGTTCCTCCGCCCAGAAAAAGCTTGGTCGCCGCTTCGACTTCCTCGGATGTGCCTCCAAGCGCCGCCACGCGGGCGCCTTCCCGGCTTGCCGTCAGCATCTGCTGCCATGCCATTTCCAGGCCGGCAACCGAGCACAGGGCCAAAAAGAAGCAGCCGACTATCGGCAGCACGATCAATGCTTCCAACGCCAAAAAGGCTTTCCGGTTACGGCGAACGGCCGGCCTAGCGCGCATGGGGCACCCCCGTCATGGCAACGGATCCGGTCGCCGCGGCCATACGCTGGTCCCGGGCGTGAACCCAGCAGGCCAACAGAAGAAATGCCACTAGGAATGGTGGCGCGAAGCCCATGGGCGAAGACAAAAACGACGATCCCTTGGCCTTGGCGAGCCATGCGGCAAGGCTCCAGGCCACCACCACCGCCAGCGTGGCCAGCAACAGCATGATCGAAAGCGTGGGGCCTAGGACGGCGGCAACCGCCGCGAACAGCTTCACATCTCCTCCACCGCTGGCCTTGAGGATCCAAAGGGGGAGGAACAGCCCCAGGCCCGTGAACAGGCCGGCGAAGGCGAGAAGGATCCCGTCGAGGCCCCCCATGAGGGGACTACCGGCGCCCAACAGCCAGACCGACTGGCCTGAACTGGCCAGCGAGGCGCCCCGGAGCACATGAAACGGCAAGGCCAACCCGAGGATGGAAAAGGGGATGATTTTGGGAATGGTCATGGAACGACTGTCGTGGTACGCGGCCCACGCCAGACAAAGGGATGTGCCGCCAAGGGCCATCCCCTCCAATACGGGATTGGGCGCGAACACGGGCATGGGGGGCCTCCTGCCACCACCTTGCGTTGGGTTCCTTTATTTCTTTCGGGTGAATTGATGCCGGGTAAGATGTTGGCTTTCGGATATCAGGGTGCCGGGCTATTCCGCGGGGCTTGCATTGGGAAAAAGGGTCCCATTTTGCCCATCTTGTTCTTGCTTGAGGGTTATTGAATTTTGCCTAAGATTAATTGAACTTTCTGAAAGGACATCATCATGCTGCTGGCCGGACTCCTGGCGGTTGTCATCGCCCAGGCTCCCCAGGATTGGGAAGCCAAGGAAAAAACCTACCTCCGAAACATTCGGCAACTCACCCAGGATTTTGTGAGGGCGGGTGAGGGATATTTTTCACCCGATGGCCGCTCGATCATCTTCCAGGCGGAGGAAAAAACCACGGGCAATCCGTTTTACCAGATATTCACCTTGGACCTCGCCACGGGCCGGTTGCGCCGCGTGAGCCCGGGAATCGGCAAGACAACCTGCCCGTTTTTTCATCCCGATGGCAAGAAAATCATCTTTGCCTCATCCCACCTCGACCAGGATGCCAAGGCCAAGTACAAGCCCGAGTACGATGCCCGCGACGAGGAACGGAAACAGGGCATCCGCCGCCGCTACCGCTGGGACTTCGACCCGTCGATGGACATCTTCGAGTCGGCCCCCGACGGAACCATGCTCAAGCGGCTGACCGATTCACCCGGCTATGACGCCGAGGGAAGCTACTCGCCCGATGGGAAACAGATTGTTTTCTGCTCCGCCCGCACCGGCAAGGACAACCTTGAACTGTTCATCATGAACGCCGACGGAACGGGAGCCAGGCAGTTGACCAAGGCCCCCAATTGTTACAACGGAGGCCCGTTCTTCTCGCCCGATGGCAAGCGCGTGATCTTCCGCAGCGACCGCAAGGCCAAGGACCAGTTGCAGCTATATGTCATCAACACCGACGGAACCGGAGAGCGGGCGCTCACAGACGACACCGCGTGGGTCCAATGGGGCCCCTACTGGCATCCCGACAATCGGCACATCATTTACGCCGCCGCCGACCATTCGACAGGCGGCCGGCCAAATTACGACCTCTACTGGATGGATGTCGAATCCGGCGCCAAGGAGCGGATCACCCATGCTCCCGGGGCGGATGTGCTACCGGTTTTCAGCCCCGATGCCAAACAACTCATGTGGACCAGCAACCGCGACGGGCGCCAACCCTCGCAACTCTGGATCGCCGACTTCACCAAGCCGGCCAAGCCCTGAAAGCTGAAGGCGCGGGCGCCCCGGTTCGTTCATTCCATGGGGCCAACCGGCCGCCATCAGGGCTTCCAGTCCCCCGGAAGGCTGAGAGACCAGACCTCGTTGGACAGCGGTTGGGCATGGCCGCCGGCCACCCACAGCTTGTCGCGCCACACGAATGCCGAATGCTCATGGCGGGCTTTCCAGGCCGTGGGGGTTTCCAGCCGCTTCCACTCCCGGCCATCGGCTGAATGCCAGACATCGCCGAAATTGTTTTTCGCCTTCGACCATCCTCCCAGAACCCAGATGCGGCCCCTGTAAACCGCGGCGGAGAACCAAAGCCGCGGATCCCAGGGAGCGTTCGCGGTTTCGAGTTTCCATTCCTTGCCATCAAGAGATGACCAGACATCGTTTTTCGCCTCATGCGCCGGCACATAGTTGCCTCCGCCCAACACGAACATTTTTCCGTTGAGCGTCACCGCCTGGTGGTAGGCCCTGGGCGACCAAGCCGCCTTGGCCGTTTCCAACCTCCATTCCCTGCCATCGGCGGATGACCAGACATCGTTTTTCAGGCTGGAGGCATCGCCGAAATAGTAATTCTCGGAACCTCCCAGGAGCCACATCCGCCCCTTGTGCTCCACCAGGCCGCCGGCAAGGCGCGCCGACCAGGGAGCCCTGGCTGTTTCCTGCCTCCATTGGGAGCCGTCCTCGGAAGACCAGACCTGGTTGCTGGCGGAATGGCCGGGCAGCCGGCCGTTGTGCCAGCCTCCCATCATCCACATGCGATCGCCAAAGGTGATGTTCATCGGCAAGTCGGTGTGGATCACGGGGATGTTCGTGGCCACCCGTTTCCATCGCTTGCCGTCGGCCGTCTCCCAGGTGTCACGGGGCGGCGCCTCGAACGACTGGAACCAGCCTCCGACGATCACGAGGCGGTCCCGATGGACGAACTCGGCCTGCGAATCGCGCGGCTGCCATTCCGCCTTGCCCTCAAGCACCCAGTCCGGCGGGGCGAATGGTCCGAGAAGGCACAGGAACACAAGCGCCATGATGTTTCCTCCCGTTCGCAAGCGACAGGATCAGCCGATGACCCGCGGGCCCGCGCCCGGGGGCAATGCCGCGATTGGCCCGGGTTCGTCCGGACCGGCGTCAAGCCATGCTTCACGATAAATCGAGCCGATCCATCGCGCCAACTCCTCCGGCTGGATTCCACCCACAGGTGTCGGCCCGAGGGTGCCAAGATGCCCCGCCGCCCCCGCCAGGTGATGCTCCAAGCCGGCCCGGTTTCGCTGCCTTGCCTTCACCGCGGCGGCGGCAAGTCGGATCAGGGCGCTTGTCAGGACACGCTCGGCGGAACCGGGGGGCAGGGTCCGCCAGACATCCTCCCAGGCCTCATGGGCCTCCCATGGATATCCGCTTTGAAACAGGAACCAACCCTCCTGATAATCCGGATGGCGTTCCAGCGATTCACGATCGGCCGGCGCGCCGCTGGCGATGCGCTTGGGGGGCCGCGCGTTGTGCCCCGGGGTGTGCGCGGGGCCGTTCAATGGACCCGGACGACGACAAGCGTCTGGTCGTCCTCGGGCAGCCTCCCGCCCGAGTGCAGCTTGAGCAGTTCGAAAACCTTCGTCACCTGCTTGGCGATGTCGGGTTCCGGAGGCAGGAAGGCCTGGTCGAGGCGCTTGAGCCCGAAGGGTGATCCCGTCACTCCGGGGGCATCCACGATTCCGTCGGTGTACAGCACGAGCGTGTCGCCCGCCTTGAGCTGGATCGTGGCGGTTTCGTATTTGGCCTCCGACTCATCGAGTCCCAGGGCCAGTCCCAGAACCCCGTCAAGCAGGTGGCGCTGCGAGCGCGGCAGGTCGGGTCGCAGCAAGCGGGGGGCGGGGTGGCCCGCCGATGAATAGGTGAATGAAAGTGTCGCGGGATCGTAAACACCCGCGAAGGCGGTGACGAAGAAGTCCAGCGGCTTGATTCCGGCGTCGCAGAAGTGGGTGTTGGCCTTGGCCAGCCATGCGGCGGGCTGTTCCAATCCGCCGGCATGGGCCAGCGTTCGAACCACGGCCATCAGCGCCGCCGCGGAACCGCCGGAGCCCGAGACATCGGCGATGATGAACGCCCAGCGTCCGTCGGGAAGGGGAATGAAGTCGTGGTAGTCGCCCCCGGCCCGGCGCGCCGTCCGCAGCTTGCCGCGAACCTGAAGGCCCGGAATCGAGGGAACGGCATGGGGCAGCATGGCGCGTTGGACCGCCGCGATGCGCTTGAGTTCGAAATCAAGCTCGGTGAGTTGCTCCTCGAGCTTGCGGGCCAGCACCAGGTTGCCGCTGGCCCTTCCGTAGAGGCAGGCGGTGAGCACGAGGTCGGGCAACTGCCCCGCGTTGAACATGCCCGGGTTGCGGCCGAGCAGCACAAGCAGGTTCAGGGCCCTCCCCTGGTCGTACATGGGAATGGCCACCATCGATCGGTATCCGGCCAGGTGCTCCCGCGCCGGATCATCCTCAGCCACCTCCGGGTCGTCGATCACCCTGGCCTCATCGCCGTACAGCAAGTCGCCAAGGATTCCCCCGGTCAGCACGGGCAGCCTGTCCCGATCGATCCACGGGTTGAAATCCTCGCTCCACAGGGTGCTGCGGGTGACCCTGTAATGGGGGGAGGGAAGGTCGCGGCGCGAAGCGGCGACGAGCCCGTCGCACGGGAAAAGCTCGCGCAGGTGACGCAGGTACACCCGCGCCATGGTTTGGGGATCTTCGGCGCGGCTCAGGTCGCGCATGGTGGTGGCGACCGCGGCGATCCGCCGGTGGATGTCGTGCTGCCCGTCGCCGCCGGGGTGACGCTCGGCGATGTCGGGAGTTCGCTTTTCCATCGTCCCCACCCGATGAGAAGCCGGGGCACGCGCCCCGCGAGGGTGAGTTTAGGAATCGGGAAGCCGGGTGGCGAAGATTCTCAGTGGCGGGAACCCGAACCTTGCATCCCGAGCGGGTCGCGACGCCAGCGCCGGCAGCAGGACGGGCAAAGGATGAAGGCGGCATGGTGCCCTTCGGGCTCCACGGGCGCCGGCTGGAAGTCGGGAAGGGATTCGAGGATGGAGGCGACCTCGTGGAGATTGTCCTCGTCGAGATCCTCGTCGGTGATCAGGCGCGCGGACGGGGCGAGCCTGACCCCCACCCGCATTTCATACCGCAGCGCGCCACGGTCGAGGTGGCAGCCGCAGCGGTCGCAAGCGCAGGCTGACCTGGAAGCGGACGACATGACCGGGCTCCACGAACCATGGGATTCTTATATTCCAGTGGAGCCAACCGGTGGGGTGCGTGTCAAGCGCCAGCATGCGAATCCGGGAAGGAATCGCCGGGCGCCCGGCCTAGACTGATTGGATGGGATTCGGCCGGAAGGACACGGATGAAAAACTCTATAGTGGATACGGCGAATAGGTTTCTTGGGCTGGTCCGCTTCAGCCACACCCTTTTCGCGCTCCCCTTCGCGCTCTCCTCGGCGGCCCTCGTGTGGGCCAGGCACGGCTTCTCCTTGATTCAATTGGCGGGAATCGTCGCCTGCCTTGCCTTGGCCCGAGCCGCGGCGATGGCCTTCAATCGCCTCGCCGACAGCGCCTTCGACGCGGCTAACCCCCGTACCGCCGGAAGGCACATTCCCGCGGGATTGCTTTCCGCGGCCTCGGTGCGCGCCTTTCTCGCGGCAACCTCGCTCGGCTTTGTCGCCTGCACCGCCGTCTTCCTGCTTGAGGGCAACGCGGCCCCGCTTGAATTGAGCCTGCCCACGCTGGCTTGGATCTGCGGGTACAGCTATGCCAAGCGGTTCACCTCCTTGTCCCATTTCTGGCTGGGCGCGGCCCTGATGCTCGCGCCAGCGGCGGCGTGGGTGGTCGCGCTGGGATGGGGCGTCCTTTCCGATCCATGGGTGCCGCTCTTGATGGGGTTCGGCGTTTTCTTCTGGGTCTCCGGTTTCGACATCATCTACTCGACTCAGGACGCCGAGTTCGACCGTGGGGTCGGACTTCACAGCATGCCGGCCCTCCTCGGGGTGCGGGGGGCCCTTTGGCTCGCGAGAGCTTGCCATGCCGCCACCATCCTTTGCCTGGCGCCCCTGCCTCTGGTGGCGCCCGACCTGCTTGGCGGCATCTACTGGTCTGGAATCGCCCTGGTGGCCATCCTTCTTGTCGTGGAGCACGCCCTTGTGCGTCCCGACGACCTTTCCAGGGTGAATCTCGCGTTTTTCCAAGTCAACGCCGTGATCAGCGTCGGATTGTTGGTTATCGTGATGCTCGACCTTGGCTGGCGCTTCCTGCCGGCCTGACCAGCGGGGATGGCGTTCATGTGGTGCGCGATCGCGTTTTTGGCATTCACGGCATGGGAGGCCGGGGCTTCCCGCAGGGACATCACTCCCAGGCAACCCATGTGGATGGCGGGCTATGCCGGCAGGACGGCACCCGCCTCGGGCACCGAAAGCCCCCTGTGCGCGCGCGCGGTGGCCCTGAGGCGCGCCGAATCGCCGCGGGTGCGGGCCGTCACGGTTTCGCTCGACCTCGTGGGCATCGACGCCGAGCTGGCCGCCCGGGTGAAAAAGGCCTTGGCGGACAGGCATGGCCTCGCCGAGGCCGAGGTGGCGCTGGCCTGTTCCCACACCCACTGCGGGCCCGTGGTCGGTTCAACCCTGAGAAGCATGTACCCGCTTGATGATGGCATGCGCGAGCGCAGCAGGGCCTACGCGGATTTCCTTGTCGGGGAGGTCGACTTGGCCGTGGGCGAGGCCCTCTCGCGGCTCAAGCCCTGCTCGCTTTCCTGGCATGAGGGCAACTGCGGCTTTGCCGTCAATCGCCGGGCCAACAAGGAGGCGGAGGTGGTGGCGATCCGGCAGGCGGGCAAGCCGCTTGCCGGGCCGGTTGACCATCGTGTGCCGGCGATTGCGGCCCGCACACCCGAAGGGCGCCTGATCGCGGTTCTGTTTGGTTATGCCTGTCATGCGACAACGCTATCGTTCGACAAGTGGTGCGCCGACTATCCCGGCTTCGCTTCCGAGGCGCTCGAGAAGTCCAATCCCGGCGCGGTGTGCGCCTTCATCGCCGGATGCGGCGCTGATCAAAATCCCCTGCCACGCCGCACCGTGGCGCTCGCCAAGGCCTATGGTGACCAGTTGGCCGAATCTGTTTCCACGGCCCTGTCACGCCCGGGGAAATCGCTTGGCGCCCAGCTTTCGGTGGCCTTGGTGCGCGCTCCGCTACCGCTGGAAGCGGCACCCTCCAAGGAAGAACTCGAAAAGCAGGCGTCCGGAAAAGAAAAATACATCGCCTCCCGGGCGCGCAACCTGCTTGCCGACCTGGCTTCCGGAAAGACCATGCCCGTTGACTATTCCTTTCCGGTTCAGGCATGGAGGCTGGGGGATCACACGCTTGTGTTCCTGGGTGGCGAGGTGGTGGTCGATTATTCCTTGCGATTGGGCCGGGAAATCACCGGGCCGGCATGGGTTGCCGCCTATTCGAATGATGTGATGGCCTACATTCCCTCCCGGCGTGTCCTCAAGGAGGGTGGTTATGAAGGCGCCAGCTCCATGATCTATTACGGCCTTCCGGCCTCATGGCGCGAGGGTGTCGAGGAAACGCTCGTGGATGCGGTTCGCGAGGCCGCAAAACGCGTTGGCGCAACGGTTTCCAGCCGTTGATGGATTTTGACGCAAGAAAAAACGCGCCTTGTTGCAGGAACCCATGGAAAGGTGCACAAACATGTGTACACTTGTGCATGGGAGCATGGTGGGGCTTGGCCCCGGAGGGATGAATCATGGCGGACGATCGTGAACTCAAGAACGCCCTGTCGCAAATCGAGAAGCAGTTTGGCAAGGGCGCGATCATGTCGCTCGGCAAGGGCGACACCCACTTGGATATCCAGGGGATCTCAACCGGCGCCCTGAGCCTCGACCTGGCCCTGGGGGGCAAGGGCATTCCGCGCGGGCGAATCATCGAGATCTTCGGGCCCGAGTCCTCGGGCAAAACCACCGTGGCCCTTCATGCCGTGGCCTGCGCCCAGAAACAGGGAGGCGTGGCCGCCTTCATCGACGCCGAGCATGCCCTCGACCCGAGTTGGGCGCGCAGGCTTGGCGTGAACCTCGACCACCTCCTGGTAAGCCAGCCTTCCTGCGCCGAGGAAGCCCTGAAGATCGCCGAGATGCTCATCAAGTCGAACGCCGTCGACCTGATCATCATCGACTCGGTGGCCGCCCTGGTGCCGCGCTCCGAGGTGGAGGGGGAGATCGGCGACGCGCATGTCGGCGCCCAGGCGCGCCTGATGAGCCAGGCCCTGCGAATCCTTAACCCCACCATCAGCAAGACCAAGACCTGCATGGTGTTCATCAACCAGATCCGCCAGAAAATTGGCGTGATGTTCGGCAACCCCGAAACCACTTCGGGTGGCCTCGCCCTGAAGTTCTTCAGCTCCGTCCGCTTGGACATCCGCAAGATCTCCTCCATCAAGGAGGCGGAGGAAACGGTCGGCTCCCGCGTGAGGGTCAAGGTGGTCAAGAACAAGATCGCGCCGCCCTTCCGAACCGCGGAGTTCGACCTGATGCACGACCATGGCATCAGCCGGGAGGGTGACCTTCTCGACCTTGGAATCGAGGATCGGATCATCGAGAAATCGGGCGCCTGGATCAACTACGGCGACATGCGCCTCGGCCAAGGGCGCGAGAACGCCAAGCAATACCTCCGCGACAACCCGGCGCTCGTCGAGGAGATCACCCGCAAGGTCTTGGCCAAGCGGATTCCCGCGCTGGGCGAGGCCGCTCCGGTGGAGGCGCCCCCCGAACCGGCACCCGTGGCTCCCGTCACATCGGGTCGAGGCCGTCGGGCCGCGCAAGAATCGTAACCTAGGCCTCCCAGGCTAGCCATTTTCCCCAAATATCTGAAGTGGGCACTGGTCTTGTGCGGGTGTCCCACTCTGGTATCCTCACGACGCCCAAGGATGGGCGATGTGACCGCAAGACGGGACTTGGCCGCACGGAGGCGCCATGCACAATACCGTTTCCCTTTCAAGGTTCCTGATATCGCGTGGCAAGCGTCTCGCGGCGCACGGCATGTTCCGGGCCGCCTCGGCGGATCTCGCCGTGGCATCCGCCTCGGGCGCCGGTTCAGCGGAGGCCAGCGGTCTCCAGGCTGAAATGAGCCTCCGGACGGGAAGGTTCAAGGCCGCCCGCAGGCAGGCCGGCGAAGCGCTCGCCGCCGCTCCCACATGCCCCCATTACCAGTACCTGTGCGGACTTGCCTGGGAACGCGGTCCGGGCGCCGACCCGAACAAGGCCTCTCATCATTATCTTGAATGTCTGGAATTGGATCCCGGCCACCTGCGCGCCCGTTGCCGGCTTGGCCTCGCGCGTGTCGCCTCGGGATTGGTCAACGAGGGGCTTGCCATCCTCGCCGGCGCTTGGAAATCGGCTCCCCAGGCCTTCGACGCCTTTTTGGCGCTATACCGCGGCCTGAAAAAGGCCGGGCGCCTCGGCGAGATCCGCGCCCTGGTGCGGTCGGCCCGCTTCCAGCTTCGTGGCGACATCCGCTTTTCAGCCTTCCTCGACCGGATTCGCTACCGTGCCGCGGCGCGCAGGCAGCGCGCGGGCAATCCCGCCGAACCGGTGCTCCTGCCGTTCCTTCGCCTGGCTGATCCGGTCGCGCCCCACCTCGGGGAACGACTCCGCGCCACCACCCTCAGGATCGACGCCCCGGGTACCGTTCAGGAACCCCACGCGTTCCGACTCCGCAGGCGCCAGCGCGGGCGAAACGCCTGATTCAATCCGATGCCATCCGTTTATCGGCGCATCCTTGGCGGGGAACTCGATCGGCTGCCCGCGTCGCTCAGGCGGTTCCACGACATCGAGGCGCCTTGGGCCGGAGTGTCGATGGCGCGCGTCGAGCGCGGCGCCACTTGGCTTCATCGTTTTGTCGCCGCCGCGGGCGGACTGCCGCCGGCGCGTGAACAATGCCCCCTGAGGCTCGACATCGTTCCCTGTGTTCGCTGGGGAAGACAGGGGGAATCGTGGCGGCGTGATTTCGGCGGCTTTATCCTTGAGTCGTTCCAATGGGCCCAAAACGGCCTGCTGATGGAATCGTTTGGCTGGCTTTCGATGGCTTTTCACCTTCGAGTCGAACCTCCCCGGCTCATCCTTGAGGTGGCGGGGGTCAGGTGCGCCGGAGTCCCCTTGCCCCGCCTTTTGGCTCCCGGCGGCACAGGGGTCGAGGAAGGTTCTGAAAACGGGGTTTCGTTCGTCGCCACCGCCACCGCCCCGCTTTTGGGAATGGTGGCCAGGTACAGCGGATGCCTCACCGAGGAACCCCAAACTTTGCCTCGGCGGGGTGGCTCCTGATAGATTACTGGTGGCTGCCACGCGCTGGAGTGGCGGAATGGCATACGCAACAGACTTAAAATCTGTGGGAGCGCAAGCTCCGTGTGGGTTCGAGTCCCATCTCCAGCATTGCTTCCTTGCCGCGAAGGATCGTCCCATGCCTTGGTATGACAAAGACGGGCTCAAGTTTCATTACCCGGAAGGCTGGGCCGTCGAACGCGAAACCGACGAGGAAGGAAACTGGCAGGTCAGCATTCAAAGCCCCGAGTCGGCGTTTGTCCTTATCAAGCCGGTCGGCCCCATCGAGGACCTCGAGGAGGCGGCTGAAGTGACTCTCGATGCCCTCCGGGAAGATTATCCCGACCTTGAGGAGGAGGAGGTCGAGGAACTCATCGGCGGCGCTCGCGCCCCCGGTTACGACGCAACCTTCACCAGCCTCGACATCGTGACCACCTGCCAGATCCGGTTTGTTCGCGCCGGTGACGACGCTGTGCTCGTGATGAGCCAGTATTCCGACATGGACTCCGATGATTGCCAGGATGGCTTGGAAAGGCTCAGGCGATCGCTGTCATTTGCCGTCTAGGGCGAGCTTCAAATAACTGACCTGCTCAAGACCCCGGCACCCACCATCATCCTGTTAGCCCTTTCATGTCGCTAAAGCGTCGAACGGCGCGAGTGACTTCTGAACTGGCGCCAGATTGTTGAATGTCCGCGAGGGCCCCTCAGTCCGCTGGGGGCTCCTAAGCATTGTCAGCCTTTGTCTGGCTTTTACTACCCCGGCCTGTAAATAAGGAATTAAATCAGGCGGCGTAGGCGACGGATGGATGTTTGAAGTAGTTGATGACGACATTGGGGGAATGCTGTCTTGATCGCAGATAGTTTCTGACTCCC
>Ga0172376_10000736_pt1 | contig 42198 bp, 45 predicted proteins | sample Lak35m_FD_121114 | JGI IMG/M metagenome (GOLD analysis project Ga0172376, IMG submission 121114) | Freshwater microbial communities from Kabuno Bay, South-Kivu, Congo - kab_092012_35m | ecosystem: Environmental > Aquatic > Freshwater > Lake | place: Democratic Republic of the Congo: South-Kivu...
ACAACTCTTGTATCACAGTAAGGAACGCTTCGGCTACCCTCACGGGTGTCGCCTCGTTCAACTCGACTTACTTCTCAGTCGGTAGCACAGGTCATGTGACCCTTGCTGCCGCATATCAGGCAACGGGAAACACGATTCAAGCGGGTTCAGGGATATCAATCTCCTCTAGTGGAAATACGAGAACGGTCACGAACATCGGTGTGACGGGATTCAACGGACTCACAGGAAACATCACGGTCACAGGTGACGGTGGATCCCTTGTCGGTAAGGACAACAACAGGTTCACGAATAGGATCACTCAACTGTGGGATGACACGGCATCGCCGACCACAGGACTTACGGGTGTATCCATGTTCAACTGCCGTGACTTCACGGTGAATGCTGATGGTCTCGTCAGTCTCGCCGCCTTCAGTCAATGCAATGGAGGTGGCGGTGGAGGATGCAATTGCTCACAGTACACCACCCAAGGAACCTGTGAAGCAGCGGACTGCGGTTGGCTGGCTGACTTCGGTGGTGGATCTTGCTACTGCCCTAGCGCATTCAACTCTCCGTATAGCGGCTTGGGTGTCTCCGCCGATGCAAATGGCGGAGTCTCCTTCCTTTATTTCGACATCGGCAACCTGTCGGCTGCACCGAGCGGAACCACGATCCTCTCGACCGATTCGATTCTCTTCTACGATGCAAGCGAAACAAGCCTCATCAAGACGAAGAGGGCGACGATTAGCAAACTGATCCTCGACAACGACAATCTCTTCACGGTTCCTTCCAAGTCACAAAACCAACTATCCACCACCCGTGGATCCTCCTCCATCGAATTTGATGTCATCCTCGGAAGGATCATCGCCAACGACCAAGGTCTCATCAAGGGTGCGACTGCTTTCGCCTATATCGAACAGAACACCGTCAAGACCATCAACGGTCTGACGGGAACCCTACAGGTGGTGGGCAGCATCAACGGCTGCTCGGGCAACTCGCTCACGATTACGGGCACCGTCAACGAGGTTGATGTTACGAACTCATGTCCCACGATCACCATCGGTCTCCCCGACAATGTGACGATTCCACACATCAATGGAACGGGTGCGACCTTCACGGGGACTGTGAATGCAAACCTGTTCATCGGCACCGTATCAGGAGGAACCTTCTAAATAGAAGACTTCGGCCATGGCTAAAGAAAGCACCATCCAACACTACAACTCGTCGGTCACGGGCAATGTTCCTTCCTCGGGAGATCTTTCCCTCGGTGAACTCGCTGTCAACACCTCGGACGAGAAGGTGTTCTTCAAGAACCTCGGCGGAACGGTCCTCTCCCTCTCTCAGACGAAGGACATCTCGGGTGCGTTCGCACACAACAACGAAGTCGTGTCCTCGGTCAACGGAGCCACGGGTGCGATCACGAACATCGCCGTGACCAACACAGGTCAGACCTTCACGGGTTTGCAGCGATTCCCGAACGGGATATCGGCTGCGGGTGCGACATTCGACGCAGGAACCATCGTGCGGGTCTCAAACATGAACTCGCATCCCGAGGTGAACCAAGGAGGCGGTGTCTACTCGGGAGGATCGGTCTCATACGAGGCGGTCAACAACTTCGTCGTGGTGGCGGGACAGGGAGGAAACGGAGAGTTCCCCACCAAGCCGTATATCGCATTTTCCAACAACAGCACCGATGCTGCTGCGGACATCACATTCTTAGCGCAGGGCGGCGACATCAAGTTCACGGCGACTACGGACATTGACATCGTCGCATTGGACGGAAATGTGAACATCTCAAGCGCATCGGGCGGCATCGTCATCGACCCCGTGACCTTCGTCAACATTGCAGGAGGTGTCCTCTATGTCGATGATACGAATAACAGGGTCGGCATCAACGATACGACTCCGAGCATGGCTCTCTGCGTCAATGGAGGCATCTCGGGCAATTCCCTCATCGTCGCCGCAGGAGCGACCTTCAGCAGCCGTGCAAACTTCCCTTCGGGACTGACCACGGCGAACCTCTTTGTGTCCACGGGTGCGACCTTCAACAACCGTGCGAACTTCTCAGAGGGACTGACCACGGCGAACCTCTTTGTGTCCACGGGAGCGACCTTCGGTGCTGCGGTCAGCATCACGGGTGCCCTTGCGGCAACGGGAGCGACATTCACCTACAACATGAGCCTCGGAACGGACAAGAACCTTCTGAAGGATGCCACCTTCAAGGACTTCGGCGAGGTGTTCGGATATCAGGTTCGCAAGGAGATCAACGATGTCAAGTCTCCCACTAGGTACTATGTTGATCTTACGAGAGGCAATACCTTCTACCTCGACCTACAGGGAAGCGACAACTCGGGCATATTGGGAGGCTACGCTAATGCCACCAACCTTCCCTCCATCAAGGTTCCATCGACCGCATGGGCTACGGTTACCACGACCGTTGGTCTGACGGGTGCCACGGCATCGACCTTCAATCAAGATGGCACGATTGCGGCGGGTCAGTTCCTCTTCGGACCTGGCATCACTAGTACGGGATGCACCGCCGTCTCGTACAACTCGGGCACGGGAGTCATCGTCCTGAGCAAGGCCGCACAAGCCACGATCACCAGCGCATACACCGCCTTCGTACAGAACAACGGCGAGGGATTCGGCATGGGTCCGAGTCCGCATACCTCGGTGGCATCCACATTCCCTCCTGCTCGGGTTCACTCGTTCACCCTCATCGTGGGCGCAACCGCATCTGGGTCGATCACATGGCAGACGGGTGCAACCGAATACGGTCAAATCAAATGGCCTTCGGGAACCGCACCGACTCTCACCACGACGAGAGGCAAGTTCGATGTCTTCTCGTTCCTCTCGTATGACTACGGGACAACTTGGCTCGCCTCCAACGCAGGACAGAACTTCTGATGGGAATGCTCGGTGTCACGGGTCGTTACGGAACTGATCTTGGAATGAAATACGCAGAACTCGACAACCTCACCATCGTCACGATCCACGACGAACTCCCCGCATCGTGGCGCAATATCTCGGGGCTGTGCAACCTCCCCGACGATGAGTTGGCTGACCTCGGTTGGTCGGGGAACGGCGGCTGCGCCTTCTATCCCGTGGTCGAGGGTTCGCAGCCTTCCCACGACCCCAAGGCACAGACCCTCACCTACGAGGACACGGTCGATGGCAACGCCAAGGTGGTCAATCGCACTTGGTCGGCGATGTCGTACTCGCAGGATCGGATCGACGCAGAGTGGACGAGGCTACGCAATCTCCGTAACTCCTACCTCAAGGCTTGCGACTTCACCCAACTTGCGGATGCACCCCTGACCACGCAGGAGAAGTCGGATTGGACTGCATACCGCCAAGCCCTGCGTGACCTCCCGCAGAACACCATCAATCCGTTCGATGTCTCGTTCCCGACACAGCCGTGACCTGAACTTCTACTATCCGACCGCCGCCTACACGGGCTACGGAGAGGAGAAGACCGAACGCAGGTTCTCGGTGCTGCACGGCATCCCCGACCTTGGTTCCATGAACCTCCTCGACATCGGCTCGGGTCGATGCAACCTACTTACATGGCTCCGCAGCAACGGATATCAGACCCACTACGAAGCGGTGGACATCCGTGAGGACTCCCTGCGCCTATGCCCGTGCCCACCCACGCACACGCACACGCACACGGGCGCACCCACACGCCCACGCACGGGCGAACGGGGGTGGGACATCGTGTGCCTGTTCGGCACCGTGACCTTCAACATCGGCTCGGATCAGGAGGCGAACAGGAGGACGATGCGGGAACTCCTCATGTCCGCCCTTTCCCTCCACCCTAAACACATCGTCTTCACGGCAATCCGAAGCGACCGACTCGACGGGATCAACGCCATTCAATTGGTGGGATACGACAGGGAGGGAATCGAAGAACTCATATCCATGCTCTCGCCCGATTCATGGGAGATCCATGAGAAGCCTGATCCATTTGAGTGGATCGTGAGGTGTTCCTTCATCACCCTCTAAATATCACCATGCCCCTGTTCAAGGTCCGCCGCACCGCAAAACCGAATGTCATACCCGCAGGTCTGACCTACGGCGAGATGGCGGTCAACATCGCCGATGGGCTGTTGTATGTCGGCGGCACGGCGGGCGAATCCGTACTCATCTCGGGCTCGGGTGGCTCGGAGACCACATGGAGCAGGGCGGACGCAACCCTCGCAACCGACATCGAAGGAGTCCCCGCAGGAACGACCTTCGCCTCGGGGACTACAGCCATCGAAATCCTAGAACAGATCCTCTATCCATACCAACCCGTGTCGTTCTCGTCGTTCTCGACGGGACTCAACGCCACCTACGAGTTGGGGCAGACCGCAGGGAACGGAGCGGGAACCGTCACATGGGCGACAGGCGGTCCCGACGAGAACTGGGTCAGCGGAAGCCTCTACATCTACTACTCGGGTTTCGCATCGGGCAACCTCGTCTCGGGCGGCAGTCCGACCGCTGACACGGCAAGCGTCACATATCCCGCATTCCGCTCCACGAACATAGGGGCGAACACCCTGACCCTCGGGATCTCGGGACAGCAGGACGAGGGGACGAACCCCGTCACTACATCTCAGTCGAGGCGTTGGTGGTCGAGGCTCTACTGGGGCAAGTCAACGAACGCCGCCCTCACCGATCCATCAACGCTGTCGAACGGAAGCACGACCCTCCTCGCCTCTACATCATCCGCCACCGCCGCCGCCACCACCACGGCAAGCGGAGGCTACTTCTATGTCTTCATCCACGATGACTACGACATCAGCAAGATGACCCTTGCAGGATTCGATGTCGCATTGGAGCCGAACTACACGGCATCCGTGATGAACACACATGGATTCTCGACCACATACAAGGTCTACAGGACCACGAACCAACTCAACGATGCCCTCAGCATCATCGTGACATACTCATACTGAATCTAAATCATGCCGATCACGGGAACAGTACCACTAACGGGAAAGATCGCACCAACAAGCGACCTCGACACCTATCCCGTGACCGATCCCAAGTACGGATTGGGTGGTCTGCGCTCGGTTGGAACGACCGCCGCTAGGAACGACATCTCCTACCAGCGGCGTGAACAGGGCATGATGGTCTATGTCGGGGCGGATCAGAACTTCTACGCCCTCGTCGGTGGCACAGCAAACAGCGATTGGGTCCTGTTCACCCCATCGGGTCTCGGTCCTGCGGGTCCCACGGGAGCCACGGGTCCTACGGGACCGCAGATCCTACTGATCGACTCCTTCTCGACCACAATAGAGCAGACGATACCGAAGGGGTCGGCGAACCACAGCCTTTCCTCCGAGACGATCAGCATCGCCTATGCGGGTGGAGTCGTGCCAAGCACGGGTGGCATCTACCTGACGGATCCCACCAAGGGAACGGGGTTCCCTGTCTACTTCCCGACCTCCGCAATGGACTCGGTGACCTTCTCGGGTCAGACATTGACGGGTACGGTCGGCGACACGATCACCCTTCGCATCGTAGTGACGGGATCTGCGGGTTCCTCTGACTACTACGACTACCCGATCACGGTCTCCAACTACATCCGATGGGGTGCAACGGGAGCGTCGAGCCTCACGGGAGGACAGGTTCACACCGTCTTGACAAACTACTCCCTGAGCGAGTCGTTGAGTCAAGATTTCAAACTCCAAGTTTCTGCGGGTTCGTATCTCTATCTCGCACATCCGTCAAGACTTGGTGTTTCCGTGCAAAGCATAAATAACGCAGGTTACGGTGGGATGGCGTTGCAAGGTCAGATGATGATCACGGGCACTCCCGAGGTCACCTCGACCAACCCCGAGGGATTCAACGATCCGTATTTCGTGTACAGGTCGGAGAACATGATGGGTACGGGGACCCTGTTTGTGAAAACCGCAGCGAGGTAAGGAAAAGGAACCAAGATGCCAATTGACATCGCAGCAATTCTCAAGCAGCAGGGACGCAATGACCGCCTCGGTAGCGGTGCGGCGAACTTCTTCCACCTGATCGATGCGGCGGACATCGATTTCAAGGTCGTTGCAATCATCGGATTGGACTCGACTTCGGGTCCAATCGATGCCAATGATGTTCCTGCGACATCCTTCGGTGAAAAGTTTGTCATCGCAAGCACAATCGATTGGGAAAGCAGTCTCGGTCAAAATGCGGTTGCTGACTACGCAAACGGCGATATCATCGAACGCCGCACGGAAGGGTATGGTCTCCATCTTGATGTTTCCCGTGCCCAATCGAACGAAGGCATTCTCGTCTACAACAAGTGGAACAATAAGTTCTACTACTACGACGGAACGGTGTGGAAGGAACTCGGCACGGGCTCCGTCACGGGTGCTGCGGGCGAGACTTGGTCCGTTCAGTTCAAGGCTGTAAACGGATCGTTCACGGGCAACTCGGGGCTCCTCTTCAACAACACGACCCGAAGGCTCGTCCTCGGGTCAGATGTCCTCCTTCAGTTCGGCGATGGCACGACCCAAGGCACGGCTCGGAACTTCTACGGTGCAACGGGCGTAACCTCCGCCCTGTACCCCCAAGGATTCTCGGGTGCGGGCAACACGGGCGACAGGCTTCTCGTCGCAACGGGTCCTATCAACGATCCCCTCAGGAACTACATCCGATTCGGAAACGCATGGGTTCAGACGGGTGTCGCAGGTGTCGGTCAGGGCATACAGGGAACGGCGGGTGCCGCAGGTGTCACAGGTGGAACGGGTGCAACGGGTGCCACGGGTGCTACGGGCATCACGGGTGCAAGCCTTACGAGCGTGTCCGTCGATCAGTCCTCGGGCATGCTCCGAGGCGCATACCTGTTCAACGGCAATACGAGTTCCCTCTTCGACATCGGTTATGTCCGAGGCACCACGGGCGAAACGGGTCCCACGGGTCAAGGCATCACGGGAGTCTCGCTCTCGGGTAACGACCTTGTAGCGCAGTACCTCTTTGCGGATGGCACCACCTCCGAGTTCGTCATTGGTAATGTCCGAGGCAACACAGGTGGCACGGGTGCCACGGGTTCGACGGGTGCAGGTGTCACGGGCTTCCGTGTGGAAACCTCGGATGGCTCTCTCCATGCGATCTTCATCAATCCGAATGGAACCACGGGTGACCTCAACCTCGGGTATGTCCGAGGTAACACGGGTGCCACGGGTTCGACGGGTGCCACGGGTTCTACGGGTGCAGGTGTCACGGGTTTCCGTGTCGCCACCGATGGAACGATCCGTGCGGTCTTCATCAATCCGAATGGCACCACGGGCGATCTCAATCTCGGGTATGCAAGGGGTGCTACGGGTGTTACAGGCGAAGTCGGCGGCATCCCGTACAGTTACACCCAAACCCTTGGTCAAGTAGGCGCAGGTTCTCGACTCTATGCGAACGAGGGTGGAACGGGTGTCTACCTGTCGAAGATCGATGCCCTGGGCGGTGTCAGGAGTGGCTTCATCGAAAGTTGGGATGACAGCACCAACAACACGGTCAAGGGTCACATCACCGTTCAATCACGATATGCCCGTGGAGGTAGTCCATACACCGATCCCACAGGCTTCACGGGATCGTTCGTCTTCTCCGTCGAGTCGGTCAGGGAGTACACCAACTCAGTCTACGAGGTGAAGGGTTCGCTGATCTCGGGCACAGCCCACACCTACTTTGGTGCGACAGGTCAGTTGGTCAGTCTCTCCTTCTCTCGGGCGGGAGACCGTGGTGCCACGGGTGCCACAGGAAATATCAATCTCACCACGGCGACCTTTGAGCCGAACACGGGCATCACTCACACCGCCGAGACCGTGAATACCTCGTTCAGCCGACTCGCTAGGAAGGTGATGTTCCTACAGGATGACGGATCGCTGACCTTCGACTACCTGTTCTATCCCGATGTCTTCAACGCCGACTACTTCCAGTTCGCCATCACCTCGTTCAGCAAGTCCTCGTCGTTCGCATCGACGCAGTTGATGAGTGGGTCGAGCATAAGTGTCGGCACCGTATCGGGTGCGACATTCACCGCAGCCTACAGGAACGGTCCTCCAGCGACCGCAAGCATCTTTGTGGATCCCGCTGACGAAGGCTCGGGCTTCCCGATCTTCTTCCCGACTTCGGCGATGAACACCTTGGCGGGAACGCTGCACAGCGCAACGATCTCAGGAACGGGCGGATCCAACCGCAGCACCACGATCAGGCTGAGTGCCACGGGTGCGGATACGGACACCACGGTTCGCAACGACACCGATGAGATCACCATCAACTTCCGCAACCACTTCCTCTACGGTCTCACCACGGATGCGGTGATCACGGGAGGCGCAACGGGCATCGGCATGACCGCCGCATGGTGGAACCGTGACCATGTCTCGACCAAACCCGTCGCAGAGACCATCCTCGGTTGGAGCGCATCGGTCACGCAAAGCACCTACGAAACCCCCGAGGGCTACTACCTCTACATCGCATACCCGTCGAGGCTCCACGACGATGCCTTGTTCTTCGATGATCCCAACATTGCGCCGATCAAGTTGAATGGTGCCGCCGTGGTCGGAGGCATGTCTCTCCAAGGCTACGGGCTCGCCTCGGGTGCGGGAGGTATCAGCACGATCAACTACACCAACAGCCGTGGATGGACCGAGCCGTACAAGGTCATGCGAACGGACAACACCTTCACCACAGATGTCTTCACCTTTGAGTTCCTGTCTTCGTGAGTGAATCATGCCCGTAGAGATACCGTCCAACATGGTGCAGATTGGAAGATCGGTTCGTGTCGAGCAAGGCTCGCCGTCGAACTTCTACCACCTATCCCATGTGACGGATACCGACATCTCCGTCAAGGGGATACTCGGAACGGGCTACATCACATCAAGTCCCGTGAATCCTTCGGTCGGGGACAAGTACATCATCGTCGCAGGTTCCCCCATCAGCATCTCGGGATCGGCGAACAACGACATCCTTGAATGGAACGGAAGCGCATGGACGCTCTTCCTTGATGTGAGCAACGCCCTCACCAACTTCGGAATGGTCTACGACAGGACCACGAAGAGGATCTACCAATACGACAGCACCGAGGGGTGGAGAGCCCTGATCGTGTCGAAAGCCACCATCGACGGCGGCACCTTCCCCTAAATAGCAAGCAAGGAACCATAGATGTCATCAGTCTTCAGCCCCCCACCGAATCCCTCTGACGGCGAGGCATACACCTTCGGAAACCTCGTATGGAACTATGAGGCGGACAACGGCGTTTGGAACATCGCTAGCGGCACCATCATTGGAGGACAGGGTGCCACGGGTCCTGCTGGATCGAATGGAACCAATGGAACCAATGGAACCGATGGCGTAACGGGTGCAACGGGTGCAACGGGTGCAACGGGTGGATTCATCGGGTTCCTCTACACCTTCCGCCATCCAAGTACGGCGACATTCACGACAAGTAATCTTCCCCCAAACGGAGTAATCGGTTTTGCCTCTAACACGGTAGGCAGCAACACGCTGTTCATCAACGACATCGATCAAGGTGGTGCCACGAACGGCACCGCCATCGGTCGGTTCGATGATTCCACCGACAACTCTTCCGATGGAACGATCTTCATCAGGTGTACCTTCTCGCTGACGGGTGAGTCGGTTTTCACGCAGGGCACTACACTTACCAACACAGTCAGCAGCGGAATCGCAACGAAGAGTTTCGGTGGAACGCTCGACACCGCACTTGTCGATCTTCCACCCGATGGATCGTTGGTCTCCTTGGTTCATTTCCGCACAGGAAACCGTGGAGCCGTAGGATCTCAAGGTGTTGCGGGTCTCACGGGTGCGGGTGTCACGGGCTTCTCCGTTGGTTCTGACGGAATCCTCCGTGGCGTGTTCATCAACAGGGGTGCATCCGAACCTCAGATTGCGGGTCAGACGGGAGACATCACTCTCGGCTACATCAAGGGAACCACGGGCCCCGTTGGCGGAACGACGCAACAAGTCCTCTTCGTGGACGCTGCTGTCCCCTACGGCGCATCGGGCAACAACAACCTCAGGTTTGATGGAACCGCCCTTACCTTCGGTGCGGCGAGTTCAAGCGCACGAATGGCGATCACGGGAGACAACCTTCGCCTCGGCTACACGATGGAGGTGCATGACGGCATCTTCACCACCCCCGCAGAGCGTTCCCCGTATCAGGACATGGGATCGATCTCGACCCTGACGATCAACGCCTCGGGCGGCAGCATCCAACGCTACAAGGTGACACCGCAGTCTAACTTCAGGGTCACTACGGGCAGCGGATGGCACCCCGACAGCACGGTCACCGAGACCATCGCCGTCATCATCCAAACCACGAACGGAACCACGGGTGAGTTCGCCGCAAGCGTACTCACCGAGAGGGGCAGCAGGAAGCCGATTCTCCTCGGTGTCACGGGCGGCATAGACATCCTCAGCATCATGCGTGTCAAGACCTCTAGCGGCGGACTCACGATGGGCTTCCAAGTCGCCAACGGAATGACCGCTGCGAACTTCAGCATCGACTGACGAAAGGCACTCTGCACCATGGGCTTTGCTTGGCACAAACTGATTCCTCGTCCCATCGAAGAGACGCTCGGATGTCTCGACTATTGCTGCTGCGATCTTGCTTGCATGCTGACAGTATGTCCTGATCTCTATCCACCAAATCCCGTATACGACAATGATGGAAACATCATCTGTTACGGAAATCAACCGAGTATTGCACCGAACGGATGCTGCGAGAGGACGATCACGGTCATAGTCTGCACTTGGTCTTGGGACCCAAGTGGGAATGGGGGATTGGGGGAATGGATATCGTTTTGTGAACCCGAGTCAATGAAGGTTCGCTGTGCATGCTCGGGTGTATACACGCCCGTCGATGACCCCTACGATCCCGACCGAACTTTCCCAGGCGGACCCATGACTATGAGGATCACCCTCGGGGATATATCCGACTCGCCCTTCCCATGTACAAGGGTAAATGCCGAAAACTACGCATCCAAGATCGGATGTGATCCAAACAACATTTCTGACGAGTTCCCGAGAAGGTATTACAACACCCCCGAACAGGCGGCAGGACTGACTGCGTTCGGATATACGAGGATTTGCAATAGGATCATCACATATTCAGTTCCCGATAGGACGATGATTCTCTCGGGCAGAAACAAATACCGCTACACGGGTTTCCTCTCACCTGAAGCATCCACATTCAACTGCTTGGTGCCCACTATCATCGACAATCCAGGCGCAAGCGGACTGAGTCAGATGGAGGGTTCTCTCTCCCGACAGTTTCCTGCATCGGACGATGTCCTCGGAAGCCCCTTGTGGGGAGCGAGGATCGCAACAGGTGCGGGTCCTGATCAGGGCGACGATCCGACCTGCTATCCAAACGCATGTTTCGGCAGCGGTTGCTATGCAGTCGTGGACAACGATGCAACGGGTCACTACCTGCCGTCCACCACGGTCGGTCAGGGTTACTTCTCGTTCTCATGCTTCAACCCATACGCAGAGTGGAAGGGACGCAACGAAACGGTAGGTCTCCCGACATGCTCTCTCTATTCCATGGTTTGGGCTGCATACGACTCGGCATGGCGTGAGTATGTCGCTGCGGATGGTTTTTACACCACAGAGTCGGCAATACTTGGTGCGGGTGGGACAATCGCAAGCACATTCACGACCCTCAGAAGCAGGTTGTCAACCCTGCTCTCGACCGATCCCTCGGGAACGGTCGGAGGCGTATCGAATGTTCAGTTGCAACTTGAGTCGTTTGAAGATGGACTCCAATCCTTCATCGATGCGTACTACCTCAATGAGTACAGTTCTCTCCTCGGCTACAGGGTATTCACCGCTCCTCAGGTGTTCCTGTGGGACCGTGCCTCGTACATCGCAGCGAATGCGGCGAATAAGTGGAAGCACCTCTACATCGCAGGAAGCGCAAACATCCTCTTGGACACGGGATGCACCGCCACAGGTGGATGGAAGGGATTCAAGACGGTGCTTGACGAGGTGACGCACGACATGACTTGGGGATCGACTCATGCCGCTCAACTGATCGGATTCATGGGATGCAACAACCAAGCGGGCTCCCTCCAAAAGGTGGTTTTGGCGGACATCGGCTGCGGAGTCGGTGGCTCCGATCCATATTTCGATGTGTCCTGCTCCATCTGTGCGACAGACGCCGAACCTTACTACATGGATCCCGCATACGACTGCGTCCCGCACCCACAGAATCCAGATCAGTCCTATCTCTCGCTGCTCGACCCGTTCTGCACCTGCTGCACCTGATCGAACGATTTGATTTTGCGAGTCCGTGCCTTACCGAACAGTCGGTCGAGGTCGATATCCCTACATACACCGCATCTCAGGAGAGCATTTACCATGAGCGACCTCGTCGGTCTTCCCACACTCTATCAGCAGTTCATCCACCTCAGCCGCTACAGCAGGTGGTTGCCCGAGAAGGGTCGGAGGGAGACTTGGGTCGAGACAGTTGACCGCTACTTCGACTTCTTCGACGAAAACCTCATGGAGTATCACAAGTACTCGTTGCCACAGGAGATCCGTGAGGAACTCCGACAGGCTGTCATCAACCTTGAGGTCATGCCTTCGATGCGCTGCCTGATGACGGCGGGCGAGGCACTCAGGCGTGACAACATCGCAGGGTACAACTGCTCCTATGCACACATCAACCGTGTCCGTGCGTTCGATGAGATCCTTTATGTCCTCATGTGCGGCACGGGTGTCGGCTTCTCCGTCGAGCGTCAGTTCGTAGAGAAGTTGCCCACCATCGCAGAGGAGTTCTCGGACACCGACACGACCATCGTGGTCGCCGACAGCAAGCAGGGGTGGGCTAAGGCGTTCCGTGAGTTGATCAGCCTTCTCCTCGTCGGTCAAGTCCCCAAGTGGGACCTCTCCAAGATTCGTCCTGTGGGTGCGAGGCTCAAAACCTTCGGCGGTCGGGCAAGCGGTCCCCGTCCCCTGAACGACCTGTTTCAGTTCACGGTCGAGACCTTCCGCAAGGCTGCGGGTCGCAAGTTGACCTCGGTCGAGTGCCACGACATCGTCTGCAAGACGGCAGAGATTGTGGTGGTCGGTGGTGTGCGCCGTTCGGCACTCATCTCGCTCTCCAACCTCACGGACGAGCGCATGAGGGATGCGAAGAGCGGTGCATGGTGGGAAGCGAACCCGCAGAGAGCCCTCGCCAACAACAGCGTTGCTTACAAGGAGAAGCCCGACATCGGCATCTTCATGGAGGAATGGGTCTCCCTCTACAAGTCCAAGAGCGGTGAGCGTGGCATCTTCAACCGTGCCGCAGCGCAGAAGACGGTCGCCAAGTTGGGAGACCGTCGAAGCCCGAACCATGAGTTCGGCACGAATCCATGCTCGGAGATCATCCTCCGTGACCGTGAGTTCTGCAACCTCAGCGAGATCATCGTGCGGGAATCCGACACGATGGAGGACCTTCGCAGGAAAACCCGCCTCGCCACGATCCTCGGGACCATGCAGTCCACGCTCGTCAACTTCCAATATATCTCCTCGGAGTGGCGCAAAAACTGCGAGGAGGAGCGTCTCCTCGGCGTGAGCCTCACGGGCATCCTCGACAATCCGATGCTCTACGACTACGACAGGGACACCCTGATGCAGCGTCAGGAGGAACTGAAAAAGATCGCCAACGAGACAAACCTTGAGTGGTCACGGACCATCGGGATCAATCCTTCGGCTGCGATCACCTGCGTCAAGCCCTCGGGAACCGTGTCGCAGTTGACCGATGCCGCCTCGGGGATCCACCCACGCCACGCTCCCTACTACATCCGCACCGTCCGTGCCGACAACAAAGATCCCCTGTGCGTGATGATGAAGGACCTCGGCTTCCCCCACGAAGCCGATGTGATGAAGCCCGAGCATACCACGGTCTTCTCGTTCCCGATGAAGTCACCCGATGATGCCGTGTACCGCAAGGACATGACGGCACTTGAGCATCTCGACCTGTGGCTGACCTATCAGCGGTACTGGTGCGAACACAAGCCTTCGATCACCGTGACCGTCAAGGAGCATGAGTGGATGGAGGTCGGCGCATTCGTGTACAAGCACTTTGATGAGATCAGCGGGATCTCGTTCCTGCCGTTCTCCGACCACTCCTACCGACAGGCACCCTATCAGGACTGCACGGTCGATGAGTACCACGGACTCCTCAACAGGATGCCAAAGGATGTCGATTGGCTCCTCCTCTCCAAGTACGAGAAGGAAGACAATACGGTCGGCAATCAGACTTTTGCATGCTCGGGAGACAAGTGCGAGATCGTTGACCTCACGGCGACAGGCTAAATAGCGGGGAGTCTTTCTTCACTATGGATGTCATCGTGGATGTCGCCGTCTGCATTCTATGGATCGCCATGATCCTCTACATCGGCTTCGATACGAACGCCGTGTTCTCGTACCTCAAGCGTCTGCCCACGCTGAACTTCATCACCCATGTGGTGGACTACGAGAAGGAGCAGCAGAGTAGAAACTGGCAGATGTCCTACTCGCTGTACATGCAGGTGAACCACGGCGGCTTCCTCGTCAGCCTACTCACCTGTAGGTACTGCCTCGGTGCATGGCTGGCGATCATCGCCTCGGCTGTGGTGAAGGACTACGAGTGGATGCCCCTCATCTTCTTCGGATCGCAACTCGCATACACGGGATTCCGTGCGTTGGACAGACACCTCATGGAGGCAGGAGATCAGGATGTCGGCTGAGAACGAGATCATGTTCAACAGCATCGAAGAGATGTTCAACCACATCATGTCCCGTGGAGGTGCCGAGCAATCGACGCACGGGACAACGGGGCTGTTCACCGCCCTGATGAAGAACTTCACCAATCCCAACACCTGCTCCTGCAAGAAGACCAAGGCGGCGAGGGCGAACATTGTCTCGGTCGCTAGGAACCTGAACACCCTGTCGGGAGATCAACTCGTAGCCACCCGAGCCCTCTTCGACGGCAAGGTCGTGATCCTGCGTGAGGCGAACCAAGAGATCGCCCGCTTCTGACGAAAATGGTCAGGGGATAGATACCGCATGGGGGCATCTATGTGGAACCACAGGGTAGTGCGCAAGACCATGAAGGTCGGCGACAGGCTCCACACCTTCTATGGTGTGCATGAGGTCTACTACGACGATAAGGGACAGCCCATCGGGGTCACGGAGAACTCCGTGGATCTCTACGGGGACAACCCGACCGAGATGCTCCGTTCCCTCGGGGACATCGCACAGGCTTTCACCAAGCAGATACTCGACTACGAGGACTTGAGGAGTAAGGAAGTCTCCCCATCGTCGTTGGATGACCTGATGAGCCTCAAGGACATCACCTTCCTGCACGACGAGAACGAACACAGGGTCAGCAAGAAGGCATACGAGAGGGCGATACGGGAGACCGAGAAGGAGCGTGTCCTCTCGGAAATCATCTATTCCAATGAATGCGAGGGCAAGTCGGTCGATGAAGTCATGCGCTTCTCGGCGATCCTCAAGCAACAGTTGGGAAGGTCGAACGCCTAAATAGAGAGAAGAAAGGAGTACTCACATGGAAGCAATCGGTTGGGCCATCGTCGCCTTCGTGGCGGGTGCGTTCCTCGGCGCACCGCTCTGGTCTTGGATCAAGACCACCTGGTCTTGGATCAAGACCAAGTTGCCTTGGAACAAGTGACCACAAACTTTTCGTAATGGATGCCCCGTGATCAAGTTCAAGAAGATTCGCTGGAAGAACTTCCTCTCCACGGGGAACATCTACAGCGAAATGCAGTTGGACAAAACCGAGACCACCTTGGTACTCGGCGAGAACGGAGCAGGGAAGTCCACAATGTTGGATGCTCTCTGCTTCGTTCTTTTCAACAAACCCTACCGCTCCGTAAACCTCCCGCAACTCGTCTCTTCGATCAACGAGAAGGACTGCGTCGTGGAGGTTCACTTCACGGACGGAAGCACCGACTACAAGGTGGTCCGTGGGCAGTCGCCCAAGGTCTTTGAGGTGTGGTCGAACGGCAAGTTGATCGACCAAGACTCCAAGGCGAGGGACTATCAGCGCATGCTTGAGGAGACAATCCTCGACATGAACTACAAGTCGTTCTGTCAGGTCGTGATCCTCGGGTCCGCAAACTACATCCCGTTCATGCGCCTACCCGCAGCCGAGCGCAGATCCGTGGTCGAGTCCATCCTCGACATCGGCGTGTTCTCCACGATGAATGCGCAACTGAAGGAGAGGATCAGCGTGAACAAGGAGGAGTTGCAACATGCCGAGGCGGCGGTGTCGGTCGCCCGTGAGCGTGTGTCCCTCCTCAAGCGGATGGTCGAGGAGGACAGGAAGCGTCAGGAGCATGACGATGCGTGGGAGGCGGAGGAGATCGCCAAGGCGAGGGAGGAGATCCGCATCATCAGGGAGCAGTCCGCCGAGCATTCCAAGGAGATGTCCGACCTCATGGACTCCATCAAGGACGAGGACTCGGCGAGGAACACCAAGGTCAAGTTCGGGGAGATACGGTCGCAGATGTCGAAGAGGGTCTCCGCACTCGGGAAGGAGATTGCTTTCTACGAGACGAACGACACCTGCCCTACCTGCACACAGAGAATCGACCAAGGCTTCAGGGACTCAGCCCTGTCGAAGGCTCGGTCGAGGACGGACGAGATCAACAAAGCACTCGGCGAGGTCGATGGACACATCGCCTTGACGGACAGCCGACTCACCGAGATCTCAAAGGTCGTGTCCCGTGTGCGTGAACTGAACACGGCGATCATGCGGAAGGCGAACGAGGTCGATGCCGCCGAGAAGCGGATCGCAGGGATCGGCAGGAAACCAACGGTCGCAAGCACGGCGGAGAAGGACCTCGCCGATGCCGTGACGGCGGAGGAGGAGTCACTCGACACCAAGCGTGACTTGGTCGAGGAGCAGCACTACCTCTCTCTAGCCGCCACCCTGCTCAAGGACAGCGGCATCAAGAGCCGCATCATCAAGAACTACATCCCCGTCATCAACGACACGATCAACAAGTACCTGACGAAGATGAACTTCTTCGTTGCGTTCCAACTTGACGAGGAGTTCAACGAGACCATCAGGTCTAGGCACAGGGACGAGTTCACCTACGCATCGTTCAGCGAGGGAGAGAAGCGCAAGATCGACCTCGCCCTCCTCTTCGCATGGAGAAGGATTGCGGCGATGAAGAACAGCATCACCACGAACATACTGATCCTTGACGAGATCCTCGACGGAAGCCTTGACGATCAAGGCACCGATGCCTTCCTCGACATCGTCGGGGGACTCGACAAGGAAACGAACACATTCGTCATCAGCCACAAGCCGAAGGAGATCCTTCAGGACAAGTTCGACAGGACGGTGCAGTTCGTGAAGCGTGGGAACTTCAGCAGGATGGCGTGATCACTCGGTGATCAGGCGTAGGTTCTGCGGGACCGATGCCTCGGGGATGACGATGCCCGTCACGGCGGAGGTGTATTGGTCTCGGAGGTTCTTCCTCGGCACCGCCCTGAAGAGGACCGAGGTCTCGGGGATCATCAACTTGCCCGTCTCGCAGTACGGGATCCAAGGTGCGAGACCGATCTCGCCCTGCCCCATCGGGAGCATGATGATCGGGTTCTTCAGTTCGTAGCACCTGATGTTCCTCTCGTCCGAGGAGATGTCGCCGATGTTGCACTCTGCGAGGATCTCCTCACCCGAGGTGAGACGGAAGAGTCGGATGTTCACGGGATTCATGTCGTAGTTCGGTCAGGTGATTCCACCTGCGCTCCAATAGGGTGTCTTCTCTCGTTCCTTGGCTATCTGCTTCCTAGAGGGCGAGAGGTTCCTCGCATCCCTGTAGGAGGGCTTCTTGGCTCGTTCGGGCTTCCCCGTGCGGAGGTCTAGGGTCGTGGTCACATGACCCCCGCCCCCACGGGCGACAGCCGTTGACCATTCACGGATGAACTCGCCGAAGGTCTGCATGGGGGGTATTTAGCCCTGCATCGACTCGGCGTAGATCTCCCTCACCAATGTCTTGAGGCGGACGGGGTCACCCACCCCCTGCATCCCGTCGATCTCGTCGCAGATAAGGGTGAGGGTGTCCTTGCTCATGTCCACCGCCGACTTCTCGACCTCCTCCTGCGTCTTGTCGGTCTGGTCCACCACGGTGACCGAGTGGACAGGGGACTCGTTGAGCCTGTCGAGGAGGTTGTCGAACATGATCGGTCTCGTCTTGGAGTGGACCATCATGCGAACAAAGGTGTTGGCGTAGGGCTTGCAGTTCGTGATCGTGTAGTCGTTCTTGGAATCGTCGTAGTCGATCTGATGGAACATCGACCTCGGGTTCTCCACGAACTCCATGACCTGCGTGTCGGGGTCGAATACATGGAAGCCCTTGCGCTCTCCGAGATCCCCGAAGGTCATCTGATACTGCGTCCCTAGGTAGTGGATGTTGCCCTTGCTGTGACGGCAATGGAAGTGTCCGCTGTAGACCGCTTGGAAGCGGGAGAGTGCCCTCGGATCCATGCCTTCGTGGTACTCGACCCCACGGAGAACCTCGTAGCCGTTGATCTCAAAGTGTCCCATGAGGATGCCCACGGGTGCGTTCTGTATGAACTTCAGGCACTCCTCGGCGTTGTCCTTGGTGATCCACGGGATGATCCCCACGGGGAGGGTGTCGAGGTAGACCATCGTGGGGCTCTCATGGATCACGATGTTCGGGTAGAGGCTGAAGAGTTCGACCACCGAGTTGAGGCGGTTGGTGTTCTTGAAGAACACATCGTGGTTGCCGAGGGTGATGTCCATTTGGACACCCATGTCCCGCAGCCTGTCGAGGAACCTCTTCCGCACCTCGCCGAGAGTGTGGAAGTTGACGAACTTGCGCCTGTCGAGGAAGTCACCGAGGTGTAGGATCTGATTGATCCCATGCCGTTCGATGTATGGAAAGAACACCTCCTCAAAGAAACCGAGGAAGTGGTCGAGGAAGATGGGACTGTCGTTCCGAGCCCCGAAGTGGGTGTCGTTGATGACGGCGATCACTTGCCCTCCATGACATCGTCCAAGGGGGGCTTGTTCTCGCCCCTCCTGCCCCTGCGGCTCTTCTTCGGCTTGAGAGCCTCGACATTAGCCTCGGGTACGAGGAAATCCGAGAATGGGTTTGTCCCCTCGGTGTAGTCCTTCGCCTTGTCCTCCATCCAGTTACGGAACTTCCCCGTGGGGTCGTTCTGCTCAAACACCCGCATCTTCACATACATCTGCTTCTTCTCACGCTGTATGCGCCTGAGGAAGGCGTAGTAGATGATCTGCGTGAAGAATGCGAAGGGGTTCCTCGACTTCTTCGGATCGAAGTTCGCCGCATACATGACGCAGTTCTCGACCGAGTCGCAGATCATCTCCTCCCTGTAGGTGTAGTTGGCGAAGTTGGGCTTCTTCGCCAAGTTGTTGGCGATGTCGAGGAAGCATTGACCAATGTAGTCGTTGACTCCAGGAGGCTTCTGTCCGCTCTTCTTCGCCTTGATGGCGACCTTTCGGTAGGCGGAGAGTTCCTTGAGGAAACGCTCGTTGTTGATGTAGTGGTTCTGAGCCTTCCGTGGCTTGTCGCTCATCCGCAATAACTCCACCTAGCAGGTGAAGTAGTTATCGACTCAGGACGAGCAATCTATAAGGTGACAAACGGGAAAAAGAAGGATACGAAACCGTGTCCTCGTTTGCTGCCTTTTCCCCTACTAGTTTTACTAGGTTCCTAGTACTAGGTAACAGGTTTACCATCTTCGTAAGTGTTTCTTGGTACTCATTCCTAGTGGTAACTCTTTTACCCTAGACTCAACACCCAAGACTCAACACTCAGATCTCAAGACTCATTACCCATTACCCAATCTCACTAGGTTATTCCTCTTTCTTTCAAGAGGGAACTTACTGGTATCAACTTGGACTCAATTGTATTTAGCCGATTCCAAAAATTTTGTAAGGGAAAATTCACATCCTTGGGTCACCACCCCACCCTGGGAACTCGTCATATCCCCTCTTCCCCTCACGACCCTCACGACCTTCCTCATTGGGATCGATCATGTCATCATCGGGTCCTTCGTCCATGTCATCGTTCACAGCATCGACGGAACCCATGTTCTCAATGATGTCGGAGTTGATCCTCGCCTGTGTGTAGTCGGACACGATTCCTTGGATGGGTCTGACGATGCACATGACAATGTCCTTCTTCACGATGATGTAGTCCTCGGCGGCGAAGTCGATCCAGTTCTTGAGCATGACATTGACCTCTTGCACGGGAGCCGAGTCCTTGTCCTGCGACTGCACGGTGACGAGAGCCATCTGCATGGGCTTCTCAAGGATGTAGGAGTTCTTGCCTCCGTTGCCTACACCTGCGATCAAGGTCTCCCCTGTCATCAGCCTCACCATCCTGATTGGGTAGATCTGAGTCATAGGGTTCCCTCGGGTCTCTTGATCCTCATGTCCAAGGGCATCTTGACCAACTTGTACATGAACTGCTCGGACTCGTAGATCTTGAGACGCTTGAGGAAGTGCCTGAGGGTGTAGTTCAAGGTTTCGCCCTTATGAAGATCGTCGGCGATGTCGTACAACTTGGCGATGTGCTTGCCTTGACTCTTCCTCAACTGCCGACCAATGCTCTGTAGGACACGGATCCTCGACTTGCTCGGAGAGGCAAAGATCACATTCCTCAGACTGCGGATGTTGATGCCCGTCGAGAATGTCCCGTAGGAGGCGACGATGATGGCGTTCTCTTCCTTCTCCACGATGGCTCTGATCCCTTCACGCTCCTCAAGTTCGGTCTCTCCTGCCACGAAGTAGACATTCCGCCCCTCGGCGCAACGCTTGATGCTCTCGTACAGGGGCTTTCCGTGCTTCTCCACGAATTGAAAGAGGACAAGGGTGTTCCCTCGGGTGGCTGCGGCGAGATAGGAGATGAAGTCGTTCCGCTTCTCACACCCGACGAGCCATTCGATCTCATGTTGGTAGTCGAGACCACAGACCGACTCACGAACCTCGGCGGGGTACCGAAGCATGAGGCATTCGATCCTCAGGCTAGTGAGGAGGTTGCGATCCATGAGTTCCTTGGTGGTCACGACCCTGTGTACGGGACCGAACAAACCCTCAATAGCCAACTTGTGGGTCTTGGAGCCGTCTAGGGTTCCCGTGAGGGCGATCCGATAGGGACACTCCGTCAACTTGGTCATAATGCTGTTGAGGCTCTGCGCCTTGAACAGGTGAGCCTCGTCGCCGATCACGACCTCAAAGTTATCAAACCACTCACGGGGCAACTTGTATATGCTCTGCCATGTCGAGATCACGATCTGCTTGGAGGTCAGTTTCTCCTCGCCGCCGACGATGCGGTGGCAGTTCGCATCCGCATTCCACTTGACCGTCTCGGAGTAGTCCTTGAAGTCCGAGAACATCTGTGCGACGAGCGAGATGGTCGGCACCACGATGAGGATCTTCTTGGAGGGGGCGATAGCCTGTTGGTAATACCTACACAGGCTGTAGATGATGAGGCTCTTTCCCGAGGCGGTGGGCGACAGGAGTACGCATCGGGATTGGTTGAGCGCATGGCAGACAGCCTCGACCTGATGGTCGTGTGGCGACAGGGGTTGCCCTCCTGCGGTAGGCTTCAGGGCTTCGATCAGCCCCTTGACCTTGTCGCAGTCGTACTTGATCTCGGGCTGCGCCACAGCCGAGTCCACCTGCATCTCGTATCCACGGTCACGGCAGAATGTTGCGAGGTAGTTCAACAGACCCGCAGGTAGAAGTCCTGAGTAGGCGTTGAACAGCCTGATCTTGCCGTCCCACACCCTGCGCCGATAAGCGGGGGTGAACTTGGCACCTGGAACCTCTAGGGTAAAGAAGTCCTGTAACTCATAGGCGACAGAGTTCTCCGTGATTACACGAAGGTGCGCCGAGTTCATGCTGCGGACTTCAATCGACGGCATAGGAGACTTAGGTACTTATGAGACCCCGCTCATAAACTTTCGCCACTCAATGGCGTTGCGGATGACCCAATTTCGGTTGTTGATCCCCTTGATGACCGAGTCGAGGTACTCGACCTTCGCCCTCTGTAGGTCGATCTTGGAGCCGAGCCTGATGAGGTCGGGATCGGCATCCATGTAGAGGTCCATGTCCTGACGCAGGATGCGGGTGGCAAAGGGCTCCCACCCGAGTGCCTTGAGTTGATCCTCGTCCATCTTGCCGCTGAACCATTCCCACTTCTGCTTCCGCAGGATGCGGTAGTCGGAGTCCAACTTGCGGAGGACGAGACTCTCGTCGTGGAAGATGTTGAGGAACTTGCCGTGCAGCATGGGGATTCGGATCGACTCGTCGCCGAGTTCGGTCCCGTCGATCTTGAGATCGTTCTCCACCATCTGCTTGATGGTCTCCATGTTCATTCGGGTAGATTACCTTTTCTTTGGGTTTCCGTCAATAGATACGGGGTGAAGATCGTCGGCATCGACTACAGCATGACCTGCCCCGCCCTCACCATCAGGGTCGATGGGGAGTTTTTCGTTCCTGTGTCCTACTTCCTCAGTCCGACCAAGAAAAACGAGGGAACGGGAAGGATTGGTGACTTGGTTTGGCGTGGAGATCCGTACCCCGAGTACTCCTCGCAGGAAGCACGATTCAACGCCATCTCGTCCTGGGCTCTGTCTCTGTGCATGGGTGCGGATCTCGTCGTGATTGAGGATTACGCCATGGGTGCCAAGGGTCGGGTGTTTCACCTCGGCGAGAACTGCGGACTGCTAAAGCACAAGTTGTGGCACAACGGTCTGCGTTTCACGGTCATCGCCCCGACATCCCTGAAGAAATTTGCCACGGGCAAGGGAAATGCAGATAAGTGCGCAATGGTTGAGGCGTTCGGGAAGAAGACGGGAATCGATCTACGGCCTGAACTGGGTGGAGGAAGGGACTGCGGCAGTCCCGTATCCGATGTCGTAGATTCATGGTTTCTCGCAGACTACGGAATGTCCGTCACGAGGACAGGACAGTAGTGCCGAGATCAGGGAACGCCTCAAGGACGATCTTCTTGTCGAGGCTGTAGGCACGACCGAAGGTTCCGTCGAAGATTTCCTTGATGACCGATGCTTCGGACGGATGGACGGATTCCAAGATCTGAATCAAGAGTTGATCCTTCCGCTCGGGGGACAACTTGTAGATCTCCTTGAAGATGTACAGCCGCTTCGATTCTTGGAAGAGGTTGGTCATCGTCAACCCATCGGGTGCCGTGTCGGGGGTGTATTGGGGGAGATCTTTCCTGTACCACTTGCTCTTGTCGAGGAAGGCGTAGTAGAGGATCTGCCTGAGGCTGTGGCTGGAGTTCTCTCGGAGCATCCTGACGATGTCCTCCTTGCTCCTCGCCTCCTGCATGATGCGCTTCAGCACTTCGGGAATAGTCATTGTCATGGGCATGATGTGGTTCTCCGTCCTTTATGTAGGCATACATACAGGGCTCGGAGACAGGCATCGTGATGGACAGCGATAAGGACACCAACACGCAGCGTCAGAAGGTTTGGCTTAGGGAAGAGGGCAAGACCGCAGTTGTCCGCAGGGTGGAGACCCATCCGAACTACGGCAAGCAGTACCTCGTCACGGTCTACAGTTCCACTTGGGGTCCCGAGACTTATTGGGTGAAGGAATCGAATGTCGAGCAGATCGGACACGGTCGATGGCAGTCGGGAAATGGGAGAGGATGATGAGCAAGAAGGCACGATCCAAGGTGAAGAAGACGACCAAGTCCACGAAGGCTCCTGAGCCTGTGGTGTCCCCTGCGCCCGAGCCCACGCCCGTGTGCGCACCTGCGCCCGAGCCCACGCCCGTGTGCGCACCTGCGCCCGAGCCCACGCCCGTGTGCGGACAGGAAGAAGCCTCTGATCCCGTTCCCACCAAGGAATCGATCATCGATTGGGTGAAGAGGAAGTGGTGGGCTATTAGGTTCTACGGGCAACTTTGAAGTCCCAACAGCAAGGTCTACACAATGCCGAACTACGACTACCGCTGCGAGAAGTGCGAACACACCTTTGAGGAGTTTCACCTGATCAAGGATCGGGGAAAGCCTTGTAAGAAGCCCTGCCCAAAGTGCGGCGAGGGCAAGGTGTCGCAGTTCATCTCATCAGCACCCGTACTAATTGATCCTGTCCGTCTAGGTGTCCGCCGCCCCGACAGCGGTTTCAAGGAAGTGATCAGCAAGATCAAGTCCGCCCACCCCCGCAGTCGAATGAAAGACTACTGATGCAAAACGAAACAAAGAGACTCGTATCCATTGAGATCGGCGGCGGGGGCAGGTACTACCGATCCCCAACCAACGGTCGGTGGTATCCGTCCGTCACCACGGTGGTCAACCACAAGGATGCCGAGAAGTGGAAGAAGTGGCGGGAGAACCCCGAAAACGCAGCCACCTCGCAAGCCGCCATCGAACGGGGGAACAGGCTGCACACGGTTGTCGAGAACTATCTCGTCAACAAGGAACTGCCGACCACCGACGAGCAGCGTCTTCACTTCGACCCCCTCCTCCCGTACTTGGGCAGGATCGGGTCGATCTACGCAATCGAAGCCCCGCTGTGGTCTGACGATCTCCTTCTTGCGGGAAGGACCGACTGCATTGGCGATTACGACGGTGTTCCGTCGATCATCGATTTCAAAACCTCGGGCAAGACCAAGCGCAGGGAGTGGATTACGAACTACTTCCACCAAGCGGCAGCGTACTCCTATATGTGGCAGGAGCGGACGAGCCAGAAGATCGACCAACTCGTTGTCCTCATCGCATGCGACGATGGATCGGTTCAGGAGTTCATCGAGAAGCGACCGAACCACCGAAGCGGTCTCGGAGCCACGATCACGGAATATTGGAACAACAACGAGTTCGACCAACTCCAAGGGGTCGTGGACAAGGCATGGGAGGACGCTCAACATGCAATGGCTCAGTAGGCTCTTTGGTCGGTCGGAACCCGAGGAGACCGAGGACGAGGCACCGCAGAAACTCCATTGCATACGGTTTATGACCGACAGGGGGGAGCAGGTCGCCGTCCTGCTGACCACCGAGGAGTTTGAGAGGGGCATGCTCCGTTGGGTCGAGACCATCGACACGATGCCGATTGAGGCTACCGACAAAGATTCCGATGAAGGGATCGGCTGATGGGGTCGATACTAAAAGTCGAAGAGACCTTCTCCAAGGAGGTCGAGGAGATCTGCCGAAAGCGCAAGGACGCATCCCTCATAGATGCGATCCTTGAGATATGCGAGAAATATGAGATCGAACCCGAGTCGGTGAGCAAGTTGGTCACCAAGCCACTTCGGGAGCGGCTCAAGGCAGAGTTTGAGGACAGGAATATGATCAAGGGCGGGCGCAAACCACGGCTACCCCTTGACTAGGCATACGGGCACGGTACATTCCGCACACTTCACACACGCAATACAGGAGATACGACATGTCAGGATTCGCAAACCTCAAGAAGAACAGCCAAGGCTCCATCGACCGTCTCTCGGTCGAGATTCAGAAACTCAGCAGCAAGCAGTCCTACGACGATGACCGCATTTGGTCGCTGACGAGAGACAAGAGCGACAACGGCTACGCACTCATCCGCTTCCTCCCACCTGTTGAGGGCGAGGATATCCCGTGGGTTCGCATCTTCAGCCATGGATTCCAAGGCAAGGGCGGTTGGCTGATCGAAAACTGCCCGACCACCCTCAGCGGCAGGAAGTGCCCGATCTGCGAGGCGAACAACGAACTGTGGGGCAGCGGCATCGAAGCCAACAAGCAGATCGCCCGTGACAGGAAGCGCAAGATGTCCTACATCTGCAACATCCTCGTCATCAGCGACCCCGCCAATCCGTCCAACGACGGCAAGGTGTTTCTCTACAAGTTCGGGAAGAAGATCTTCGACAAGGTTCAGGAGGCGATGAACCCCACCGCCCCCGACGAGCCGAAGTTCAATCCATTCGACTTGTGGAAGGGGGCGAACTTCAAGTTGAAGTCCCACCGTGAGAGCGGCTATGTTTCCTACGAGAAGTCCTCTTTCCAACCGCAGTCCGCACTCCTCGACGGCGACGAGAAGCGTCTTGAGGCTCTGTGGAAGACGCAGTACCCGCTGCTTCCTTTCGTCGCTCCCGATCAGTTCAAGTCCTACGAAGAACTGTCGAGCCGACTGACCACCGTCCTCAAGGGCGGGGTCTCGGAGGGTGCCGCAACCCGAGCCGAGTCGGCGGATCCCGATGACTTCCGCAGCAAGATGAAGGCTGCGGACTTGGGCGGCAAGCCCTCGGCTCCGTCGAAGTCTCCCGCCAAGGCGGCGAAGTCCGATGACGATGACGATGAATCCGCCACCTTCTCGTACTTCAAAAAGTTGACGGAAGACGAAGACTAAAGCGACCGTGTGGTCGCCTGACGGTCGGAGCGGGATCCCTTCCGAAAGGAAACTCCTCCGAGCAACTCCCCAACTCTGACCGTCTCCCTACAAGCAAGCGACCGTGTGGTCGCCTGACCGACTCGGCTGTCCTTACCCACGGATGGGAACGGGCGACACAGCCGAGTCGGTCGTTTTTAGAGTGCGGGTGCTTCTTGGAACAGGAGGGCACGGAACGAGGGGTCGTTGTTCCTGCTTGTCCTCGACATGAGGACCGAGGATCCCCCGCCACCACCTCCGCCCCCGATGACATTCGTCGTGGGTGCGCTGATCATGGATGCGTCCTGCCTTGTTGCCTGATACTGCGCCATGGAGGTCTGTGCCGCCGCCGTGTTGATCGTCCCCGCAGGGAAAGCCTGAGGCATGGACATGGCTGCGAACTGCACACCGCCACCACCGCTACCGATGGGCACCGCTGCGAAGTTTCCTGTTGTCATGGGAGCCGCCGAGGGAAGGCTCTGCGGCAGTATGGCTACCGAGCCTCGCTGCTTGTCCTCAAAGATGTCGTTTGCCTTCTTCACCTCGGGAGGAGCCTCGGGTGTTCCTCCGCCTAGTGCAGCCTTGATTGCACCGCCGATGAGCGGCAACTCGCCGAGGGTGTCTGCAACGGCGTTGAGCATGCTCGTAAAGAGATCGGTCAACTTGTCATTGAGCCACTCGCCGAAACTGAGGAGGTCTTCAAGCCACACACCGCTTGTGATCCATTCCCATAGCCATGTCGCTCCTGCTACCAGATACTCCGACAGGGTCTTCGGGAGGTCGTAGTAGAAGAACTTGGAGACATAGAACAACGCCTTGATGATGAGGACGGGGAGCATCACGAACTTCTGTATCAACTGACCGACAAGGAACTTGACGGTGGCGAAGAACACCTCGTAGACCGCCTTGAGAACCTTTGAGAACATGCTTCCGCTGCCGTTGAAGATGTCCACAATGTTCTTGAAGGCATCGATGAACGGCTTGACCATCATGTTGTACGAGGTCTTGGCAAAGTTCGCCAAGGTCTCAAACACGGGACCGAGGGTGCTATTGAGGAAGTCGAAGATCTTTTGGAAGTCGAGGATGCCGAAGGTGAGACCGCTGATGATCTGAGACACCGCACCCATGATGGCACCCTTGAGTCCCATCTGCTTGAAGCCCTTGAACGCACCGATGATTCCATCGATGGTCGAGATGAGGATCTGTAGTGGGAAGAACAACTTCGATGCGAGACCGAATCCAACCCTCATCGCCTGTAGGATCCGAGGGAAGAACCCAAGAAACTTGCCCACGAACGGGATCGCCTTGGATATACCCAACAGACCCTTCTCAAGGGAGAGGAATGTCGAGCCGATCTTTCCCATGAACCCGCCCACGCCCGAGCCGATACCTGAGAAGAGCCTACCGATGCCTGGAATCCCCTTCGTGATGGCGGTCAGGACACCGAAGACCTTTTGGATGTAGGTGTAGATGTATCCGACCGTGCCGCCGATGACCACGGCGAGGATGAGGATGATCGTCTTGAACCATCCGTCCTCCTTCTTGAAGAGATCGCCGAACATGTCCCGCAGAGCCTCGCTCTGCTCGACATAGGCATCGATCATCTTCTGCGCCCACGCAGGGGTGTCGCTCGCAGCCTCGGCTTCACGCTCCGCAGCCTTGACGCTCTCCTGCTTCATGTTGCTGATGGCGACGAGTTCCGCCTTCTCAAGGCGCATCAGGGTTGCGATGGTCTCCTTGTGCCGCTTCTGTGCGTCCTTGATCTCCTGAGTGTCGCCCTTCGCCTTCGCAATTGAGGTCGCTGCGGAGAGGGACACACCCTTCTCCTTCATAATCGTTTCAATCTGCTTCTTGCGGATCTCGTTGAGTTCTTTCTCGTTTTTCGCCATCATCTCGACATACATCACGGTCTTCTGACCCTCAAGGAACTTCTCCTTGTGGGCTCGGATAGCCTCGGGCGTGGCATCGGGATTCTCAATCGAATACCGCTTCATCTCCGCTTCGGTGATGGCATCGATCTGATCCTTGATCGCAGATAGACCAACAACGCCCCCTTGCGAGAGGAACTTGTCAGCCAAGATGTCTCCCTCAGCCTCGTCACCCTTCTTTGCGAGGTCCTCTGCGGCATATTCCGCAGCCTTCTTGCGGTTTTCCTCTGTTTCCTCGGCTTCCCTCCGATCCTGTTTCATCTTCTCTTCAAAGGCTTCTTTCTCATCTTCCAGAGCCTTTGCGAGGTTTGCATTCTTGAGTGCCTCCGCCACAGCGTTGGCTTCCTCATTCATCTTAGAGATGCCTTGTTCGGTGAGTTTTGAGGTCTCCTCGCTGATCCTCTTTTCCATCTCGGAGACGGTGACACCGATATGCTCCAAGGCGAACATCGATTTGTCGAGGGCGGTTTCAAGATCTATTCCAACGCCAAGGTTGTACTCGCTGACCTTCTCGGACATCTCCTTCATTTCGGCGATGGTTTGTTCCCGCTGCTTTGCCTCGGATTCAAGGATCCTTTTACTCTCTTCAAGGGTGGAGGCGTGTTGGAGTATCTCTTTCTGTGCAGTCTCTAGTTCCGAATTGACAGGCTCCAAGGCTTCAGCGAGTTTCTTGTCGTACTCCTCTTTGATCCTCTTGGTGTTCTGATACCAAGTGCCGTCTTCCTTTCGGTACTTCTTGTAATCGTCCTCTATCTTCTTCCGTTCATTATCCCGCTTGACGAGCAACCTCTGCTCACGGATCCACGCCTCCGCCATCTTGGTGCGGATTTCCTTTTCCTTCTCCATGGCTTGGTCAAGAGACTTGTTGAGTTGCTCGACGGTCTTCATCAACTCGTTGTTCTTGTCAACGAACTGATCGAAAGCCTGAGTGATGTCACTCGGATCGGGAAGGGCACTAGCAGGAGGCGGCGGGGCGGGATTGGGCTGACCCATCCCCTGATCGTTCAGAGGGGGTCTGCCTGGATTTCCACCCGAGCCCATCGGATTGTTGGTTGATTCTCCCGCCATGATCGTTCCTTGCTAGTGGTGTTGCTGATGCTTCAGCGACTCCATCTTTTCCTTCTCATCCTTTAGGTGCTGCATGAGGAGGTCGATGTAGACCCTCCGTTCCCACGGCATCATGCCCTCAAGATCGGTCAGCGTGTAGTTGAAGTGCTGCATCATGGCGAAGTTGACCGATAGCATGTTCAGAAGGCTGTCGTGGGAGGAGGCTATGAGAAAAAACTTGCGATCCCCTTGAGCAGATGCTCGTTCGGGGTCTTGCAATGGGTGCAGATGAACTGCACGGACTTCTCAATCTTCGGCATGGTGTCGAGGAAGTCGAACAGTTTCCTGAACTGATCCTGCGTCATCTGTTCGATGAACTCACGAATTTCCGACTCCTCCATCTCGGAGCAGTCGTACACGGTCTCCCCTTGGTTGATCTTGTCGATGCACTTGGTCAGCAGGGAGAATGTCCTGTCCACATCCGAGCCGTTTTCGATGGAGTCGATGTCCTCAAGGGTCGGGTATCGCATCACGATGCTGATGTCTGAGACGAGGGGGATGACCTTCTTGTGGTTTGGGGAAAATTGCGGTACGAGTTCCTTGATGTTGACCTCGCACTCGGTGCCGCCGCCGCACTTCTCGCACTTGACCATCGGCTTCGTGGTTTCCCCGACCGATTGGCTGCGGAGTTGCAGGAACAGGTACTCCATGTCGAGCAGGGGGATCTTGGTCACATCGACCTTGCCTCCCGTGCAGGAAAGCACGACCTCCCTGATTGCGCTGTAGATGCTCTTCTCGTTCTTGGTCTCCGCCGCCATGAGGAGGATCTTCTCCTCCTTGACGATGAACGGACGGTATTCCACCTTCTTCCCGCTGAGGGGGAGGGTGGTCTGATGCTTGGGTACTGATGCGAGGATTCCGCTGAGGGACATTGTCAATCTCCTATATTGTAGATGTTCATCCGAAGAAACCCGCCCCGAAGAACCCTTGGGTCTGCGAGAGGAGGGTCAGCCCGAGGTCGAGTCCGCCTTGGCGTGGGGTTTGGTACACGACCCTACCATCGACACTCCTCGGGAAGTCTTCATTCTTGTACTCAGCCAACTGCTTGGAGTACGCCTCAAGTATCGAACGCTGCTTCCTTTGGACTTGGTCGAAGTTCGCCCGTTCACGCATGCCTCCGACGATGAAGCCGCTCACAGCCTTGTTGAGGTTGTATTGGCTCTGCCGCAGGATCTTCTCGTTGGAACTGTTGTCGATCACGGGGAAGCCTGTGTCGGTGATCGTGGGAAGCGTGTTGGTGTAGGTCAGGTTGATCCCTTGCAGGGAAACCATATCGTGATACATGATGCCGACATCGATTGTCATCGGTTCGGTGGATGACCCGTAGTTCAGGGATCCTCCGTTGATGTTCACCCTGTATGGGTACACCTCCGTGAGGCGCACACCCGTGATCTTTCCCTGATACATCGCCTCCATAGCCATGTCGAAGTTCCTGACATGCCTCGGGAGGAGCATGATGTAGACCTCGCTGTCTCCAGCGTAGTCATCGTAGAACTTCCATTGCTTGGTGACGGGGTTCTGTAGGTAGGAGTACCACCCGTCGAAGAACTCCTTCTCAAACAGGTCGGAGCCGCAGTTGAACTGAAACAGCATGCCCGAGCCGTTGTTGGTGTTCTTCTTGTACGGGAAGACTCGGTTCGCACCTGCCGTGATGTAGTTCTCTTCGGTGGTGTACCAACTCTTGTCGTTGATCGTCATCGACTTGCAGGTGGTGGCGAGTCGAGCGACATCGGGTACGAACTCCATGCCAATAGCCTTACGGACCCGCTCGTTGGGGAACATCATCACCAACCATCGGTTGGCGGACATGAACCCCGTCTCCCGCAGCCGCCCGTAGGCGTAGTCCATGAAGGACGGTGCGGGGCTGTCTTGCGATCCCTGTTGGAACCGTGCCCGTGCGGAAAGTAGGTCTGATCGGAAGTCTAGTCCCATGGCAGTATCTATTTCGCCAACTTCCAGACATCCTCCCGAGAGGCTCCTTGGAAATCATCCATGGGGAAGAACGGGACGGTCTTCCACTCTGCGGAGGAGATGAAGGCGATGTTGCTGACGATGTGGGGATAGAGGTACCGCTTGATGCAGGGACGGTACGGCTTCAACTTCTTGGTCGCCTTCAGGATCGGGTAGGTCACTTTGATGAGTGCCTTGTAGTTGTTGTAGACCGCCCAGTTGGGGTCATCCACCAACTTGATGAGGTTGTTTAGAAACCCCGCACGGACGGTCGGCGGGAGGTAGTGGAGGTTCAGCCCGAGGAATCCGTTCGGCTTGGGGTGGAGGATGATGACCACGGGGAATGCGTCCCAAAAAGGAAGTTCATCCTGCGTCTTCGGGTCGTAAGCGTAGAACACCATCCTGCCAGGACTCAGTTCTCGCTTCTTTGTGATCGTCTTGGAGGAATCGATGAACGAGGATTGCCGCATCCCCGTCTTGATCTTGGAAAGATTCTTTGCAAGCCATTGGGTCGCCTTCGGATCGCTCAGTCTGATCCCCGAGCGACCGAATGCGGTCAAGACTTTTGATGCTTCTTTCTTGCTCATCCCTTGACCTTTCCGAAGATGTTTTCTTCAGTCAGGATGCGGAAACTCCAACCCCTGTTCTCGCAGTAGTCCCTAGCAGCCGACCACTTCGCCGAGTTGATCATCCAATTCCTGATCTCGGTCACCTTGCTCTTGGTGACCTTCTTCGTGGTGGGCTGTTCGGGCTTCACCGTCTGCTTCTTCGGCTTGACCTCTATGAGCGACTCCTCGACGGTGCCATCGGGCTTCTTCATGCGAACCCAAAAGTCAACGAAGTACCTGTGCCTCCGTCCGTCGAGGGGGGAGATGTACGGGACGATGACTTCCTCGGATGACCACTCGACCACCGAGTCGTTCTCGTCGCAGAAGGTCATAAACCTCCGCTCCCACAGCGAACGGTAGAAGCACATGTTGGGGTCGCCCCTGTACTTCTGCGTCTGCTTCGGTCTGAACTTTCCCTTGTATGACTTACCCGTGGCTATGACGGAGTCCTCCGTTTCCTTATTTAGCCGCTTCCGCTAAATACGGTCACCATGGCAAGAGAATACAGCAGCGTCAGGACATACGAGGATATCCGTGCGATTGAGGGCATGCTTCTCGGCAAGTCGAGGTCTGCCTTTGAGCGTCGGCTCTACGACCGTGGTAGCGATATGCGGGACAGGAAGCATTACAAGTATCCGCTTGAGATCCTGAGCAGCCCCGACCATCAAAACGCCATGTGCATTGAGATTTGGGACAACAATCCCGCATACCTCGCCACCAAGCGTGAGGTCTTCAAGCGACTAGGTGAGAGTTCAGCCCGAGCAATCGGTGCCGCACAGGAAACGGCAGAGTCGGGCGAGGGAGGAGCAGACATCGGCGACATCGTCGGTGCGGGCCTCCAAGGTGCGGCTAGTGCTGCGGGGCTCTTCGTTAGTACCATTGCCGATGCCTTAGTTGGGGGCAACCTTCAGGGGCAGGGATTGGGACGGGACTCGTACACGGAGGAGCAGACGGGGCTTGCGGGGGCTACCGCTCCCGTCATGCACAGGATCTACCTCTACATGCCCACGAACATGAGTTTCGGATATGGGTTTGAGTACGAAGATGCCAACATGAGCGGGATGGACATCCTCAAGTTGCCGAAGGCTCTCGCTGAGGGCAATGCGGAGGTGGCTCGGGACATCGGCAAGAAGATCGCCATGTCGAACCTCAAGGTGCTTGACGATCTTGCGAGTAAGGTCGGTATCGAAGCGGGAACCCTCGGGAAGTTCACATCGGCGCAGCAGAGGCAGGTCATCAATCCCATGAACCTCCACATCTTCAAGGAGGTCAAGCGGCGTGAGTTCTCTTTCGGGTACACATTCCTACCGAAGAGCCGTAAGGAGATGCTCAACTGCCATGAGATCGTGAACATCCTCAAGTTCTTCTCCCACCCGAAGCGTTCCGAGGGCAATGGAAGGTTCCTCGACTATCCCGCCGAGTTTCAGATCTACTTCCTACAGGGGGACGGGAAGAACAACACATACATGCCGTACATCTTCAAGTGCGCCCTCAAGGACATCAAGGTCACTTATGGAGAGGAGACGGTCTTCTCGACCTTTGAGTCGGATGAGATCGGTGCCTCGCCCACGAAGATGAAGTTGGATCTGACCTTCAGCGAACTTGAGATCCTGACCCGTGAGAGGTTTGGCATCGATGTCATCGGCATTCCGACCGCATGAGGTGAACCATGGGATACTTCGACTTCCTTCCTAGCGTGGCTTACCCGAACGATGAGGGCGGTAGGACCATCGTCAAGGACATCCTCGTCCGTGGCAAGATCCTCGACTCCCTCCGTGACGCTGCCTCCGCAGCCCTTGAGTACACGGTGGAGGACGAAGAGAGACCCGAGACCATCGCATACAGGGTCTATGGTCGAGCCGACTACCATTGGCTGATCCTCCTGTTCAACGAGGTCCATGACCCGTTCTTCTCATGGCCGATGAGCATCAACGAGATGGAGAAGCACATGGAGGCTTCCTACTCGGGCAAGGCACTCTTCATCGATCCCGTGGGTCTATGGGATCTTGACAAGGAACGCCCCCTCGACAGGAGGGTGCCTCACTTCGCCGAGGGGGACTTGATCCAGCAGAAGGACACATCGGGCTCCGTGGTTGCCACGGCAAAGGTGGTCTCTTGGGATCCCAATCTCTACAAGGTGGTGGTCAACTCGGTGAGCGGTTCATTCAGGCTCGTCGGTGAGGCGGCTAGGCACACCGCCGTCATCTCCGACAGGACAGCCCTGACGAGGGACATCACAACGGTCAACTCCCGAGGCAAGACGATCACCGTGCCGCTCGTAAGGATCACGGATGACAACAGGTATGCCTTGCACCGATTTGAAAACTCGGCGCAGGAGGAGATCTCGCCTTGGTTCTCCGCCAAGGACAATCCCGTGCCGCTCATCGACAAGTACGCACTCGGGAGGTCCGAGGTCCTGCCGATGGGCGAGGACGATGTGGGGGATGACCTCGGAAACGCCACGGTCGTGACCAACATAGTCCATGAGGAGAGGGTGAACGACGGTAAGCGCAACATCAGGGTGATGCGCCCCGAGTACATCGACCTTGTTCTGAGGGACTTCCGAAGCCTGTTCTGAGGACACCATGCCCGAGATCGATGACGAAACGATGATGCGACCTGGCGATGTGGTGATCGATGAGATCACCCTCCGCTCCTACACGGGCTTCAACCTGAGCCTCAGGGGCATCTTTCAGAACTTCGTTATCTACGAGGACATCTTCTCAAACTGCATGTCGGGGAGCGTGACGCTCATCGACAGTATGAACCTGATCAAGCACTTCCCGATCATCGGAGCCGAGACGCTGACGGTCAAGTACAAGACTCCCTACAAGGGATCACCTCTCGTAAAGTTGGTCTTCCGAACCTACAAGATCTCGGTCAAGGTTCAGACGGCGCAGCCCTTCACGCAGATGGTCAGGATTGAATTCATGTCCGACCATGCGATCAAGAGCATGCAGAAGAAGGTGTCGAAGTCGTTCTCGCAGATGCCCGTTTCCAAGATGGTGGAGAACATCTTCCTTGAGTACCTCGCACGGACGGACGAGGAGAACAGCGGCATACTGTCGGCTGCGGTTCAGGGTGCGATTGCAGGTGGCATGATCGGGGGCGTGGGTGGACCCCTCCTTGCCGTCCCTGCGGCTGCGTTCGGTGCTGCCATGGGTGCGGTCAAGGAGGCGAACGACGATGACAGGATCCCCCTGAAGACCGTCGAGGAGACATATGACAACCGATCCTATGTCATACCGTATTGGTCGCCGCTGTACACGATCAACTGGTTGGCGCACAGGGCTCGGTCCAAGTACGACACCTCGCTCTGCGACTATGTCTTCTACGAGAACTCGGACGGTCACCACTTCGTCCCGATCTCAAGGCTCAAGCGTCAGCCCGTCAAGTTCACCTACACGGACTATGTGCAGGGGTTCCGAAGCGTGTCGGGCGACAGGATGATGGAGTCCGAACTGCGGAACATCATGGCTATGACTGTGGAGGACATCTCGGACAGGGTCAAGCAGCAGAGCCTCGGCATGCTCTCGTCAGCCATACTTGCTCACGACATGGTGACCAAGTCTTGGAAGACGGTCCACTTCAACTACGACGAGTCCTTCTATAGGCAGGGTCTCCATGTCGAGCAGTACCCGCTCCTACCCGCCGAGAAGACCGATTACTCCAAGGCTGTGGAGTCGAGCCTCAAGTACTACCCAAACACGACATACACGGTCAACGGGATCGTGTCGAACAGCGACCCCGAGGAGACTGTCCTTTTGAGGCAGTCCCTACTCAATCAGATTCATTCCGTGAATCTCATAGTCGAGTGCCACGGGGACACGAATGTGAAGGTGGGTCAGATCATCGAACTGAAGATCCCTGCTCCCGAATCAACCAAGAAGGCTGACAAGTACGAGGATGACTACATGCTCGGTCGGTATCTCGTCACCACGGTCAAGCACACGGTCACAGATAGGGAACACACCATGACCATGACCCTATCCCGTGACTCGCTTCCCGAGCCGATCACCGACTTCAAGAAGCCCGAACTTGCGGTGGAGAACTGAAATGCACAACCATGAGCCCATCCGTCCCGACTTCCTCGGCAAGAACGGCTTCATTTGGTGGCAGGGTGTGGTCGAGGACATCTATGACCCCCTGAAGGTCGGTCGTGTCCGTGTTCGTATCCTGGGTTGGCATACCGATGACAAGTCGGAGATCCCGACCAAGGATCTCCCGTGGGCGCATGTCGTGATGCCGACGAACAGCGCATCCATGTCAGGCAAAGGTTGGTCGCCAACGGGCATCCTTCAGGGTACATGGGTGGTGGGCTTCTATCGTGACGGTTTGAACGCACAGGAGCCTGTGGTCTTCGGCACCCTCGGTGGCATCAATACGGTGTCAATAACGGTTCCGAACATACCGCAGACGGGCTTTCCATTCGTGGATGCCGAGACGAGCCGAAGGTTGACCGCTCAGATCATTCAGTCGAAGAAGGAAGAGGTCTTGTCTCAGTTGGAGGAGGCGAAGGACGATGTCGGACTGAAGCCGTATCAACTGCCGAAGAATCCAGTCATAGACCCGAGCAAGGGCTTCACGGACCCCGATGGTCTCTATCCCCTGATCTCAAGGATGGATGAGGCGGACACGAATCGACTCGCCCGAAACGAACAGGTGGACAACACCATCGTCAGGAAGAAGCGTGAGAGCCTTGAGCGATGCTCGACGGCACTCTATGGGTTTTGGTCCGAGCCCGAGACCCCATATGCAGCCGTCTATCCGTTCAACAATGTGTACGAGTCTCAGGCGGGTCACATCATCGAATACGACGATACCCCGAGGGCGGAGAGGCTTCACTTCTACCATTGCTCGGGCTCGTTCACGGAGATCCATCCCAAGGGCAGCGAGGTCCATAAGGTCGTGGGCAACGCATGGGACATCACGCTCAACGACAAGATGGTCTTGGTAAAGGGCAACGCATCGTTCAACGCCGACAAGACGCTCAAGGTGAAGATGGGGAAGGACCTTGAGATTGAGGTCCTTGGCGATGTCAAGATGCTCGTCAACGGCAACATGACCACCGAGGTGAAGGGGAACGCCCTACACAAGGTCGGGGGGACATACACCCTGTCGAGTGAAGGGAACATGGTCATCATGGCACCCCGCATCGATCTCAATCCCGAGGGTGAGAAGGCATCCGAGGTCAGCACATTCATGGACAAGTTGCGGGGCTTCGTCAACTCGCTCATCAACGCATTCACCCCACCCGATCCCAAGGTCACGAATACGGAACCTACGCCGACACCGCCCGAACTTCCACCCGCACCGACAAGACCACAAGCAGAGGAGAAGGCGGAGGATCTGTTTGAAGAGGACAGGAACAGGATCAGGAACAAATATCCAGGTCTGCGTTCCAAACCCATCGAACTTCTTCTTGGTTACAGCGACGATGAGGTCGCTCTATTGGTGGAGAGGCCGAAGCGGTTGACCGATTTCGGCAGTTCCGCCGACCAAGAGAGGCTACTCGTACAGAGGATCGGTCAATACGAGTCGAGGAGACAGGACTAGCAGGACGGAGGAAAAGACATGTGTTTTCATGCTCCCGCCAACAGAATACCCGTATCCAACACCCCGCAGTCCGCTGCGACTCAGGGTGCTGTCACCATTCCTAGTGGAACGGAGGGAAACACCGAGAACTACATGAAACTCGGTGCGGAGGCGAAGGTGTCTGCCGTGACGAGCGAGGATGTTTCGATCAAGGGCATGGTCAATCCTCCCGTGGCTACCGACTTCACGGAGTCGAAGCAGTCGTTGAACGAGTTGACGGCGCAGCGTGGGGACCTTGCCAAGGTGCCCGACATCGACATCTGCGGATTTATGAGCAAACTCCCTGAGATAGACATCGATCTTGGCGGTGCGGGAGAAGGCATCCCGAGCCTGAACGACATCATGCTTGCGATCAACGGCGTGACCCTCCCCGCCCTACAGGCTGTCTCGGAGGGGATCACCGACATCGTCGGCAGGATTGGGGATGCCATCGGCGACCTTGGTGCTGCGATCCAAGGGAGCGTCCCCACGATCACCTGCGGCAAGCGTCCCGTGGTCGATCCGTTGCAGGTCGCCGCCTCGGCTGCGGGCGCACCTGCGCTCGGGGCTGCGCTTGCGGCTGCGCCCGCACCCACGCCCGCACCCACGCCCGAGCCCGTTCCCTATGGAACCGACCCGAACATCGTCATCGAATCCCCCGATGTCACGGTGAGGAGCCTTGATGACACCATCGACTCGGGAGAGTTCTGATGGCATTCGGAATGACGGGACAGAACCCCATAGAGTTCTACTACCCCGAGAGGGAGTTCGGAGCCCTCAACATCAAGGATCAGGACAACTCGACATCGTCAATCTACGACGAGATCGAATGGCTGTCCCCCGCCATCCTCAACAAGGATTACAACGAGACATTTCCGAATCGACCCGTCTACGAGCAGCAGCGGTTCCTGCGTGACGGAGACAAGGTCGAGTCCTGTTCCGTTTCGGCGAGGCTCAGGGCTACCTATGTCTCTCAGCGAGGATCGCTGCCGACTACGGGAGGATCGCTGAAGTTCGCCATCGTTAGCGGCACATTCCCGCCAAGCATGACATTGAACATCGATACGGGCAACCTGTTTGGCAGGATCGATGACCTTGATGACATCTTCCCCGAGGAGTTCGGGGTTCCTCCCGAGGGTCTGCCCGAGGATCCACTTGCCGAGGAGGCGAAGGCGGTGTTTGGCTTCGACTACGGGGATCAGGGACCAAAGAAGTTCACCGAGAACAACTATGCGGAGAAGGGATCCGCATCTCTTCACAAGGGCGGGTTCGGGATCGACAAGGACATCGTCTTCACGGCGAGGGCGTTCGACTCCGCCGCACCAACTACAAGATACATCGACGGTGTGTTCACGATCAAGACGATGAACAACTGGTCATCGGACAGGGATGAGTTGATCCTAAATATCAGGAATCAGTTCTTCATCGATGGTAAGCCTGTGACGAACGAGGAGTACCTCACCACTATGAAGGAGAGGGGATACTTCTCCGACAACTGTCCATAAGGGAGAAGTATGCCAGCCGCACACAGACATACCGACATCTGCTCGGGTCACTCATGCTTCCCCCCGAGGAACAACATAGAGGGATCGGGGAATGTCTTCGTCAACAGCCTCGGGTGGCACAGGAAGGGCGATGGTTGGGCTACGCATTGCTGCGGTCCATCCTGCCATAGCAGCAAGACGGCGGAGGGATCGTCCTCCGTCTTCGTCAATAGCCGTCCTGCGGCTAGGGTCGGGGATCCCGTGCATTGCGGCTCCGCATGCGCTAGGGGAAGCAACAATGTATTCTGCGGGGGCTAACGGGAATGTGGGCAAACCTGTCATTTTGGTTCGATTTCGGGATTGCGGTTTCTGGAGTCTTCGGCGGCATCGCCGCAGGGATCTTCTACACCAAGGTCAAGATCAAGGTGCAGGAGAGGAAGGCGGTCGAGGAGGCATCGATCAATCCGAAAAACTCCTCCTTCCAAAGCAAGCATACAAGCGTCCATGAGATGCTTACTAGTCTTCGGATCAAGACGGGTGCGGACAGGGCGAGGATCGGTCACTTTCACAACGGGGGCAAGTTCCTAGACGGGACACCCATGAAGAAGTTCAGCGTGACCCATGAGTCCTGCGAGAGGGGCATCCCTTATGACGGTGCCAACCTACAGAACATTCTCGTAACCATGTTTTGGGATCTGATCGAAACCATGAGGTCGGACCTACCGAGTCTCCATTGGTCGATGGACATGAAGGAGGGGTACTTTCGCTCCTACAACAACGCCAACGGCATCATGGCATACTCGGTGCTTCCGATTATGAAAGAAGACCTGTGCATCGGGTTCATCGTTTTGGAGTGGTTCAATGCGGAGAAGACACCATCCAAGCAGGACACCTTTGAGATTATCTTCGCACAGGCAAGGGAGTACATCGAACTTGAACTCGCATTGAGGTGACCATGGCTAAGGTAGAGAACACATCCTCGGACCTCGACATCAACTTTGACCGCAATCCCCTGTCGGGAGATGTTGCGATGCGGCGGGACGAGGAGGCGATCAAGAGGGCACTCAAGAACCTCATCCTCCTCAAGAGGAACGAGAAGCCCTTCCATCCCGAGATCTACTCGGGGATACAGGACATGCTCTTTGAGTTGGTCGATCCCCTCACCGTCATTGAGGTGAAGAAGAGGATCTCGGACACCATCCGCAACTACGAGCCCCGTGTGAACACCGCCGTTGTTGATGTGGCGGATGTCATAGATAGGAACGAGATCAGGATCACGATTCGCTTCACGATCAAGAATGTGCAGCGGGTCTTCTCGACCACCGTCGCCGTTACGAGGCTGAGATGAGAAACACCTCCAACACACCCATCAACGCACTCGGATTTGACGAGATCAAGGCGAACCTGAAGGAGTTCCTTCGGGGTCAGGAGCAGTTCAAGGACTACGACTTTGAGGGAGCGTCCCTCAACATCATCCTCGACCTCCTCTCGTACAACACCCACTATCAGGCGTTCTACGCCAACATGGCTGCGAACGAGTCGTTCATCGACTCCGCCGCCATCAGGGAGTCGGTGGTCTCTCTCGCCAAGCACCTCGGCTACACCCCCCGATCCAAGAAGGCGGCTCGTCTTGTGGTGGATGCGATCCTCACTCCAGGCGGTGTGGACACGGTCTTCACGCAGACGGTCATCCAAGGGAAGCAGTTCATCGATAGGGGTACGATCTTCCGAGGCAAGGACACGAACGGCAAGAGCGTCAACTTCGTCAACCTCGACAACTACAAGGCTGTTCGCAGGGGCGGGGACAACATCGTCAGGGACATCGTTATCCACCAAGGCTATCTCAAGCAGATCTCGTTCGTTGCGAACACGCAGGGCGGGACCAATGCCATGTTCACGATCCCCGACAGGAGCGTGGACATTGACACCATAGTCCTGTTCGTTCAGCGTTCGCAGACCGACAGCACGGGGTCTCAGGAACTATGGACTCGGGCGACCGACATCAACAAACTAAACTCGACCTCTAACGCATTCTTCGTGCAGGAGAGCCGTGAAGGTCTGTGGGAGATCTACTTCGGGGACGGGATCGTCGGCAAGGCGGTCGAGAACGGCAACATCGTCACCGTGCGCTATCTCGTCACGAACGGGAGCGAGGGGAATGGGATCGGCTTCGATGAGACCACGGTCAAGCGGTCCATCACCTGCAACGATTCCCGTGTGACGGAGGTCAAAATTCAGACCGACGATGCGGGGGATGTGCAGATCTCCTTCGGCGGCGAGGACTCGGAGGACACCGAGTCGATCAGGTTCTACGCTCCCCGCAACTATCAGGCGCAGGACAGGGCTGTCACCACGGATGACTACAAGGCGATCCTCGGGCGTGAGTATGCGCAGAGGGCTGATTCGTTCTTCATTTGGGGCGGCGAGGAGAACGATCCGCCGCAGTACGGCAAGGTCTTCATCTCCATCAAGCCGAGGGTTGGGTCGAGGCTCTCGACAGCCGAGAAGCGAGCGATTGAGAACACCATCCTCGGCGAGAAGAACCTAGTGACCATCACCCCCGAGGTGGTGGATCCCGATCTTCTCTACATCAATCCATCGGTGACCGTCTACTACGATGAATCGAAGACCACTCTCAACAGCACGGGTGTCGAGTCGAGGGTGATCGAACTGATCAAGACCTTCGCAGATTCCTACCTCGGTCTGTTTCAGCGGAACTTCCGAATGTCGAAGTTCTCATCCACCATCGACGGCTCTTCGGGGGCGATCAATGCCAACAGCACGGACATCACCCTCACGAAGAGGTTTGAGCCAAGCCTCGGCAGGGCTGCGCCCTACGCCATCAACTTCGACAATCCCCTGCTGCATCCCGTGGACGGATACACCCCGATCCTGTCGAGCGAGATCTTCAGGCACATAGACACGACATCGTCTGCGACGGTCAAGCCCGTGGTCGATGCCTTCGTGGACGATGACGGATACGGGAACATCAGGATCTACAAGCAGGTGGGAAGCACCAAGGTGTTCCTGAACAGGAACACGGGAAGCATCGATTACGAGACGGGCAAGATCTTCCTGCGCAACCTCAAGATCGAAAGCCTTGACGATGGGAAGACCGAACTCTCCCTTACGGTGATCCCGAGGAACAAGGACATCTTTGCCCGTAGGAATCAGATCGTCCTCATCGATCCGAACAGCATTTCGGTCACCACGGTGCCCGAG
>Ga0172376_10000737_pt1 | contig 42197 bp, 33 predicted proteins | sample Lak35m_FD_121114 | JGI IMG/M metagenome (GOLD analysis project Ga0172376, IMG submission 121114) | Freshwater microbial communities from Kabuno Bay, South-Kivu, Congo - kab_092012_35m | ecosystem: Environmental > Aquatic > Freshwater > Lake | place: Democratic Republic of the Congo: South-Kivu...
GAGCCCATCGCCGGAGACTTTCTCGCGCGCGGACAGGCCCCACATGGCCAACGCGGCGGCCGCGGCGGCACCGACCATGGCGAGACGGCGCACGCGAGCAGGGAAGGCGAAGAAGCGCCCGCGGCGCGCGTCGACATCCGCCTCGACCGAGTCCCCCTCCAACGATTCCCCCGCAATCGACTCCCCCACGAGCGATTTCGTGCCCCGCCCGAACTCGGCTTCGTCGAGGGCGGTGGAGGCTTGGTCCGCGGCGGTCGCGGGTTGGAGCTTGGTTCGCAAGCCGGCGAGCAGATCGGGCATCGGCGCGGAGGCGCGCGCCTGCAGGCCCTGCACGAGCACGCCGCGCGCGCGCACGGCGCGCGCTTCCAAGGCGCTGCATGTGCGACAGGCGCGCATGTGGCGCGCCAGGCCGTCCATCGCGGTGGTCGGCAAGTCGCCGCCCACATAGAGCGGAAGCGCCTGCCGAGCGGCGTCGCAATCCCAAGGTGCTTGGCGAGGATCCATGGTCGTGATGTTCGATGTCGTCGTGTTGCCGGGTCCAATCGGTCCTACGGACGACGCGAGTCCTTGTTGGAGCCCGACTGTCCCGCTTGTCCGCCGGCGCGGCGCGCGGCGCGCGACTTGGCGCGGCGCTCCCATTCGTCCTGGAACAACTGGCGTCCGCGATGCAGGCGCCAACGCACGGTGACATGCGTGGCGCCCACGATGCGCGCGATGTCGAGGCACGAGAGCCCCTCGAGCTCGCGCAGCACGAGCACCGTCTGGAAGTGCGGAGCCAAGGTCTTCAGCACCTCGCGCACCTCGTGCACCGTCTCGGCGCGCTCGGCGTCGCTCGAGGGCGCTGGCGCGCGCGCGTCGGCCAACTGCACCTCGCCTTCGTCCGATTCCGCGATGGTGCCGCTGGCGACGATCCGGCGACGACGCAGATGGTCGATCGAGAGGTTGGTGACGATGCGGTAGAGCCAGGTCGTGAAGGCGTGCTGGAAGTCGAAGTTGGCGAGGTTCTTGTGCACGCGCAAGAAGGCCTCCTGCGCGATGTCCTGCGCGTCCTCGTCGCCCGGCAGCAGGTTCTTCGCCACGCGCCAGGCGCGAGCTTCGTGCCGGCGCACCAGCGCCTCGAAGGCATCCATGTCGCCGCGTTGGGCGCGACGCACCAGGGCATGATCGAAGGCGCGCTCGTCGGCGTCCTGGCGCTCGCGGCCGCCGTTCGAGTCGCGACCTCCAGTCGAGTCGAGTGCAGGCTCCTGCGCACCCGGGCCGTCGGCCTCCCCCCCATCCAAATCCAACTGGGGATCCAACTGGGCGCCGTCCAAGTCGAAGTCGGCGGTCGGCTGGTCGTCTCCCTCGAGGACCTCGTCCTCGAACGGCTCGGCGTCCGAAAGCGGCCCGTCCGAGGTCGACAATCCATCCCGCAGGTCGGACGGATGCAGCAGCGCCTGGTCGCGAGGCGAGGCGGCTTGGCTAGCGGTGTTGGCGCGCTTGCTGGCCATGGGAGGGGGCGTGTCGTACGAGTGGTCCGCGGGACTGTTGGCGGGCTCCTCGGCCCTTCCCGCGCCCCCGCCGCCCTCGCGCCTGCCGGCCATGCCTGCTCCTCGAATGGCGCCCGGAGGGCCTCAGGCGAGCACGGGGAAGCGCCCGGGCAGCGCACCCGCGCGACGGTACTTCTCGCGGCGCTCGCGCACCAAGGTCTCGAGGGGCAACGCGGAAAGTTCGTCCAAGGCGGCGACGACTTGTCGCTTGACCGCCTCCATGGCGACCATCGGCGCGCGGTGGGCGCCCCCGACGGGCTCGGGGATGACTCCGTCGATCAAGCCCAACGCCAACAGGTCGGGCGCGGTCAACTTGAGCGCCTCGGCCGCGTCCGGCGTGCGCGATCCATCCTTCCACAGGATGGCGGCGCAACCTTCGGGGCTGATCACCGAGTAGTAGCTGTGCTCCATCATGTAGACGCGGTCGCCGACGCCGATCCCCAGCGCGCCGCCCGAGCCGCCTTCGCCGATGACCACCGCCACGATCGGCGTCTTCAAGTCGAACATGTGCAAGATGTTCTCGGCGATGGCGGCGGCTTGGCCGCGCTCTTCGGCGCCGATGCCTGGATACGCGCCGGGCGTGTTGATCAAGCACACGATCGGCAGGCGCAGCTTCTCGGCGAGGCGCATCTTGCGCAGGGCCTTGCGATAGCCCTCGGGATGCGCGCAGCCGAAGTTGTAGGCCATGCGCTCCTTGGTCGTGCGCCCCTTCCTGTGCGCCACGAGCAGGAAGCGGCGCTCGCCGAAGCGCGCGAAGCCGGTGGCGATGGCCCTGTCGTCGCCGTAGACCTTGTCGCCGAACAGCTCGAGGAACTCGTCGCAGACCTTCTCGATGTAGTCGAGGGCGATGGGACGCTTGTCGTGGCGCGCGACGCACACGCGCTCCCAGGCCGACAAGTCGCGGTAGGTGTCGCCGATCGTCTGCTTGAGCTTGGCGCGCAGCGCCTCGAGCTCGGTCGAGATGTCGAGCTTCGTCCGCGCGCTGATCTGCTCCAACTCGGCGAGCTGCTTCTCGACCTCCTGGATGCGGCGTTCGAAGGGCAGGTAGCCGAGGTCGGTGCGGGCGGTGTCCGTCATGGCGTGCTCGGACCGCGAACACGGTCCTGCCGCAGGGTAACCGCCGCGGGGCGCAGGCGCCAACGCGGCGGCGGGCAGGCCCATGGCGGGCCCATGGGAAGCTGCTGTCCGGCCGCGGGGACAAGGGGGCGCGACATCCTTCAATCCGCCGCGCAGCGTGGCTAGCATCGCGCCTTGCGGCCCCCACCGATGCAAACCACCCACACCGCCCAGGCTTCGACCTCCCCCACCCACGACAAGTTGCCCGGCGCTTGGCGCGTGGAAGTGCACCGGCTGCGCGCCAGCGACGACCCCGAGGGCGCCCACGCGTTGGCGGCCCTGCGCGAGGCGGGTTGGAAGGGCTTGCACTCGGTGCGCACGGCGCGCGGCTTCCTCCTGCCGGCCGAGTGCACGCGCGCCGTCGTGGATGCGACCACGAAGGAGATCCTCGCCGACCCCGTGCTCGATCGCGCCGCGATCTCGGCGCCGCGCGAAGCGCCGACGGCTTCGCAAGGCGTGCTGCGCGTGCTCGTGGCGCGCAAGAGCGGCGTGATGGACCCCGTGGCGCAGACCATCTCGCGCGCCATGGCGCGCGCGCGCATCTGGCCCGGCGAAGGGGAACCGCACACGACCACCTTCCGCGTGTACCAGCTCGAAGGCGAACCGGCGGCGCTCGACCCCAAGCTCGCGCGCGAGTACTGCACGCGCGTGCTCGGCAACGAGACCATCGAGGACGTGCTCGTGGCGAACGAGGCGCTGCCCTACGCGTTGCCGCGCCAGAGTCCGCGCCACGGCGTGGTGCACGTGCCCCTGCGCGGCTTGACGGACGAGCTCTTGGCGAAGACCAGCCGCGAGGGCTCGCTCTCCTTGAACCTGGTGGAGATGCGCGCGGTGCAGGCGCACTACGAAGCGCTGCGGCGCGAGCCGACCATCGCCGAGCTCGAGACGATCGCCCAGACCTGGAGCGAGCACTGCAAGCACAAGACCTTCACCAGCAAGGTCGAATTCGAAGGCCGCGTGATCGACAACCTGCTCAAGCAGACGATCAAGGCGGCGACGATGGAACTCGCCAAGCCGTGGTGCGTCAGCGTCTTCCACGACAACGCCGGCATCATCGAGTTCGACCAGGGCTTCGATGTGTGCATGAAGGTCGAGACGCACAACCACCCCTCGGCCATCGACCCCTACGGTGGAGCGGGCACCGGCGTGGGCGGCGTCATCCGCGACATCCTGGGCGTGGGCCTCGGCGCCAAGCCGATCGCCAACACCGACGCGTTCTTCGTCGGATCGCTCGACATGCCGCAGGCGGAGCTCCCCAAGGGTTGCATGCACCCGCGCCGCATCCTGTCGGGCGTGGTGGCGGGCGTGCGCGACTACGGCAACCGCATGGGCATCCCGACCATCGCCGGCGGCGTGTGGTCGCACCCCGACTACGTGGGCAATCCGCTGGTGTACGCCGGCACCGTGGGCATCATGCCGCACTGGGCCGCCACCAAGAGCGTGCAGCCCGGCGACAAGATCGTGGTCGTCGGAGGCCGCACCGGCCGCGACGGCATCCACGGCGCGACCTTCTCCTCTGTCGAGCTGACCGAGACCAGCGAAATCGAGTCGAGCGCCGCGGTGCAGATCGGCGACGCCATCACGGAGAAGCGCGTGCTCGACTTGATCGTGCGCGCGCGCGACGCGCGCTTGTATCGCGCCATCACGGACTGCGGGGCCGGCGGCCTGTCCTCGGCGGTCGGCGAGATGGGCGCCGAGTGCGGCGCGTTGGTGCGACTCGAGACCGTGCCGCTCAAGTACCCGGGGCTGTCGCCGGAGGAGATCTGGATCAGCGAGGCGCAGGAGCGCATGGTGTTGGCGGTGCCCGAGGAGTCGCTCGAACGCCTGCTCGAGGCTTGCCGCCTCGAGGACGTGGAGGCGAGCGTCATCGGCGACTTCACCTCGACCGGGCGACTGGTGCTGACTTGGCACGGCGAAGTGCAGGCCGACTTGGACCTGCACTTCCTGCACGAGGGCACGCCCAAGCCGACGCGCAAGGCGCGCTTCGAGGCGCCGCGCGAGGAGGACTCCGGCGTGCCTGCGGTCGCCGACCAGCGCGCGCTGTTGTTGTCGCTGCTGTCCTCGACGGACATCGCCTCCAAGGAATGGATCGTGCGGCAGTACGACCACGAGGTGCAGGGACAGTCGGTGCTCAAGCCCATGACCGGCGTCAAGCGCGACGCGCCCAGCGACGCGGCGGTGATCAAGCCGCTGCCGCAATCGAAGAAGGGCCTGGCCATCGGCTGCGGCGCCTCGCCGCACTATGGACGACTGGATCCCGGCGCGATGGCCGAGACGGTCATCGACGAGGCGCTGCGCAACGTCGTCGCCGTCGGCGGCGATCCCGACCGCACGGCGATCCTCGACAACTTCTCGTGGGGCAATTGCGCCCACGAGGATCGTATGGGCTCGCTCGTGCTGGCCTCCGAGGGCTGCTACCGCGCGGCCATGGCCTACGGCACGCCGTTCATCAGCGGCAAGGACTCGCTCAACAACGAGTTCAAGGTCGGCGAGCGCGTCATCGCCATCCCGCCGACGCTGCTCGTGTCCGCCTTGTCGATCGTGCCGGATGTCGCGATCGTCGTGGCCAGCGATTGGTGCCGCGCGGGCTCGTCCTTGTACCTGGTCGGCGCGACCAAGCTGCACTTCGGCGGCTCGCACCACCACTTGGCGCGCGGGCTCTCGGGTGGAGCGGTGCCGCGTCCGGACCTCGCCGAGGCGCCGCGGGTCTTGCGGGCGCTGCATGCCGCGATCAAGTCCGGCGCCGTGCGTTCGTGCCACGACTTGTCGGAAGGCGGATTGGCGGTGGCCGCGGCGGAAAGCGCCTTCGGCGGATGCCTGGGCGCGACCATCGAGTTGGACAAGGCGCCACGCGACATCGACGTGGCGTCGAACATCGAGCTCGACACGGCGCTCATGTATTCCGAGACGCCGACGCGCTTCCTAGTGGAAGTCGATCCGGCGCGCGCGGCCGAGTTCGAGCGGCACCTCGCGGACCTGCCCCACGCGCGAGTGGGCGCGACGCGCGCCGAGGGCGTGCTGGAGTTCAAGGGCGCGCGCGGCGCGAGCATCGCGCGCTGGGACATCGAGGAACTGCGCAGCGCGCACCAATCCGGTTGGAAGGCCTGAAGGACGGAATCGAGCATGGCACACGCGAAGAGATCCCTCGTCCTGCGCACGGCCGGCATCAACTGCGACGCCGAGACTGTGCGCGCCCTGGAACGCGCCGGCTCGCAAGTCGAGTTGGTGCACCTGCACGCCCTGCTGGAGGCGCCCGCGCTCCTCGAAGGCGCCTCGCTGGTAGTCATCCCGGGCGGATTCAGCTACGGGGACGACGTGTCCTCCGGACGCATCTTCGGCCTCGAACTGCGCCACGGCTTGTCGAGCGAACTGGCGCGCTTCGTCGACGGAGGCGGGCGCGTGCTGGGCGTGTGCAACGGCTTCCAGGTCCTGGTCGAGTCGGGCCTGTTCGAACGCGAACCGGGCTCGACGACCATCCCGCCGCGCGCGATCGCCCTGACCAACAACATCTCGGCGCGCTTCGAGTGCCGCTGGGTGCACTTGAAGGGCGAGCGCTGCGCGGCCGACTGGATCGAAGCCGGCGCGGTCTTCCCCGTGCCCATGGCGCACGGCGAGGGACGCTTCGTGACCCTCGACGAGGCCACCCTGGCGCGGCTCGAGGCCCATGGACAAGTGGCGTTGCGCTATGTGAAGGCCGACGGCTCTCCCGCCACGGGCGCCGAGGACAACCCCAACGGATCGACTGCCGCCATCGCCGGGCTGTGCGACCGCACGGGGCGCGTGCTGGGCTTGATGCCCCACCCCGAGCGCAACCTCGACCCGTGGAACCACCCTGAATGGACTCGCCTGCGCGCGCACGGCATCGAGCGCAAGCAAGGTGAAGGCCAAGGCTTCTGGGACCGGCTGGTGGCCTCCCTGCCGGTCTTGGTCTAGCCCCGCGCCAAACAGCCGCCCGCCACTGGAGCGCGGCGGATCGACAGCCTGGATGCAGGCCATCCGGCGGGGGGACGAAGGCCGGGGATCGCGAGCGAGGACTTGAACCCGCCCGACGGAAACTGCACAACCGGAGCAGTCCTCGCGACAGATCACATGAACAAGCAAATCCTCACCATCGCGCTCCTCGCCCCCCTCTTCAGCGGCTGCATCGCCGCGGCCGTCGGCGTCGTCGGCGGCGTCCTGCTCTCGCAGGAGGTCCTCGAAGATGCGACCTACGTCGGCCGCGTCAAGCAAGACGCCAACCGCACCTGGGCTTCGGCCAAGACCTCGTTGTCGAACGCCAGCCTCAAGCCCATCGAGACCAACAACGCCGCGCGCACCGCCAGCGGCGAGGTCGACGGCGCCAAGGTCGTCATCAGCGTCGCCACGACCGACCTGAACGAGTGCGAGATCCGCGTGTCGGCCAAGAAGTACGGCGTCGCCAACGGCGAGATCGCGCGCATGGTCTTCGACAAGATCCTCGCCGACCTCGACCGCTGAGGCGTGCTCGAACGATCGCCACCACGCGCGCGACGCGCGGTCCTCGGCGCGAGCCGGCGGCCGCGCGTTGGCGTTGGCGCCCCGCCAAGCCCCTCGCCCAGCACCACGCGTCGACTAGCACGCGTCGACTAGCACGCGTCGATGGGCGTGCGCGGCGCAGGCGCGAGCCTGTCAATTTTTCTTTACAGCAGGGCCGCCTTTGGCGGCGTTCGACTGCGGACGCGCGAGGCAGCGGCGACACAGCCCGCGCAGCCGCAAGTCGTGCGACACCAGCCGCCAGCCCTTCTTGCGGCACGCCTCGAGTTGCAGCTCCTCGATGCGCTCGTCGTGGAATTCCTCGATGCGCCCGCAGGACATGCACAGCATGTGGTCGTGGTGGTGGTGGCCGAGGACATGCTCGTAGACGAGCACTCCGCGCTCGGCGTCGAGGCCCTGCAGGAAACCCGCCTCGGACAACAGGGCCAGCGTGCGGTACACCGTGGCGCGCGAGACCTTGGCGCCATCCTCGGCGGAGAGCCAGGCGTGCAGTTCCTCGGCCGAGAAGTGCTCGTGCGTGGCGAAGGCGCGGTCGAGGATGCGCCGGCGCGGACGCGTCAACTTGAGCGACTTGGCCTTCAACCAGGCCTCGAAGCGCTGCACGATCTCGGCGTGCTTCATGGACCGCCAGCGGACCTCAGGCCGGATCGACGGGCTTGCGGCGGCGCAGCGCGGGTCCGCCGTCGGATTCTTGGATGACGACAGGCTCCTCGGGCGCGAGCACGGGCGTCGGACGCAGCGCGGCGCGCGATTCCTCGCGCACGCCGATGTCGTTGCGGAACTGGCGACCATCGAAGCGGATCCTGGCCACGGCCGCGTAGGCGCGTTGGCGCGCCTCGTGCACATCGGCGCCGCAGGCGGTGACGCACAGCACGCGGCCGCCCGCCACGACGAGATCGCCCTTCATGTTGCGCTTCGTGCCGGCGTGGAACACGACCACGTCCGGATCGCGCTCGGCCTCTTCGATGCCGTCGATGGCGGCGCCCTTCTTGGGCGCCTGCGGATAACCCTCGGCCGCCATGACGACTCCCACCACGGTGCGCTCGTCCCAATCGGGCGGCTCCAACTCGCCGAGCTTGCCGTCGGCGCAGGCGAGGAGGATGGGCAGCAGGTCGCCCTTCAAGCGACGCACGATGGCTTGGGTCTCGGGATCTCCGAAGCGCACGTTGTACTCGAGCACGCGCGGGCCCGCGTCGGTCAACATCAAGCCCGTGAAGAGCGTGCCGCGGAACGGGATCTCGTCGCGACGCAGCGCATGCACGGTCGGCACGAGCACGCGCTGCTCGATCTGGCGCAGCACGCGCTTGGCGATGCTCGTCACCGGCGAAACGACCCCCATGCCGCCCGTGTTGGGGCCGAGGTCGCCGTCCTGGAGCTGCTTGTGGTCCATGACGGGCTCGAGGATCAGGATCGTCTCGCCGTCGGTGATCGACAGGAGGCTCGCCTCCTCGCCCACCAGGCACTCCTCGACCACGACGCGGTCGCCCGCGGCGCCGAGCGTGCGCTTCTCCATCACCTCGTCGATGGCCGTGCAGGCCGTCTTGGCGTCGGCGCAGACGAAGACGCCCTTGCCCGCGGCCAGTCCGTCGGCCTTGACGACCTGCGGCCACTCCTTGCAACCCTCGAGGTAGCTCTTGGCGATCCCCGAACGATCGAAGCGGCGCCACTGCGCGGTGGGGATGCGGTGGCGGTCGAGCAGCTCCTTGGCGTGCACCTTCGATCCCTCGAGCTTGGCGCCCGAGGCGCCCGGACCGAAGACGCGCAGCTTGAGTTCGCGCAACCGATCGGCGAGGCCCGCCACCAACGGATCCTCGGGGCCCACCACGACCAGATCGGGCTGCTCCTTCTTGGCCAGCGCGACCAAGCCCTCGATGTCGGTCGCCTCGACGGCGATGTTCCTCGCGTGCAGGGCCGTGCCGGGGTTGCCCGGAGCGCACAGGATCTCGGGCGCGAGCGGTGAACGCGAGAGCTTCCAGACGAGCGCGTGCTCGCGACCGCCACTGCCGACGACGAGGACTTTCATGTTGCGTGGGAGCGCGTCGATGCCGCTGGCGCAAGAGCGCACCCGCCATCCGTCGCGTCGCGCGAGAGGATAGCAAGACCCGCGCGCGGGACGAGGGCTCCTTCTCTACCGGGGCGCCCTGCGGGTGCGCGCGCCAGCAGGGCGCGGAGCAACCCCTCGTCTACCAACCCGTCGCGCGCGTCGCCCTGGAACGCTAACCTGCACGCTTAATACAGGCCGGGGAGTACCTCAGTTGGTAGAGGGGAAGCTTTGGGTGCTTCCAGTCGTGGGTTCGAGTCCCATCTCCCCGACCAGCACGCGCCCGTAGCTCAGTTGGATAGAGCATCGGATTTCTAATCCGACGGTCGCAGGTTCGAATCCTGCCGGGCGCGCCACTCCGGCCCGGAAGCAGGACGACCAGCGCGACGAAACCGCGCGACCACCGCGCGACCACTGCGCACACCCGCGCGTTGGACGCATGGCCGCGACCCTCGCGCGATGGCAGACTGCCTCGCATGCCCCCCCACGCGCATCATCTCCACGCGGAGTCCCCCGCATGGAGCATCTGGCGCAGCGTGGCGGGCTTGTGCGCCGCGGGCGCGGCGGCGTGGGCCCTGCGCGACGATCCCAAGGTGGCGCTGGCGTGCGCGGCGGCGGCGCTGATGGCGGTCTGGTGGGTGCTCGAAGCCCTGCCGCTGTGGGCCACATCACTCGTGCCGTTGCTCGCGATCCCTCTCTTGCGCGACGACCTCCCGCCGCTCGCTCGCGCGCAAGCGTCCTTCTCCCCCTACTTCGATCCCTACGTCGGCTTGTTCCTGGGCGGCATGTGCGTCGGCGCCGCCATGCAAGAGCATGGACTGCATCGACGCTTCGCGTTGCGCATCTTGCTCGTCTGCGGCAACTCGCCGCGGCGCGTGCTCGCCGGGCTGCTCGTCGCGCCGGCCTTGGTATCGATGTGGATCAGCAACACGGCGACCACAGCCATGATGCTGCCGGTGGCGCTGTCGGTGGCGCTCGCCGCGGGACCGAGCGAGGCGCGGCGCGCCGATCGGCGCGGCACGGCCTACCTGCTCGCCATCGCCTATGGCGCCTCGATCGGCGGAGTGGCCACGAAGATCGGCACGCCGCCCAACGCGCAGTTCGCGGGCTTCATGGAGCAGCGCGGCGTCGAGATCGGCTTCCTGCAGTTCCTGGTCGTGGGCGGCGGCTTCGTGCTGCTCTTCCTGCCCGTGGCGTGGCTCTTCCTGGCGCGCCTCGTGCCGGCGGAGGGCCAAGGCGGCCTCGCGCGCGCTTCCTTGCGCGCGCAACTCGAGGCCCTCGGTCCCATGTCGCGCGCCGAGCGCGACATCGCCCTCGTCTTCGTCGCGACGGCCCTCTTGTGGACCATTTCGCAACCCATTGCGGAGTGGCTGGAGCGCTCTGGCGCGCCGGATTGGTTGCGCACCGCGCACGTCGAGGGCGCCATCGCGTTGCTGGCTGCAGTGGTCTTGAAGCTCGCCGGCGGAGCGCGGCCGCTCCTGCCTTGGCGCGCCTTGCGCGGCGTGCCGTGGCACACGCTCGTGCTGCTCGGCGGCAGCTTCGGACTGGCCACGCTGGTGGTGGATTCCAAGGCCGGCGCCCAACTGGCGCTGCTCTTCGGCGGCTTGCGCGACGCGCCGCCGCTCGCGGCACTCTTCTTCGCCACGCTAGCGACCGTGGGGTTGTCGGCCATCGCCAGCAACACGGCCACCTGCGGCGTGATGCTAGCGGTGTTGTGGGAGGCCTTCGGCGCAGGCCAAGCGCTGCCGATCCTGTACGGAGCCACCATCGCCGCGTCCTGCGACTTCGCGCTGCCGGCGGGCACGGCGCCCAACGCCATCGTGGCCGGCTCGGGGCTGGTGTCCTTGCGCACGATGTTCCTGCTGGGTGCCTGCCTCGATGTCGTGGCCGCGCTGGTCGCGACCGCGTGGGTCTGGCTGTCGGTGCCGCTGGTGCACGGCTAGGATCCTGCGCATGTCGCAGGGCCCGGCCTACCGCTTGACCACGAACCGACTCCAGCTCGCCTGCGTGGAGCCTGGCGATGTGCGCGAACTGCAGGAAGTCGTGCGCGCCGAGCGGACGCGGCTCGCCGAGCACTTGCCGTGGGCGCGCGAGGAGCCGCTGTCGCTCGACGCGCGCCTCTCGCAAGTGCGCGCCATGCGCGCGCGCTTCGACCTCGGCGAGGAGTGCTTCTGGACACTGCGCGCGGACGGACGCTTCGTCGGCATGGCGGGACTGCACGCGGGCGCGACGCCGGACTCGCGCTCGAGCGGCTATTGGCTGCGCGCCGACTCGTGCGGCCTTGGACTCGCGAGCGAGGCGGTGTGCGCCGTGCTGGCCGCGGCCTTCCTCGTCGAAGGAGTGCTGCGCGTCGAGATCCGAGCCGCGCCGAGCAACTCGCGCTCGTTGCGACTCGCCGCGCGCCTGGGCTTCGCGCGCGAGGGCTTGCTCAAGGACGCGTTGCCGGCGCGGCATGGCGGACGCGAGGACTTGGAGCTGCACGCCCTCGGCCGGGACGAGGCTCCGAGCGCGGCGCGCCGCGTGGTGCAGGTGCGCGGCTTCGACGCCTTGGGCCGCGAGTTGTTCGACACCGCGCGCTTGGCGCCTTCGCCCCTGCGCTAGGCGCGGCCGCGCTTCTTGGCGAGGCGCGCGGCCTCCTCCAGCGCTTGCACCTCCGCCTCCGACAACAAGCGCCATTGGCCACGCTCGAGCTCGCCGAGCTCGAGCGGCCCGAGCCGCACTCGCCGCAGCTTGACCACCTTCGCTCCCACCGCGGCCACCATGCGGCGCACCTGGCGGTTGCGTCCCTCGGTGACGACCACGACCAGGCGCGTCGTGGGACCGGCGTCGCCCAACCGCTCGACGCGGCACGGCCGCGTGGGCCCGTCGGACAAGCGCGGTCCGGCAGCGAGCTGGCGCAACTGCTCGTCGGTCAAGCGCGGACGCGCCTCGACGCGGTAGGCCTTCTCGACATGCGAGGCCGGATCGGTCAGCAAGTCGGCGAGGTCGTTGTCGTTGGTGAACAGCAGCAGGCCGGATGTGTCCAGGTCCAGCCGACCCACGGCCGAGACGAAGGAGGGAGCGCCCGCGAGGTGCGCGTGCACGGTGGGACGCCCCTGTGGATCGCTGCGCGTCGTCACGCAGCCGGTCGGCTTGTGCAGCATGAGCACCACGCGTTCCGCGCGCTCGACGAGCCGCCCGTCGAGCTCGACGCGCGCGTCAGCTTCGACCCACGCGCCCGGATCGCGCACCACGCGGCCGTCGACCTTGACACGGCCTGCGAGCACGAGCTCCTTGGCCATCTCGCGCGAACAGGCGCCGCGCCGCGACAGCCAGCGGTCGATCGTGCGCTTCTCGACGCTCACGGTTCGGACTCGCGGCCGATCCAACCGCGATGGCGGAACCACCACCACGACGACAAGGCGATCGCCGCCATGGCCGCCAGGCAGGCGGCGTAGCCGTAGGGGCTCTTGAGCTCGGGCATCGACCACGGACCGGCCTCGGGATCGAAGTTCATGCCGTACACGCCGACGACGAAGGTCAGCGGGATGAAGATGGTCGAGATGATCGTCAGCACCTTCATCACCTCGTTCATGCGTTGGCTCTGGGCCGCGAGGTGCAGCTCGATCAGCCCGGTGGCGAGCTCGCGCTCGTTCTCCACCATGTCGAGCGCCTGCACGGCGTGGTCCTGCGCGTCGCGCAAGTACGGCAAGGTCTCCGGCGAGATCTTGCCGTCCGAGGCGCGCAGCAGGTTCTGCAAGGCGTCGCGCAGCGGCCAGGCCGCGCGGCGCAGCGCCAACAACTCGCGCCGCAGCCGGAAGAGCTCCTGCATGTGCCCGCGCCGCGGCTGCGCGAGCAGCTCCTCCTCGATGGTGTCGAGCCGCAGCGCGATGCGCTCGACCTGCGGGAAGTACGGATCGAAGGCTGCATCGAGCAGGCGATAGGCGAGGTAGTCGGCGCCGAGCGAGCGCAGCCGTCCACGGCCGGCGCGGATGCCCTCGCGCACCGGTTCGAAAGGATCGCCGGCGCGTTCCTGGAAGGTGACGACGAAGCGCTCGCCGAAGAACAGGGACAACTACTCCGTGTCGAGCATCTCGCCCGGATTGACCACGCGCGCCACGAAGTAGTAGTGCGAGCCGTAGTCCTCGACCTTCGCGCGCTGGTGCACATGCAGCACATCCTCGAGCGCCAAGGTGTGCAGGCCGAACAACTCCCCCACACGCCCCACGAGCTCCGCATCGCCCAGCCCCGTCACATCCAACCACAAGGTCCCGCTCTTCTCGCGCAGCTGGCGCACGCGCTCGAGCGAGGGTCCGTGCTCTTCGACCACGCCCTCGGGCCCGTAGTGCACGACATGCAACCGTCCCTCGCCGCGCTCCGGGGCGGAGACCAGCGTGCCGGGGGCGGCGCCGGGTTGGGTGCGCGTGTGGCGTAGGCGGCGCTTCTTCTTGGCCATGGCGCTATCGAGCAGGAGGGAAGGGGGAGACGCAAGGGTTGGATGCTGGCCCCGGTGATTGTGCGCGCGGCGGATGGCCCCCAAGCAGGCTCGGACCTCCGCAAGGGCCCGCAGGACGCGTCTGTCGTCCTCGCCGAGGGGCGCACCGGTGTCCATCGCGACCCACCCCTCGCAGTGGTCGTCGAGAACGCGTGCAGTCCTGCATGCGCGCCCGAAGCGCCAAGACTCAGGCGCAGCCCTCCAGGCCGTCCAACTGCTTGGACCGAGGCCCACGGCGTACACGCCCACCATGCCGGGCCAAGACGCTCGTGGCCGCCTTGGCGAGGCAGTCAGGGCCCGAATTCCGCTGGATCGCCCGGAGTTTTCCGCACAATGAGCGGGGCCAGCATCCCAAGAGCTCAACTTCCCCCCCTCTCCCGTACGATCCACCCCCTCGTGGACCCCGTCACCAAGGACCTCGTCCGCTACCTGATCGTCATCCTCTCGGCCCCCATCTGGGTGCCGTTCGCGCGGACGCTCTGGCGCGACTTCAACGCCGCCTTGCGGCGCGAAGGCGGTCTGCTCGGGCGGGCGCCCTCGGCCTTGGAGTTGCAGCGCCTCGACGCGCAGGGACAGCCCGAGGTCAGTCGAATGGTCAGCGAACCCATCGTGCGCCCAGGCGAGCAGCGCCAGGCGAAGCTCGGGTTGCGGCGCGTGGCCAAGGCGACGGCAGCGTCCGCGGCCACCACCCGGAAGCCGCGCGGCTTCCGCAAGTGAGCCACGCACCATGCCTGGAGCCGTGCAGGTGGTGCTCGATTGGCACCCGGCCCGCACGCACGCGCCGGGCATCGGGCGGTACCTGCGCGAACTGACGCGGGCGTTGGGCGCAGCAGGCTCGTGCACCGAAGGCGTCGAATGCCGGCGCCTCGACTGGGGGCGCGCGCCGCAAGCAGACCTGCCGTCGGGAGCGCACGGCGCCGCCGGGTCGTTGCCAGTCCGGCGCGTGGCCTTGCCGCGACGCCTGGCGGGACCCTGCTCGCACTTGGGTGCCGGTCCTTTGGCAGGGACGAGCGCGGGCCTCTTGCACACGGCGCGCCTCGACTTGTGGCCGCGCGGGGAGCGGCGAGTCGTGCTGGCGCTGTCGGAGCTGCCGACGGAACCCGCGCACGACTCGGAGCTGGCCCGCAAGGCCCGCCTGGCAGGTGCAGTCGTGGTCTTCACGCCGCTTTGGCGTGAACGCGCGGCGCGCACCTTGGGCGTGGACCTCGAACGCGTGCACGCCCTGCCGGTCGGTTGCGAACATTGGCGGCGTGGCCTCCTCGCGTCGCCGACCCGCACGCAGGACGTGCTCGTCCTCGGAGCGCGACGCGCCAGTCCGGCCCTGTCGGGCTTGGCGCAGGCGGCCTTGCTGCTGCGTGTGGAAGGCTGGCGGGGCCAGCTCGTGTGCGCGGGTCGTCCAGGCTCGGCGGACGGCACCCTGCGGGCCCTCGATCCGGCCTCGGCATGGCTGCGCCTCGTCGAGCCGCGCGAAGTGGAACTTCCCGGCTTGGTCGCCTCCGCGGGGCTCTTGGCCTACCTCCAGCCCGATCCGGGCACCCCGGTGACGCCGCTGGAGTCTCTGGCGCTGGGCACCCCGCTCGCCTGCCTGAAGAGCGCCGTCCTGGTCGAGGCCTTGGGCGACGCACCGGTCTGGGTCGAGTTGTCAGAAGCACCTGACAGGCTGGCGTGGAGTCGCGCCTTGCGCGCCGGACTCGGCTCGACACCAAGCGTCGAGGCGCGCGAGTTGGTGCGCAAGCACGATTGGGCCAGCTCGGCCCGGGCCCATCGGCGGCTGTGGCGGATGCTCGGCCTTCTCGCGGAAACGCGGCGACAAGCGCACGGCGCATCTTGATCCCCGGGCCCGCATCGGTGATCCTTTCTGCCCCGATTGTCATGCCGCCTCCAGCCGCGGCTAGCGGGACCCGAGCAGCGCCTCCAAGCCCCCACGCACGAGAGCCCCCTGTCATGTCGACCCAGGCCAACGCCACGCAAGCCAGCGTGGTCGTCAACTACGAAGGCAAGTCGGTCAGCCTGCCGATCGTCGTCGGCACCGAGCACGAACCCGCCGCCGACATCAGCAAGTTGCGCAGCGCCACCGGCCTGATCACGCTCGACCCGGGTTACGGCAACACGGGCGCGTGCCAGAGCGCCATCACCTTCATCGACGGCGAGAAGGGCATCCTGCGCTACCGCGGGTATCCGATCGAGGAACTGGCCGAGAAGAGCTCCTTCCTCGAAGTGGCTTGGCTCTTGATGCACGGTGAGCTGCCCGCGCGCCACCAGCTCGAGGGCTTCCGCACGGATGTCTCGCGCCACACGCTGCTGCACGAGGACTTCCGCCGCTTCTTCGACGCGCTGCCGAAGGACGCGCACCCCATGCCGGTGCTCGCCGCCACGGTCGGCGCGCTGGCGACCTTCTACCAAGGTCCCGAGACCGAGAAGCACCTGCAGGACACGATCATCCGCCTGCTGGCGAAGATGCCGACCATCGCCGCGTGCTCGTACAAGCACTCGATCGGGCAGCCCTTCATCTACCCGCAGAACCGGCTCGACTACTGCTCGAACTTCCTGCACATGATGTTCGCGACCCCGTGCGAGGAGTACGAGGTCGACCCGGTGGTCGCGCACGCGCTCGACCAGCTGCTGATCCTGCACGCCGACCACGAACAGAACTGCTCGACCTCGACCGTGCGCCTCGTCGGCAGCTCGCAAGCGAACCTCTTCGCCGCCATCAGCGCCGGCATCGGCGCCTTGTGGGGTCCGCTGCACGGTGGCGCCAACCAGCAAGTGATCGAGATGCTCGAGCAGATCGAGCGTGAGGACGGCAACGCCGATCGCTTCGTGGCGCGCGCCAAGGACAAGAACGACACCACGCGCCTGATGGGCTTCGGCCACCGCGTGTACAAGAACTACGACCCGCGCGCCAAGGTGCTGCGCGAGACCTGCGACCGGCTGGTCAACAAGCTGGATGTGTCGAGCAAGCTGCTCGACATCGCGCGCCGCCTCGAGGAGGTCGCGCTCTCCGACGAGTACTTCATCAGCCGCAAGCTCTACCCCAACGTCGACTTCTACTCGGGCGTCATCTACAAGGCGTTGGGCATCCCGACGAACATGTTCACCGTCATGTTCGCCATGGGCCGCCTCCCCGGCTGGGTCGCGCACTTCATGGAGATGCGCCGCGACCCCGACAACAGGATCGGTCGTCCGCGCCAGGTCTACACCGGCGCGGTGCAGCGCCCCTACCTGCCCATCGACAAGCGGGGTTGACGGAACCTGCCGCCCGAACAGGGCTGGCGGGTATCGATTCGCGCGGGCGGTCCGTTGGAAACGGGCCGCCCGTCGCGCATTCTCTGGCGCATGGAGTGGATCGGGATCCTGGCGGGGGTGGCTGTGGGCGCGGCCACGGCGTGGGTGCTGGTGCGCGCCTCGGGCGGCGCGCGGGCGGCGACACTCGCGCTCGAGCGCGACGCGGCGCGCGCCGAGCTCGCGACGCTGCGCGCGGCGGCGTCGGCCGCGCAGGCGGCCCAAGCCGGACTCCAAGCCCGGCTCGAGGAACGCGAGAAGGCCGAGGCGCAGCGACGTGCTTCGGAGGCCGAGCAGAAGAAGCAGTTGGAGGATGCCTTCGGGCGACTGGCGCAGGACGCGCTGGCGAAGAACAGCGCGCAGGTCGCCGCCACGGCCGAAGCGCGCTTCAAGCCGCTCAAGGACCAGCTCGAGGCGCTGCAGAAGAAGAACGACGAACTGGAGCAGAAGCGCGTCTCCGCCTACGCCAAGCTGGACACGCAGTTGGCCGGGCTGCAGCAGAAGACCGATCTCTTGGCGCAGACCAGCGAGCGCATGACCACCGCCCTGTCCTCGTCGGCGCAGGCGCGCGGGCGCTGGGGCGAGGTCTCGCTGAGGAACATCGTCGAGGCCGCCGGCATGACCGAGCACTGCGACTTCGAGACGCAGGAGACGCTCTCCGACGGCTCGCGCCCGGACATGGTGGTCAACCTGCCCGACGGCACGCGCATCCCGATCGACGCCAAGGCGCCGCTCTTCGACTACCAGAGCTCCTTCGAGTCGGGCGACGAGGCGGCGCGACGCGGGGCGCTCGACAAGCACGCCAAGGCGCTCAAGAAGCATGTCGTGGACCTCGCGGCGCGCGACTACCCGTCCAAGATGAGCTCGCGCGGCTTCGTCGTGCTGTTCGTGCCCACCGACGGCGCGCTGGCCAGCGCCTACGAACGCGATCCCGAGCTCTACGCCGCGTCCTCCAAGCTCAAGGTGTTCGTCGCGACACCCACTTCGCTCATGTCGATCCTGATGTCGTGCGCCATGCTGTGGCAGCAGAAGAAGGACCTCGACAACGCCCAGGCGATGGGCGAGACCGCGCGCGAGCTGTACGAACGCGTCGCCGTCTACGCCGAGCACGTCGAGCGGATCGGCGAGCACCTCGACAAGGCGCGCGCGAGCTTCGACAAGGCCGCTGGCAGCTACCAGTCGCGCGTGCTCGCCACCGGCAGGCGACTCGAGAAGCTCACCGGCGTCCAGCAGTTCAAGAAGCTGCTGCCCGAGGGCGGCAAGCAAGCGGAGGATGCACCATGACGCGCGGCGAAGCCCTGATCGACGTCGAGGACCATGTCGGCTTCCACCTCGCCTTCCCCGTGAAGGACCTCAAGGGCACCATGGCCTTCTATGGCGGGTTGCTCGGGTTGCGCCAAGGCCGCATCGGCGCCGATTGGGTCGACTACGACTTGTGCGGCCACCAGATCTCGGCGCACGTGATGCCCGAGGCCTGTCGTCCGCGCGAGGCCCACGACGTCGACGGCGACGACGTGCCCGTGCGCCACTTCGGACTCGTGGTGCGCTGGGAGGTGTGGCTGCGGCTGGCCGAGCGCCTGCGGGCCGATGGCGCGCGCTTCTTGATCGAGCCGCACGTGCGCTTCCAAGGCCAGCCCGGCGAGCAGGCCACCTTCTTCGTCGAGGACCCCTCGGGCAACGCGCTGGAGTTCAAGGCCTTCCAAGACCCCGCGCGCTTGTTCGCGCGCTGAGACCCGCCCGCGTCCGCCCATGCGGCGCGAGCGCGGACCTTGTCAAACAAACTTGACAGAGCTCAGGGCAGCCAAGTCACCTGCAGGCCGTTCGTGAGGTTGAACGCGCTGGCCGTGCAGAAGCTGGCCGAGTTGCGGTACCAGGCCTGATAGTTGCGCACGCCGCCCGCCGCGGGGATGGCGCCGATGGCGGACAGGCTCGGGGCGCCGCCCGCGCCCGGCCACGCGGCCGCTCCGGCGCTGGTCGAGCGCGTGCCGAGGCGCAAGATGGTGCCCGCCGCGCAACGCAAGCCGTCGCCGAACGCGGCGGCGCTGCCCGTCGTGCCTTGGAACAAGAGCACCGTGGTCGTGGCGGGCAGGTTCGACACGGACAACGACAGGCTGTCGGCCGCCGTGCTGGCTAGTCCGGCGCCGACCAGGCGTCCACCTTGGCCGGTGGAGTTGAGGCATCCCGAAGCCGAAGCCGTGGTGCTGTTGTTGCCGCAGGGACAAGCCGCGGCGACGCCGTCGCCAAAGCAGTAGGCCTTGGCCAGCGAGTACTCGGCGCGCAGCGTGCCGACCACCGTGATGGAGCCGCTCGTGCCGGTGGTCGGATCGGAGAAGGCGAAGCTCGAGTTGATGGGCGCCGACAATTGCAGCAGCACCCCGTTGCGCACGAAGGTGCCGTTCGTCGGTTGCGGGACGGAGGTGGCCCCGACGAGGCTCGAGGTCGTCGGCGTCCCGCCCAGCGGCGACACGGTCATTGTGCCAGAGGTCGCTGTCAGCGTGAGCGCGCCGGCGTAGGCGCCTCCAGCCGCGACGGCCACGGGCGGAGCCGAGGGCGAGAGCGTCAAACCCGCGATCTCGATCGTCGCCAGCGGCGGCAGAAACGGCAGCGGGTTGTTGATGCGCCCGCGGATGTCGGGCGTGACCAGCGCATTGCCGCTGACGAAGCCGACGAGGTTCGGGACGCCCGCGCTCGCGCCGGTGGCGACCAGCAGGCCACCCTCCAGCCGGAACTGGTTGCTCGGATTGCCCACGATGGCGCCGAGGGTCGACGTGCCGGTCCAGGAGAAGTTCGACTGGCTGCCGTTGATCGTGAAGTCGTAGTTCGACTGGGCTTGTGCGAGAGCGGCTAGCAAGAGGGTGGCGAGGGTGGAGCGCAGCATGGGATGACCCTGGAAGTGAAGGCTTGGGGGGTGGGAGTCCGACCTGTGGCGGCCGAGGCCCCGGGGAAAGGCTACCCCGCAGGCTCGCTTCTCGCGACCCGTGGCCCGCCAACCCGCCCGGCGACGGCCTCCCAAGGGGTCGCGGAACGCATGCGGGCCGCGGAACGACGATTCCTTCAGTCTCGGAGCCCCGCGATCCGATCCGCCGAAGGAGAAGCACAAGCATGGGCCTGATCGACTTGAGGACGCTGTTGGCGCGGGCGACGAGCCTCGCGCCCCTTCCGGAAGTGGCGCACAAGGTCTTGCTCCTCTCGCGCGAGGAGGCGACCGCGGCTAGGGACATCGTCGATGTCGTGCGACTCGATCCGGTCATCACCGCGCGCCTGCTCAAGCTCTCGAACTCGGCCGTCTACAGTCGCGCCGAGCATGTAGGCTCGCTCGAGGAGGCAGGCGCGACCTTGGGCGTCGCCAAGCTCGTCGATTTGGTCCTGACCATATGCGCTTCGCGCTGGTTCGAGCTCGCGCCGCTCGCCCCGGCCGAGCGTCGCGCCGCGTGGGAGCGCGCCTACGCTTCGGCCGTGGCGGCGAGCCTGCTCGCGCGCATCCACGGAGAAGCCAGCCCCGAGCGCGCCTACACGGCCGCGCTGCTGGCGGACATCGGCCGTCTGCTGCTGGCGCCCGAGCTGCTCGAAGCGCGCGAGGATCTCGCCAACCTCGCCGCCAACGGCGCGGAGGACGACGACGCCGAACGCGCAGTGTTGGGCGTCGACCACGCTTCGCTCGGCGCATTGGTGCTGGCGCGCTACAGCTTCCCGCCGCCGCTGGTCGACGCGGTGCGCCACCATCATCGACCGCAATCCGCGCGGCATGATGCGTTGCTCGCTTGGTGCGTGCACCTCGGACAGCAAGTGGCGCGCAACATGCTCGATCGGCGCGACGCTCCAGAGGCGGTGCGCGAGTTGGAGGAGGCCGAGTTGGCCGCGCTGGGACTCGACCTCGCCAGCGTCGCGGGGCTCGAAGAGCTGCTCGAGCGCGACCTCGTGCTCGCGGGGAACAGCATGCGGCTCGGCGAGTGAAGGCACCGAGGCGACGCTTGCCGCCAGCAAGCCACCGGCTGTGAGGGCGGGGCGCGCGCGGCACCAAGCGCAGGGGGTGGGGTGGCTAACGGGACTCGAACCCGCGACCTGAGGTACCACAAACCTCCGCTCTAACCAGCTGAGCTATAGCCACCGTCCAGAATGTCTCCGCATCCATCGCCCGAGGGATCCAACTTCCGTCGGAGTCGCTCATGCGCTTGGATCCGCTCGGACCCGTGCTTCCAGCGTCCGCCCGAGCCCGAGCGTCGCGAGGGAGATCGGTCCGAAGGACGCGGCGTGGTGGTCCGCATCCCCCCGCCTGCCGCCGTGGTGCGACCCACGGGCGGCATGCAGGGCCAAAGAGCATGAAGTTCGACCCTCTTGCTGTCAAGCGCGGCGAAGGGGTGGCGGCAAACGGGCCGCGGGCAGTTTATCGTGGACTTTGGAAGGCATGCAGTTGGAGCAGGCGCGCGAAGGAAAAGAGCCGGAAGGCAAGAGCTTCGGCAACATCAGCGACGCCCACTGGTCGCGCGCGCGCGATGGGGCCAACGCCGAGGCCATGGACTACTACCGTCGGCGCTCCCGGGCGCCCGGCGTCAAGGAAGGCGGCGGCTCGCGCAACTTCTACTGCATGGAGTGCGACGGCGTGGTGCCCGAGCAGCCGGGACTGGAGCGCTGCCCCCACTGCCAAGCGAGCCTCGCGGGCATGACGCGTCGCTACTTCAACTGGGTGGAGATCAACGAACCGTCGCGCGGCGATGCCGCGGCGGTGCTCAAGCCCCTCGCGGTCGCGGGCCTGTGCTTGCTCTTGCTGGTTCTCTTGGCGTGGTGGCTTTGGTGAGCGCGCCCGACCGCCACGCGCGGCAAGTGCGCTTCGCCCCGATCTCGACGCGCGGTCAAAGGCGCATCGAGTCGGCGCGAGCCCTGCTCGTGGGTTGCGGGGCGCTCGGCGGACACATCGCCCAGAGCTTGGTGCGCGCCGGGATCGGCGAGCTGCGGCTGGTCGATCGCGACACGGTCGAGGAGACCAACTTGCCGCGTCAAGTGCTCTTCACCGAGGCCCAGGCGCAGCTCGCGCTGCCCAAGGCGCTGGCATCGGTCGAATCGTTGGCGCCCATCGGAGCGCGCACCGTGCTCGTGCCGCGCGTAGCGCACCTCGACGCGCGCCTGCTCGACGAACTCGGCGAGGGCGTCGACCTCGTGCTCGACGGCACCGACAACCTGGAGACGCGCTACCTGCTCAACGACTGGTGCGTGGCGCGCGGCGTGCCGTGGGTGTACGGCGGCGTGGTCGGCGCGAGCGGCCTGGTGCTGCCGGTGCGCCCGGGAACAGGCGCCTGCCTCGCCTGCGCGTTCCCCACGCCTCCACCCGCGGGAACCTTGCCGACCTGCGAGACCGCCGGCGTGATCCAACCCGCGGTGGCGCTGGTCGCCGCGCTGCAAGCCGCTTGCGCGTTGCGCCTGCTCGTCGATCCCGAGGGCACGCCATCGAAGCTCGTGGAAGTCGACGCGTGGAACTTGCGCGTGCGCGAGTTGGAGCTGCCGCGCGACCCGGATTGCCGCGCCTGCGCGCGGCGCGAGTTCCCGCACCTCGCCGACGCGGCCGGCCCGCGCGCGACGCGCTTGTGCGGCCGCAACACGGTCCAGGTGCGCGGCGGCGCGGGGCGTTGCGATCTTCCCGCCCTGGCCGCGCGCCTCGCCGGCGCGACGCGCATCCTCGCCAGCGCGCCGAGCCTCTTGCGCTTCGAGGTCGACGACTTGCGGCTGACCGTGTTCGCCGACGCGCGCGCGCTGGTCGAGGGCACCGAGGACGAAGCGCGGGCCTTGGCCGCCTACGATCGCTGGATCGGCGCGTGAAGCCGACGCTGGTGCTGCTCGCCGCGGGCTTGTCGCGCCGACTAGGCGAGAGCAAGGCGCTGGTCGATCTCGCCGGTGCGACGCCGCTGCGACGCTTGTGGCGCGCCGCGCACGCTTCCTGCGACGCCGAGGCGTTGGTCGTGGTCGCGACGGAGACGGTTGGACCGCGCCTCGCGGCGAACCTGCCGCCCGGAGCGCGCGTGGTGCTCAATCCCGATCCAGCCAGGGGACGCACGGGATCCGTGCAGCTGGCCGCGCACGCGGCGAACGGACGCGATCTGCTGCTGGCTCCAGTCGATGTGCCGCTGGTGCCCGCGAGCGTGTTCGCCGCGCTGCTTCGCGCCTGGGACGAGGCTGGCGAACCGGCGCGCGGCTGGTTGGCTCCGCGCACCAGCGATGGGCGCCACGGGCACCCCGTGCTGCTGGGCCGCGGCTTGGCGGAAGATCTTTCCTCGTGCGCTCCCGACGAGCCTCTGTGGCGCTTGCGCGCACGCGCCACGCCCATGTGGTCGGCGCTGGTGGACTCGCCGCGCATCCACGACGACCTCGACTCCCCCCGCGACCTCGAGGAGCTGCGGGCGATCGCCCTGAACTTGGACGAGTGAGCCTGCCGACATACCCACGAAGAGGGACCCGGCGGGAACATGAGCTTCCAAGGAGACGTGAGCGGCATCGGCTTGGCCGATCTGCTGCAGAGCTTGTCGCGCGGCAAGGACGGCGTGCTGCACCTCGATGGCGAGGGCCGGCGCGCGCGCCTCTACCTGCAACGCGGTGCCGTGCGCCTGCTGCCTGCCGCCGACGAGGATCCACTCGCGTGGTCGTCGCGCGCGCGCGCCGCGCTGGCAAGGGACGCGAACGAAGCGGCGGCGGCGGGATTGGCGCCGCAGGTCGCGCGTGCCGCGCGGCTCGAGGCCCTCTACGGACTGCTCGATGCCCAGGTGCTGCACTTCCGCTTCGAACCGGGGACCGTCGAGCGCGATGGAGACGACGACGCTTCCAACGCTCCCTTCGCGCTGGAAGGCCTGCTGCTCGAATACGCGCGGCTCGCCGACGATCGCGCCCGCCTGCCGGCGGAGTGGTTGCCGTTCGGCGGCGAAGTGCCCTTTCAAAGCGGCCTCTCCCGCGACGACTCGCGCGAGCACGCGCGGATCGTGCAAGCCTGCGATGGCGCCTCGAGCGTGGCGGAACTGGCCGACCGGCTCGGCGTGGCGCTGCGCCAGGCGCAACTATGGATCGCGAACGCCTTGCAGCAGGGCGATGTGTACTTGTCCTCCCAGCGCGACCTGTGGGCGCTGGCGCGGCACGAGCTGCAGTCCGCTCGCTTCGAGCGCGCGACCGCGCGCATCGAAGCCGCGCTGGAGGCGAGCGAGCCTGGTCCGTTGCCGGAGGAACTGGCGCGGCAGTTCGACCACGAGTGGCAGGCAGGCCGCCTCGAGGCGGCTCTCAAGCCGCTCTCGAGCAAGGCGCGCCTGACCTTCCTGCGCAAGCTCGATCCGGCGGCCGCTGCGCCGGGAGGCGCGCTGTCGAGGGCGCGCGCACACGCCAAGCTCGTCCCCGAGGACCTGCAAGCCGCCATGCATGTCCTGCGAGCCGCGAGCTGGGCCGCCTCGACGAAGGAGCCCGCGTGGCGCGAGCTGTGCGAGCTCGCCAAGCGCTTGTTGGCCGCTCGCAAGCGACTCGCGGCCGAGCCCGTCCTGCGCGTGCTTTCGCAGCGCACGCCAGCCAACTCGGTGGCGCGCTTCGAAGTCGGCGCGCTCATGCTCGATGCCGGCATGGGCCACGAGGCCGCGCCTTGGATCCTGGAGACCGCGCGCGAGTTGCTGCAGCAGAAGAAGCCGCAGAAGGCGCTGCCGAGCCTCAAGGCGTTGGTCGAGCTGGCTCCCGAGCACGCCGAGGCGCGCAGCCTGTTGTCGCGCGCCCGCGCCATGTCGATGCGCCAGGCCTTGGTGCGCAAGCACACGCTGGCGGGCTTGTGCGTCGTGCTGTGCCTCGGCGCCATGGGAGTCGTGCGCTGGCGCGAGACGGCCGACCGCGAACGCAGGATCCTCGAGATCCGCGCGCTGGAGTCGCAGCCCGAACGCGCCTTGCGCCTGCTCGCCGCGCACTTCCCGCGGGAGGGCGATCCCGCCATCGACTCTTGGCGCGAGTCGCTGGCCGAGCGAGCGATCCACGATGCGCAAGCCGACTGCAGCTCCTGGATCAAGGAATGGACCAAGGCCGCGGTGCTCTGCGGCAGCGGCGACCTCGTGCTTGGCGTCGAACGCGGACTGGCCCTGCCGCCGCCTCCTCCGCAGGCGCCAGGCGTCGAGGCGCTGCCGCTGGTGGCGGACATCGCGAGCGCCGTGGAGGCGCGCATCGGCGAGATGATGGTGGGCCTGTCCGACGTGCCCGGCCAAGGCGACGCGGAACTCGCGACCGAGGCGCACCTGCGCGGCTTGCTGGCCGAGCTGCGTTCGTTGTTGTCGGCTCGCGCGGAGGAGATCTGGAGCCGTCTGGCCACGAGACTCGCCGAGGTGGACCAGCGCCTGGTGGCGCGCGCCGAAGCACGCGCGCGCTTGCAAGAGCGCGCCGAACACCTGCGCAGGATCGAGTCGATGAACCTCTTGATCGGGTCCGCGCGCTTGAAGAAGGCCGCTGGCGATTGGAGCGGCGCCGCGGCCGACTACGACGGCATCGCGGCGCTCGACCTCGAAGGCGCCGTACGGGCATCGGCCCCCGATGAGTTCGCGGAGGCCTTCCGCAAGCGCGACGCGCTGTCGAAGGCGGAGCGATGGGCGCTCGAAGGCGCGCACGATCGCGCGTTGTCGCTGCTGGAGGCCGAATTCCCCGGCGAAGCGCGCCCCTTGCCCTGGCGCCTCGAGGTCTTCCCCGCCGACGCCACGATCGAACTGCCGGATGGTTCGCGCGGCGCGGCGCCGCTCGTCGCGCGCAGCGCGCAGGGCGAACGCTTGCGGCTCGTGGTCTCGCGCGCTGGGTGCCGCGACACGGTGTTGGAGGTCGACGCGCCCAAGGACCGTGGTCTGCACCTGCAGCGCAGGCCGGACTTCGAACTGTCGGGCCTCGGCAGGGTCTCGGCCCCTCCGCTCGTGTTGGACGATGGCCATGTGCTGGTCGATCGCGCCGCGGGCGTGATCCGTTGCGATCGCCAAGGCTCCACGGTCTGGCGCACCAGACTCGACAGCCTCGCGGGATTCGCACGAGCCGCTTCGCCCTTGCCGCGCCACCCCGAACTGCTGCTGCTGGTCGACGAGGACGGCGCGGCTTGGCTGCTCGATGCGCGCGACGGCGCGAACAAGGGCTCCACGAGGCTTCCCGCCACGCCACGCGCTGGACCGTGGCGCGAGGAAGGACGCTTGCTGGTCGAGCTGTCCGACGGTCGCGTGGTCGAATTCGTGGACGACCTGCGCTTCCGCGTCGTCGAGGCGCACGCGCGAACCGGAACTGCCGCGGACGGCGTGCGCGTGCTGGCGCGCGGCGACGAAGCGCGTGGCTTGGATGCCGGCGTGGGCGCAAGGACGGCGAGCATCGAGCCCGAAGGAGTCTTCGTGCGCGAGGCTGGCCGACTCGACTTCGTCGCCGAAGGCGCGGACGATTGGGAGTGGATCGCCTTCGAGGAGCGCGGATCGCGGCTGTGGATCTCGGATGGCCGCTCCGTGCGCGTGTACACGCCGTGAGTGCGACATCGGAGCCGCGTCCATGACTTTTGACAAGCACGCGAGTCGGGCGATGATGTTCGACATGCTCGCCATTCCACGAGGCATCGCGGCGTCCCGCCGCTCGCGCCGATGAAGCGTTCGTGGCTGGTCTTGGCGCTGGTCGCCTTGCTGTGCGCGGCGGCATGGTGGTTCTTCGGTCGAACCTCCGACCGGGGCGCCGATCCCGTGACGCCGCCCGTGGTCGAGGTCCCCGTCGGTGGATCCGCCGCGGCGGCCCCGGTCGAGCCACCGCCCGCGTCGCCGGCCGCGCCTGCCACGCACGCGGGACCGCGCCTCGCCGGCAAGGTGCAGCAAGGCGGAGCTCCCGCATCGGGGGCGCGCTTGGCCGCGCGGCTCGACGGGCGCACGCTGGGACTCGCCACGAGCAACGCCGACGGCGCCTTCGTGTTGCCGCTCGGCATCTCGGAGGCGCGCGGAGCGCTGTTGCTCGAGGCCGGCCGCACGATCGAGCTCGAGGTGCTCCAGGCGGGTTGGTCTCCGCTGCACATGCCGGTGCGACTGCTCGAGTCGCAGCCGGCCCGCGCCGAAGGACTCGTGGTCGAACTGCGGCGCGGCGGCTCGCTGCTGGCGCGCGCGCAGGACGCTCAGGGACGCGTCGTGCCGGCCGCGCGACTAGCCTTGGAGGTGCGCGGCAAGCCGGCGGCCGACGGCGCGGAGCGTTGGACCACCGTCGCGACGCGCGAGGCGGACGAGCACGGCCGCGCCGCGCTGGGCTTCGTGTCCGAGGCCGTCTACAGGGTGCGTGCGCGAGCCGACGGCGTGGGCTCTTGCCTGCTCGCACCCGAAAGGCTCGCCACCAACCAAGAGCACGAGCGAGTGCTGACGCTGCAAGGCGACGCGCGCCTTGCGGGCGTCGTGCTCGCGCCCGACGGCCGTCCGTGCCCAGGCTTGACGCTGTGCGCGCTGCCCGCGGGACTCTCGCGCGCGCAAGCGGCGTTGGAGGAATCCACGGAGGACTCCGCGGGGCTCGCGTGGTCGCGCATCACCACGGACGAACGCGGGCGCTTCGTGTTCGCGGGCCTGCGCAGCGAGCGCCGTTGGACGCTGGTCTCCGATCCCGAAGTGGCCTGGGAGCCAAGCACTCCGGCGACTTTCGAAGCGGGCATGGAAGCCATCGTGCTGCGCGCCACGCAATCCGGCCTGGCCTTGCGCCTGCGCGACGACGAGGGCCTGCCCGTGGTCGGCGCCCTGGCGACCTTGACACCCGAGGAGGGCGAGCAAGCACTGGTCCGCACCACCGACAGAGCAGGACGCGCATGGTTCGCGCTGGCCGTTGGCGGGAGGCATGTGTTGACGGCGCGCCAACGCGGACGCATCGATCTCGAGGAGCGCTTGGAGCTCGCGGCGGGGACGATGACGAACGCGGAGTTCGCTTGGCCAGCGCGCGAAGCCCCGGCGAGCGTCCTGGTCGAGGCCGTCGACCAGCGTGGGCGCGCGCTGGCGCCCACGCACCTCGTGCTGCGCTTCCCCTTGAGCGGGCGGGCGTGGGACGCGGAAGATCTGCCCATCGTCGATGGACTCGTCGAGCGCGCCCCCGCAGGTGCTTGGCTGGCGGAACTCGCCTATCCGGAGGAAGCGCGCGTCCTGTCGCAGGAGCCGCAGCCCTTGAAGCTCGAACCGGGCCGGCGGTCGCAGGCGGCATGGCGCGCGACGATCGGCGTGACGGTCTTCCTGCGTGTGACGTCGACCGAACTACCGCCGATCGGCGTGCTCCCCGAGGATCCGCAGGCCGCGCGCCGCGCGGTGCGCGATCGCGCGGGCTTCGAGCTGCTGCGCGCAGGATCCCAGCGCGGCCTGCGCGTGCGCCTAGCCGACGGGACGATGGAGAATCTGCTGCTGCCCGGCGACGAAGGCAGGTTGGTCGAGGCCCTGCCGGAAGGTCCGCTGGCGCTGGTGGCGCGCGGCGCGCACTGGAGCGCCGAGCCGCAGTGGCTCGAGGTGCGCGAAGGCGCCGTGTTGGAACTGGTCCCGCGCAAGATGCCTTGAACCTACAAGCCGCGCGGCCGCCCAGCGTGCTGGACGACCGCGCGAGCGTCGCGCTGGCGCACGCTGGAGCGTGCCGTGGCGCGCCGGGGCGCTACTTCGCGTCGGACTTCTTGGCTTCGATGCCGTAGTCGAGCTGCCAACCGGGCATGTCGCCACCGGTCCCGACGAGGTAGTGCTCGAACCACTGCACCATGCGCAAGGCGTAGTCGAGGCGCGCGCACGCCTTGCGGTTGCCGTGGCCTTCGCCGGGGTACAGCACGAGCCGCACCGGCGCTTGGCCGCGCAGCTTGAGATGGCGGTACATCGAGCGCGACTGGCCCGGATCGACCCGCGGGTCCTCCTTGCCGTGCATGATGAGCAGCGGAGTGCGGCACTTGTCGGCGTAGGTCACCGGGCTGCGCTCGAGGAAGAAGTCGATCGCCTCCCACGGACGCTTGAGCGAGTGCACGAGGAACTCCTCGTTGGGAATGTCGGTGGTGCCGGTCTTCGACAGCTTGTCGCCGATGCCCACGAACATCACGCCCGCGGCGAAGCGCTCGCTGTGGCGCGTCGAGCACCACGCGGTGGCGTAGCCTCCGTAGCTTCCGCCCGTCACGCCGACCTTCTTGGCATCCGCGAGTCGACCGCCCGCGTCCCCGACGAAGTGGTCGACCGCATCGACGAGATCGTCGAACTCCTTGCCGGCCGCGTCGGCTTGGCCGAGCTTGCTGAAGGCCACGCCGCGACCAGTGCTGCCGCGGTAGTTGGGGTAGAACACGGCGATGCCCATCTCGGCCAGCATCAGCCCGGGACGCGAGTAGTTGGTCAACCAGCCGTCCATCTCGTGCGCCTCGGGACCGCCGTGGACCGACAGCACCAGCGGGTGCGCGTTGGCCATCTTCTTCTCGCGCAGGGGACGGATCAGGATGCCTTGCAACTCCAATCCGTCGCGCGCCTTCCACGAGACGACCTCTTGGCGCGCCAGCGGAGCATCCGCCAGCCACGGGTTCGAATCCGTGCCGCGCTTGGCACCCTTGCCATCGGCGCGCAAGACGTAGAGCTCCTGCGCGTGGCGCGCGCTGCTGCCCACGAGCGCCGTGGTTCCCCCATCGTCCGAGGTGGTGATGGAAGTCCACGCCGCCACGCCGGAGGGCACGAGCTCGATCGAGCCGCTCGCCTTGCCGTCGGCGAACTGCGTGCGCCGCACGAGCGTCCGGCAGCCATCGGTCACCATGTGCACCAAGCCGGACTCGTTCCAACTAGCGATGGTCGAGTCCGCCACCGCGCCCGCGCCGAGCACGTCGACGAAGTCGCCGCCTTCCGACGGGGCGACCCACAAGCGTCCCGCGGAAGGATCGTGCACGTCCTCGCCGGCGACGAGCCAAACGTGGCGCGCGTCGGCGCTCCAACCCGCGTCGCCGAGCTTGCCGGGGTTGTCGAACTTGGCGAGCACGCGACCATCGGCGGCGTCGAGCACGCGCACCCGCTGGCGCGTGTACTCGTCGTCGACGAGCGGCGTCGGCGCCGAGGACACGAGGATGCGCTCGTCGCGCGGGCTCCACTCGAGCTGGTGCACGTGTTCGGCGTAGTCGAGCACCTTGGGCTTGGCGCCACCGTCGAGGCGCGCGACATGCACGCGCGTATAGGGCAGATCCTCTTCGTAGACCTGCTGCTTGAAGCCCTTGTCCTCGCCTTGCTTCCTCGTCGGCGCGGGCTCCTCCGCGGCGAGCAGCGCCACGCGGTCGCCGTTCGGGCTGAACGAATACTCGCCGATGCTCGTGGCAAGCTCGACGGCCTTCTTCGCCTCGCCGCCATCGAGCGGGAGGATGTGCAACGCCGTCTGCTTGTCGCCTTCGCGCTTGGCGAGGAAGGCGATGCCCTTGCCATCGGGCGTGAAGGACGGCTTGCCGATGTTCACCTTGCCGGCGATGTAGGGACGCGCAGCACCCGACTCCACGTCGAGCACGTGCAGCTCCGTCCACGGCGCGCCATCGTCGTCGACGCCCGCGTTGCGCGGCACCGCGAGGAGGTAGGCGATCTTGGCGCCGTCGGGCGAGACGCTGGCCCCGGCGACGTTCTTGATGGACTCGACGCGGCGCGGCGTCCAAAAGGGCTCTTGGCCGTTCGTCGTGGACGCGGCGACGGACAGGAACAACGCGGTGAAGGCTAGTCGGATCATCGTCGGCTCCGTTGGAGGGGTCGGGCGCGTCCCGCGACGCGGCGCGCAGATTCTAGTGGCCGAGGCCCGCGTCCGTACGCCTCGTCGCCGCGCCAAACGCGCGGATCCACCGCACCCGCGCAGATGCGCGAGCGCAGCCCCGGGCAAGGCTCGCACTCGCACGGCGCCAAGCTCATTCCTCAGGGTCCGGCTGCCTTGCGCGCCGCGCAGCCGCCCGCGAAGACAGGACGCCCATCCACGAGTCGCGCCCCATCGGAGACCAACCATGCCTCGCTGGCGCCGGAGCGACGCAACAGCGCTTGCATGGCCTCTCCATCGCCGGACAGCGCGCGACCAGCCTCTTGGGCCAGCTCGAGGAAGGGTGCGCGAGGGTCCCGGCCCGCGCGTCGCGCCGCGTGCCACATGGGCGTGAAGACCGGCGTCTCGAGCGCGACGCGTCGCTCGGCGTAGGCAGACAGTAGCAAGGTCTCGCTGCGAGCCACCAACAGGGCGTCCTCGCGCGAGTCGCGACGCAACGCGGCGACCTCGTCGAGCCAGCGCAGTGCTTCCACGCCGGGCTGCGCCCGCGGCCGCGCATGGTGCTGCACCTGCGTCGCCAGTCGCACGGCGCCGCACAGGAAGAACGGCGCCGCGACGAGCGTCGCGAAGGCCGCACCCGCGGAGACGCAGGCGCTGGCGCCCAGCACGGCGAGGCAAGCGATCGAGTTGTAGGCGAAGAACAACTGGCTCAAGCCGGCCGCCGAGACCAGCATCGCGGCGCCGAAACCGGCCAGCACGCAGCCCGTCAAGGCCGCGCGGAAACCGACGTCGGGCGATGCCGCTCCCTCCGCCGCGCCCTCCGCCGCTCCCCCCGCCGCGCCACGCGCCTCGCGCCATGCGCCACGCGCCGCCCAAGCGAGGCTCGGTCCCGCGAACAGCAAGAGCCAGGCGGGGAACAGCAGCCACGCGGCGGGCGAGCCCAGTCCGACGGCTTGCACGGAAGCTGCATCCACGAAGGCCGCGAAGGGTTCGACGCGGAACATCGATTGCGCGTAACCGTCGGAGGAACCGACGAGCCGCGCGAAGACCGGCGCGGATCCGGCGAGCGCGAGGAGCGCCGCGGCGAACAGCGGCTGGCGCCAACTGCGCGCGCGCCACGCGAGCCACGCACCAGCGGCTGCGAGCCCGGCGACCAGCACGGGCGCGGTGCTGCCCTTCGCCCCCGCCATGGCCCACGCAGAGACGACGACTTGCGCGGCAAGCGACCAGCCGACGCTTCCGGCGCGAGTCGCGCGCAGGAAGGCCCGCACGCGCTCCAAGGTCGCGAGGAACAACAGCAACCCGAAGGCTGTCGTGGGGCTGTTCCACAAGCCCGCCTCGAAGAACGCGTTCGAACGCCAAGCTTCCGCCGCCTGCAACCCCAGCGCGCGCAGGGCGAGGGCTGGATCGCAAGCGAGGAGCAGGGCGAGGCCGGCGGCGACACCCGCCTTGGCGCCCGCGATGCGCCGCGCCAGCGCGCAACCCACCAACACCACCAGCACGGGCACGAGCGCGGAAAGCAGGGACATGGTGCACGACGCGACCCCCAGCCCCAGCGAACGCGCGGCCACGGCCGGCAGCGCGTAGGCATGCACGTGGTAGTCGAAGGCCAAGCCCGCCACGCGCGGATCCTGCATGATCGGACCCCGCAAGTACTCGGCCGCGTTGCCGGCGTGCCACAAGAGGTCGGGATCGTAGTCCGCGGGGCGCGACGAGGGATCGCGGTGGTGCGCGCGCAAGCACGCCGCGGCCGCGAGCACCAGCCACCACCACGACGAAGGCGCAGGCGCAGGCGCGCACTGCGAGCGACGCCAGCATGCGGCCCCCGCGAACATGCACGGCAGCCAAGCCATGGTCGGCGCACCGAGGCGCAGGCACAGCTCCGCGGCCGCGAGGTGCAGCACGAGGCCGGCGACGAGGCCGAAGGTCGCCCACTCCAGCACGTCGTCGTCGGGCGCGAGCCACCGGCGCAGCAGCAACCCCGGCAGCGCCACGACCGCGACCAAGTAGACCCAGACGAGGGCCGCGGCGGACCACGCAGCGTCGAGATGCGCGGGACGGGCGAGCACGAGCGCGCACAGCGCCGCGGCGCAGGCAAGCGGACGCAGCAGGCTCATGCGTCGGAATCCAGCGAGCAGCCCCGCGCCGCGGCCGGGACGGGAGTCCGCGAACGGTTCATGGGATGCGAGCCGCGCGGCGGCGCCACCGGCGTGGGAGGGCGCGCAAGCTCGATCGCTCCGCGCGCACTCAGGGGTAGATGCGATACATCATGCGCGGATACGCGCTGGCTTCGCGCACGTGCTCGATGCCGCAGATCCACGCCACGGTGCGTTCCAGTCCAAGGCCGAAGCCGCCGTGCGGCACGCTGCCGTAGCGCCGCAAGTCGAGGTACCAGCTGAAGGCCTCCTCGGGCAGCTTGAGCTCGGCGATGCGGCCGCGCAGCACGTCGAGGTCCTCCTCGCGCTGGCTGCCGCCGATGATCTCGCCGATGCCCTCGGGCGCGAGCACGTCGACGCACAAGGCCTTCTTCGGGTCGTGCGGATCGCGCTTCATGTAGAAGGCCTTCACCTCGTGCGGGTAGCGGTGCACCATCACGGGCTTTTGGTACTGGTTCGAGATGATCGTCTCGTCGGGCGCGCCGAAGTCGTCGCCGTACTCGTGCTGTCCGGGCGCATGCTGCTCGATCAAGGCGTGCGCCTCGTCGTAGGAGAGGCGCGGGAAGGGCGGCAGGATGGCCTCGAGCTTGGCGAGGTCGCGCTCGAGCGTGGCCAGTTCGACGCGGCGGCGCTCCAGCACGCGCTTGACGACGAAGCACAGGAGGTCCTCGGCGTGCTGCATGACGTCGTCGAGGGTCGCGTAGGCGATCTCCGGTTCGAGCATCCAGAACTCGGTCAAGTGCCGGCGCGTCTTGCTCTTCTCGGCGCGGAAGGTCGGACCGAAGCAGTAGACCTTGCCGAAGGCCATGGCGGAGGCTTCGGCGTACAGCTGGCCCGACTGGGTCAGGTAGGCCTTCTCCTCGTCGAAGTAATCGACTTCGAACAGCGTGCTAGTGCCTTCGCACGCCGCGGGCGTGAAGATCGGCGAGTCGACGCAGATGAAGCCTTCCTGTTCGTAGAAGTCGCGGATGGCCTTGGCCACGCAATCGCGGATGCGCAGGATCGCCCACTGGCGACGACTGCGCAGCCACAGGTGCCTGTTCGACAACAGGAAGTCCGGTCCATGCTCCTTGGGCGTGATCGGGAAGCCCTCGACCTTCTGCAGGATCTCGCCACCGACCACCGAGACCTCGACTCCGCCGGGCGCGCGCTCATCGCTCTTGACGACACCGTGCAGCACCAGGCTCGACTCCTGGCCGAGGCGTCCCACCTCATCGAAGAAGCCCTCGCCCACGTCACCCTTGAACACGACCGCCTGCACGAAGCCGGTGCCGTCGCGGAACTTGAGGAAGTGCAGCTTGCCCTTGGAGCTCTTGTCGGCGAGCCAACCGCGCATGGTGACGGTGGAGCCGACGTGCTGCTTGAGGTTCTCGATGGCGACGATCGGGTGCATTGGGATGCTGCGTGTCTGTCAGGGAAAGGCCGCGTAGGCCGATTGGATCTGGATGTCGTGGATGCGGCCGCCGCGCACCAGCACGCGCCCCTTGCAGGCGGCGCCGTCGCGGCGGGCTTCGACGACGATGTCGTGGTCGCCGGTGCCCGAGTCCAGCTCCGCGGGCGGAGTGACGAAGGTGATGCGCTCGTAGCCGAGCGCCAGCAGGCGCGACACGACGCGGTCGGCGAGCCCGCCGCCAAGCGGCGCCAGCTGCCCCGGCTGGGGCAGCAGTTCCTCGCGGCGTCGCGACTCGTCGGCGACCACGATGCGATCCTCGACGCGGCGTGCGAGGTCGCGCAGGTCGAGCAACGCGTGCTCGACGCGCCGCAGGTCGAGTTCGCGCGCCTGGTCGCGGGTGGCCGCGAGCGCCTTGGCGACATCGAGCAACGCCACTTCCAGGCGCTCGAGGCGCGCCGCAGCCTGCTTGGCGCGCGCCTGCACCACGAGAGCCGTCGCGACGGTCGCCCCGGCCGCCACGATCGCCCCCGCGGCGGCCAAGGCCGGCCACGGGATGCTTGCTTGCGGAGCGCCGGCGCCTTGTGCGAGCGCGTCCTGCAGGATGGACAAGCAGATCATGCGCGAGGCAGAGTACCACGCTCCCGCGGTGCCTCCAACCGCCCACGCCATGGCCCCAGTCCCCGCGACGCACGCAGCCGGTCCCGCGAAGCTCGCGCGTTCCATGATGCTCGGGCTGGCCGTCGCGGTGGCGGCCTACACCCTATGGGTCTTGTGGGCCGACTTCGATGGACTGCGCTCGGCCTTCGCGCGCTTGCCGGCGTCCTTGCTCGCGGCCGCCTGCGCCCTAAGCTTCGCGAACTACCTCGTGCGCTTCGCGCGTTGGCAGCTGTACCTGCGTTGGCTTGGGTTGTCGCTGCCGATCGGGACCTCGTTCCGCATCCACCTCGCCGGACTGGCGTTGACAGTCTCCCCCGGCAAGCTGGGCGAGGCGCTGAAGAGCTGGTTGCTCCTGCGCCGCACGGGTGCGCCGGTGGCGGAGACGGCCCCCATCGTCGTCGCCGAGCGCGCCACCGACTTGCTGGGCTTCCTCGTGCTGCTCGCGGCCTGCGGACAGGGCGTGCTCGACGGAGCGGACTGGATCGCGTGGAGCACGCTGGTGCTCGTGGCGCTGCTCTTGCTGGCGCTGTGGTGCCGCCCCTTGCAGGAGGCGGTGCTGGAGCGCGCGGCGCGACGAGCTTCGCTCGCCGGAGCGGTCGCCACGCTGCGCAGCTCGCTCGCCGCGTCGCGCGCGCTGCTCTCGCCCGCGCGGCTGGCGGGGCCGACGCTGCTGGCCGCAGCGGGCTGGTTCCTCGAATGCCTTGGCTTCCACCTGCTGGCCTCGACCTTCGGACCCATCGCGTTGGCGGAGAGCACGGCGATCTTCGCGCTGGGCGCGCTGGCCGGCGCGGTGGCGTTCCTCGCGCCCGGCGGGGTCGGCGTCACCGAGGCTTCGATGACGGCCCTCCTGCGTCGCAGCTACGCGGCCTTGGGCGTCGCCGGCTCCACCGGAGCCGCGGCCGCCGCGACCTTGGCCGCGCGCTTGTGCACCTTGTGGTTCGCCGTGGCTGTCGGTTGGATCGCGCTCGCGCTGGAACGCCGGGCGCTCGCGCGACGCGACGCCTGACTGTCTGGTTTGCTTGACGGGGGGCCGGCTGGCCCGGATTGGAGCTCAGAGGCGATCGGGGCGCGCTCCGGCGCCATGCTCGCGTTCGAGCAGTTCGAGGAAACGGTGGCGCGCGCTGGAGAGCGCGGCCACGCCCGCCGCATCGGGCTCGATCGGCGCGAGCGACGCGATGCCGCGCGCGGCGAGCGGGGCCAACTCGACGGCCTCGCCGCCCGCGCGGCGCACGGCCCACTGGGCCTGCAACGCCGCCCCCAACGCGGCCGTCTCGGCCTCCTTCAACGGCACCACCTGCAGCGCTAATGCGTCGGCAAGCACCCTCGTCCACAACGGCGAGCGCGAGGCGCCGCCCACGAGGCGCACCTCGGTCGGCGCGAGGCCGAACAAGCGCAGGCGCTCGAGGCATAGCGCCAGGCCATGCGCGACCCCTTCGACCACCGCCCGCCCCAAGGGCCCGGGCCCCAGCATGCCAGCGCGCAATCCGGCGAAGATGCCGCTCGCGCGCGGCAAGGCCGGCACCCGCTCTCCCGCCAACCAAGGGAGGCACACCAATCCGTCCCCTCCAGCGGGCGCCGCCAGCGCCAAGCGCGCCAGCTCTTCGTGCTCCAGCCCGTACCCGCGCCGCAACTCCTCCAGCACGCCCGTGCAGTTCAAGAGGCACATGAGCGGCAACCACGCGCCGCTCGAATCGCAGAATGGCGAGACGAGCGCCTTGGGGTCGAGCACCGGCGCGCCGCTGCGCGCGTACACCGTGGCCGAGGTGCCGAGACTCGCCACGAGGACGCCCTCCGCGGCCGCCCCCGCGCCGATGGCGCTCATCATGTTGTCGCCGCCACCAGCCGCGATCGGCACGCCAGCGGGCAGGCCGAGGCGCTGCGCCATCGCTGGCAGGAGTCGCCCGACGAGCGTGTCGCTGGCGACGAGCGGTGGAAGCCTGCGTTCGATGCCGCCGCCGATGGCCGCCAGCATCGCCTCGTCGCGACGGCGCGTGATGGGATCGAGCCAACCGGTGCCGGAAGCGTCGCCGGGCTCGGCCGCGCGCACTCCGCACAGTCGCGCGTTGATCCACTCGTGCGGCAACAGCAGCGCATCGGCCCGCCGCCATTGCTCGCCACGGCGACGGATCGCATGCAGCGCCTTCGAAGCGGTCCAGCCCACAGGCACGGGCCTGGCGAGGCGAGCCGCGAGTTCGGCCGCCTCGTCGACGGTCTCCGTGTCGCACCACAGCTTGGCCGGCCCCACGGGTTCGTCGCGTTCGTCGACGAGCACGCAGCCATGCTGCTGGCCGCTGACGCCGATGCCGACCACCTCGACGCGTCCATCGCACGCATCCAACGCGACGCGTGCAGCCACCTCCGCGGCCGCGAGCCACTCGCGCGGATCCTGCTCGGCGCGACCTTCGGAGGACGGCGGCAACGGTGCGTGGGCGCACGCACCTCGTCCCAGCACGGAGCCGTCGTCGCAAGCGACGACCAAGGCCTTCGTGCCCTGCGTGCCGACATCGATCCCGAGCGTGGCGGCGCGCCGCATGGCTCAGTCGCGCACGCCGAGCATGTGCTCGATCATGCGCTGGTCGAGGCGCTCGTGGTGCAGGCCCTCGGCGCCGATGGCCGCGGCGTCGATGGACAGCCCGCGCAGGGACTGGGCGCGCTCCTTCGAGTACGGACCACGGAGGAGCGGATCGAGGGCCGCGTCCCGCGCCTCCGCGATCCACGCCTTGACCTCCGGATCGGCGTCGAATTGCCGCGCGCGCAGCATGAGCATCTTGTAGGTGCGCATCGAACCGCGCGCGAACTCCCACACGCCCGCGTCGTCCTCGCCACGGTAGGCGTGGCTGTCGAAGTGGCGCGGTCCCTCGTAGCGCGGGGTGCCGCTGGTGCCTTCCAGCAAGCGCACCAGCAGGAAGGCCTGCTTGAGGTCCTCGGAGCCGAAGCGCAGGTCCTGGTCGTAGCGGCCGATGCGCTGTGCGTTGAGGTCGATGTGGAACAGCTTGCCGCACCACATGGCCTGCGCGACCGCGTGCGCGAACGACAGGCCGGCCATCGTCTCGTGCGCCACCTCGGGATTCACGCCGACCATCTCCTTGTGCTCCAAGGTCTCGATGAAGTGCAGCATGTGGCCGGTGGTCGGCAGGTAGATGTCGCCGCGCGGCTCGTTGGGCTTGGCCTCGAGGGCGAAGCGCAGTTCGTGGCCTTGGTCCTTGCACCACGCGCACAAGAAGTCGAGCGCGTCCCTCATGCGCTGCAGCGCTACGCGCGGATCGCGGCAGGCGTCCGCCTCGCTGCCCTCGCGCCCGCCCCAGAACACGTAGGTCCGCGCGCCGAGCTCCACGCCGAGTTCGATCGCCGCCATCGTCTTCTGCAGGGCGAAGGCGCGCACGCGCGGGTCGTTGGCCGTGAAGGCGCCATCCTTGAAGATCGGCTGCGAGAAGAGGTTGGTGGTCGCCATCGGCACGCGCAAGCCGTGGTCGGACAAGGCGCGCTTGAAGTCCCCGACGATGGCGTCGCGTTCGACGGCCGACGAGCCGAAGGGCACGAGATCCTCGTCGTGCAGGTTCACGCCCCACGCGCCGCATTCGGCGAGCTTGCGCACGATGCGCGTCGGCGCCTGGGCCGCGCGCGTGGGGTGGCCGAAGGGATCGCGGCCGGTGTTGCCGACGGTCCACAAGCCGAAGGTGAACTTGTCCTCCGGGCGAGGCGAGAAGGCGTCCATGGCCATGGTGTACACCGCCGCGTCCCGGTGCGCGAGCGGGATGCGCCGCGCTAGCCGCGACGCCAAGCCGGCCACAGGCAGGCGAGCGCGGCGAGCAGGCACAGCCACTGCAATTCGAGGTCGTCGCCCGCGGGGATGCGCGAGGGCTGCACCACGAAGGCCTCGCCGGCTCCAGCGCGCCCCTCGATGGGCGCGCAACCGACGCACGCAGCGCGCGCTTCGTCGAAGACACGGGCGAGGCGCGCGCCGAAGGCCTCCAGCGAGCCCGAGAGGCGCAGCTCCTCGAAGGCCAGCCAGACCACGCCAGTCTCGACGGCGCACAGCACCAAGCCCTCGCGCTCGTGCTCGCGTCGAGCGAGAGGCATGTCCGCCAGGGTGGTGCGCGCCACGCCGGCGAAGGAGGCGCCCTCGTCCTCGAACTCCAACGCGGCGCGCTGGCCGTTGGGCGCCAGGCGCACCTCCAACACCGTCTCGTCGCCCTCTTTCGCGTCCTCCATGTCCCGCGCGCGCGCCACGAGCCCGCGGTCCGCGGCCCAGGCGTGCACGAACTCGACGAGCACCCGCGGCAAGCCGGGGTCGTGCACGACGCGCGAGGCCGGGCCCGTCGCCGGGCCCAAGACCGCGTCGGCACCATCCCAGATGCGATCGCGCACGCGACCGCCATCGTCGCGGCGTTCGACGAGTCCTGCTCGGGGAGTGCGCGCGGCGACGAAGGCTCCAGCCAAGGACGGAGTCGCCGGCAAGCGATCGACCACCCACAAGGCGCCGAGCACATCGGGCGCCTCGAAGCGACCATCATGGCGCAGGCGCGTCGGCAAGGCGCCACGATCGAAGCGCGCGCCAGCGCCGACGACTCGCCCTTCGATGCGCCAGTCAGCCTCCTCGCCGCGCGCCGCGAGCCACGCCTCGCAAGCCACGAGCGCCGACTCGAGGCGCGTCGACTCGCCCTCCACGAGCAGCATCTGCGGGCGCGCATCGACATGCACCTGCCATCTGGTCGCCGACGATCCGACGCGCGGGCCGGCCAGCGCCAGCACGACCAGCGCGAGCGACGCTGGCAGCCACGCGCGCGACCAGTCGAGGCGCGGCCGCGGAACTCCGCTCGCCGCTCGCGCGCGCAGACCGCGCCACAACTCGAGCGTGGCCGTCGCCCGTTCGCCTTGGACCAGCGACTGCAGCAGGAACAACGCGGCGGGCGCGACGAGCAACCACAAGAGCGCGGGCGCGGCGAAGCTCATGCGCGCTCCAGGCGGCGCGCCGCGCGCTCGAACGGTTCGTCGCTGCCGCATGCGACGAAGAGCGAATGCGCGCGCGCGAAGGACAGCGCCCGCAGCTCGAGTTCGCGGCCGAGGCTCGACTGGTACTCGAACTTGGCGGCGGGGTCGACGCGCGCGGCGCGACGCTCACCCGTCTCCGGATCGACCCAGAGCACTCCCATCGCGGGACTGGGATCCCGCTCCTCGGGCGCCAGCACCAGCAGCGCGCGCAAGCCGCCGCGTGGACGCGATGCGCACAGGCACGAAGGGTGGATGGTGGTCCAATCACCGAGCACCCAGGCTTCACCGGGCTCGGCCAGGCGCTGGGCCAGTTCGGCCGGCGCGAGTCGACCATCGGCCTCGAGCGAGGCGAGGAAGGCCAACGCCCGCGGCAAGTCATGGCGCCCGGAGAGGCGCATGTCGCGCGTGCGCGCGGCGCAGGCGACGAGATGCACGCGCCCACCGGCGTGTAGGGCTTGCGCGCAGGCGAAGGCCGCCACTTCGGCCGCGAGCTGCAGCTTGCTCGGGCGCCCGGCGGCCATCGACATGGAAGCGTCGAGCAGCACCAGTCGTTCGGGCGACGATTCGCCGCGCACGACGCGCGCGATCGGCTCGCCAGAGCGCGCGCTGGCCGCCCAATCGAGACGCCGCGGATCGTCGCCAGCGCGCCAAGCACGCAAGGCCTCCAGCTCGTGTCCCTCTCCTTGTCCGCGCCCCTTGCCGCCGAAGGCGCGACCGCCGGGCGAAGCGGACGCCAAGGCCAAGCCCAGCCGGCGAGTGAAGTCCGGTCCGAAGCGCACGCGGCGTTCGAGGTCGAGGTCCATGCTTGCGCTCGCTTGACGGCCAGGGGCTCAGCCGGATCCCAAGCGCCGCTACTCGCGTCGGCGCACGACGACCAGCGTCGTGTCGTCGTACAAGGAGCCGCCTGTGTAGGCGAGCCAGGCCTCGCGCACCAGTCGCACCATGTCGGTCGCGCTCGCGGCGCGCGGGGCGACCTGGGCCACCAAGCGCGACAAACCCTCTTCGCCCAGCAGTTCGTCCGCGCCCGGCGCGCGCGCTTCCGTCAAGCCGTCGCTCACGAGCACGAGCATCTCGCCCGGCTCGAAGCGGCGCTCGGGCAGGGCTTGCCACGGATGGTCGGGATCGAAGCCGATGGCGAGGTTGTGCTCGTCGGGCAGCAACTCGATCGAGCCGTCCTTGCGCCAGTGCATGGGTGGCGTGTGGCCCGCGTTGATGGCGCGCATGCCGCCTTGCGCATCGAACAGCGCCAGGAAGGTGGTCAGGTGCTTGGTGCGCACATGGGTCTGCAGGTCGCGCGCGACGCGCCCGATGACGTCGGCCGGATCGGCGCTGTAGCGCACATGGGCGCGCGTGGCGCTGGCGGCCGAGGCCATGATCAGCGCCGAGCCCACTCCGTGGCCGGCGACATCGCCGCACTGCACGGCGAGGCGTCCGCCGGGCAGCGCGGACCAGTCGTAGAAGTCGCCCGAAGCGGTCTGCTCCGCTTCGGCCCAGGCGGCGACCTCCCACGCCGGATGGTCCTCGATCGGCTCTGGGTTGAGGTCGTCGCGGATGCGCTTGACGATCTCGAACTCGCGGTCCTGCTGCGCCTTCTGCACCAGCGCCGCGCGGAACTCGGCGTTGCGCACCGCCACGGCGACGAACGCCGACAGCGTCTGGAAGAAGCGCAGGTCGCCCGGGGAGAACGCGCGCGACATCTGGCGCGTGTCCACGTACAGGACTCCGGGCACGGACTTGCCATCCACGGTGCGCAAGGACTCGAGGCGCACCGCCATCACGGCCCGCAGCTTCATGTCGAGGATCGAGCTGCCAATGTCCAAGGCTTCGTTGTCCGGGTCGATCTGCGTGCACACCGCTTCTCCGTCGGCGAGCAGCTTGCGCACGAGGCCGTTGGGGAAGCGCGTGCCCGGTGGCAGCGATCCGCCGCGAGCGCGCCCGACCAGCGCGACAAGCCTCGCCGGCGAGCCGTCGGCGCTTGCACCTTCAGGCAAGATGATGAAGCCGCGCTCGGCGCGCGCGAACTCCACCGCGCGGTCCACGAGGTAGGCCAGCAAGTCCTCCAACTCCGCGCCGGAACCGGCGGAAGACAACGAGCGCGTATCGGTGACGCGCGTGATCGCCTCGAACAATGCGTCGAGCCGTTGGCGATCCGACAGGTCGCTGCCGAGCAGGAAGCTCGAACGCATGTCGGGGGCCTCGGCGGCCCCTTGCGGCGTCGAACGCGCCGACGCGGACGCCTGCTTGGGCGCCGCGGGCCGGCCTGCATTCGAACCGGATGCGCCCGAGGAGCCCGAACCTTGGTCCTTCTTGCGCCAGAACATGGGTTCAAGTCTACTTCTCCACTCGCCACCCTCCA